>VMHT01051599.1_pt1 | contig 18225 bp, 14 predicted proteins | sample 4693611 | NCBI WGS metagenome assembly VMHT01 (sample SAMN12280063, study PRJNA550983) | marine metagenome | isolation source: seawater sampled from same location over 5 years 0.02-0.2 micron viral filtrate | place: USA: collected off the coast of southern California halfway between the port... ...
TTGATACTGCTCACATAGCTGCTGATGCGGTAAACGGTGACAAGATTGCAGACCTATCTATTAACAGTGAGCATTACATAGGCGGCTCAATTGATACTGCTCACATTTCTGCTGATGCTGTAAACGGTGACAAGATTGCAGACCTATCCATTAACAGTGAGCATTATGTAAATGGTAGCATTGACGCTGCTCACATAGCTACTGACGCTGTAAATGGTGACAAGATTGCAGACCTATCTATTAACAGTGAGCATTACATAGGCGGCTCAATTGATACTGCTCACATAGCGGATGATGCTGTCACCTACGCCAAGATGCAGAATGTCGCTGCCGACGAGAGCATACTAGGACGTGTCACAAGTGCTGATGGCCCAGTAGAGGAGCTTACTAAAACCCAAGTTCTGACGATGCTCAACGTGGAGGATGGCGCGACCGCCGACCAAGACCTATCAGCCTACGCCCCATTAGCCAGCCCAACATTTACAGGTACAGTTGCAATTCCGAATATAACCGACCTAGAAGCCGCTGTTGCAGCGAACACATTAAAAGCAACAAACGTATCTACTGCATTATCTGTAGGAACAAATAATACTACTACATTATCAATCACGTCTGATGGAGGGGCAGACGATGTAACCCTGCCCGTTGCGAGCACATCGTTGACAGGGGTTATGTCTAGCGCATTATGGGACAAGCTAGACGGGATAGACGTATCTGCTGACGTAACCCCCGGTGTCTTCAGCACCTCCGTAGACGGGCTTGTCCCGATGCCTGATGGGTCAAGTGAAACCACCAAGTTCCTGAAGGGCGACGGCACTTGGGCGACTCCAGCAGGCGGCGGTGGTGGCTCAGGCCACACCATACAGGATGAGGGTAGCGATGTGGCGGACACCCAAGACTACCTCAACTTTGTTGGCGAGCTGGTAACTGCCGTCGATAACAGCGGCGACAACTCAACCGACGTAACAATAGACGCAAAATCATTATGGCTATACGCCGCATAAATTATGGCAACCACACATAAGCTACTTAGCAGCGGACAGCTAGCAGTCGCTGGAACACCAGCCACCATCTACGACCCATCATCCGGGAAAACGGGTATGATAAAGACGATTGTGCTGCACAACATGAACACAAGCGGCACCCCAGAGGTTGCTGAGATATTCTTTAACGGCACGGCTGACAGCACTCGTATGCTGAACGTGTCTCTGGCGGCTGGGGAGACATTCGAGTGGGCGTTGGGACACATGATTGTGATGCTAGATGCGGAGTTGCTGAAGGGGCAATCGACCACAGCAAGTAAAGTTAACTACTTCATATTTGGAGCGGAGGAATAATAATGGCATTTGACAGAACTACAAAAGACGAGAATGTGACGCTTGCCGGGACACCGGACTACATCACAATCAGTGGGCAGACAATCACCCGTGGCGCAATTGACCTAACTACTGACGTAGCCGGGGCAATGCCGATAGGGAATGGCGGGACAGGAGCTGTTACGCTGGCAGCGGCCAACATTGCGGTAGTGACTGCGGCTGATGAATGGTCTGCCGCCCAGAACTTCAACAGTCGTTCGCTGACATTTGATGCGACTCAGGATTGGGACTTGGAGACAGACCAAGTGTGCGACCTTACCCTGACAGCTAATACCACGTTTGAGGCGCCACTGAACATGAAGGATGGTGGATTCTATTCCATAACGATTATTCAGGATGGAACAGGAAGCAGGACTGCTGGTTGGAACTCCGTATTTAAGTGGGCAGCGGCATCCGCTCCAACCCTGACGACTACGGCAACCACTGGTAAGGACATCTTCGTGTTTCGGAGCGATGGAACCAATATGTATGAGGTGGGTCGCCAATTAGACCTAAGATAGGATGGGAGCTAATTTAATACTACCAGCGGGGGGAGCAGCAGCAGCCGCAGCGGCGGCGTACACTGTAGACTATAGCTGTCGGTTTGATGGGAATGCTAATCTTAGCAGAGCTATATCAGTCGCAGGTAGCCTCACCACTTTCACCATCGCCTTCTGGGTAAAGCGCGGGGCGTTGGGAACGAGGCAAACATTGTTTAGTTCATCGAACGGGGCAGGCAATGATTTCTTTTGGTCGGAGTTCCACGATGGCAGTGCCGGTACTACCGACACGATCAGATGGCTGATAAATGACGGTGGTGGGGGGCTTGACGCCGATATGTACTCAACACGGGTATTCCGCGACCTATCAGCTTGGTATCATATAGCGATGTTGGTGGACACCACTGCTGGCACTGGGAACCGGATGAAGCTGTATGTGAACGGCGAACTGGAGACGCTGACAGGGACGGAAATTTCAAGCTCCTACAATGTTGAGTGGAATAACACAAATTACGACCAGTACATCGGAGATTGGGATGGTGGTTCGATAGAGTTCGACGGCTACTTGGCCGACGTTCATCATGTCGATGGCAGCGCAGTTGTCCCAGAAGATAACTTCATTGAGAAGGATTCCAACGGCCAATGGGTGCCAAAGGAGTACACACCCTCCCACGGCACCAACGGGTTCCACCTCCCATTCAGCAACACCACAGGCTCCACTGTTTTCACAGACAGCTCCAGTAACGGTTACACCATCACAGCCAGCGATGTCGTCCACACTGCCACCCAGAAGAAGGTGGGGGACAGTTCGATGTACTTTAATGGGGTTTACGATACTTCCGTAGATTACCTGACAATCGGCTCAAGCAGCAATCTTCGATTGGACGGAGATGAGTTCACGATAGAATGTTGGGTTAAACATAGCGGAAGCGGAAGTGGTTGGTTTCAGGCGATTTGCGGCAACATAAATGATGGAAACTTTAATGACGGGTTATTGCTAGGCATAAACACAAACACCGATGGTGTTCCTTCTTTTTACAGGTCGTCTCACATAAGTCCGCTGGAAGGCACCACAGACATAACAGATAATAATTGGCATCATGTTGCAGTTGTCAAAAATGGAACCGCCTATAAGATATTTGTTGACGGAGTGGAGGAAGGCAGTGATACAGGGAGCGGAACCCCCTCCAACAGCAGCAATCCATTCCAGATTGGCAGGTCATACTATTCCTCCTTCCCAAACAACAACGCCCTTCAGGCCCACATTGATGAGTTTCGTGTTAGCGATAAAGACCGAAGCGGTGAAGCTGATTTCGCAACAGCAGTTTCTCACTCCAGTGACGCCGACACCCTCCTTCTAATCCACTCCGACTGGGGCGGCGACATAGGCGGCGATACCAGCGGGAACAGTAACCACTTCACGGCAACCAGTCTGGGTAGCCACGACCAGATGGGTGACACGCCCAGTGCTGGGAAGAATTTCTGCACACTTAATCCGGTAGCGTCTTCATCAACTTTAACTGAAGGTAATCTAAGACAGACCGAAAAAAGCGGCTCCACCAATAGCAATGCGGGGTCTACGATGATGGTGAGCAGCGGCAAATGGTATGCCGAGATGCTTGCGTCTGCTTTGGGTTCCTCCTATTTCGGAGTGGCGCGTGGTGGCTATGACTCACTTGCGTCTGCTGGAAGCACTCACGTAGGAAGCGGTGCCGATTCTTGGGGAGTTCAAAACCATAGCACATCTCTCGGTCACGCTTATTTCCACGATGGTGCTTACCCCTTCGACGGAGGGACACCTGCGGCTGGTGACATCTACGGGCTGGCACTTGACACCACATCCGGCAGCGAGGAACTAAAAGTCTACCAGAATAATACACTCATAAAGACTTGGGATATATCCGGTTCAAGTGGTGATATGTGGCAGTTTGCTTGTTCGACGTTTGGCAGTTCTGGCTCCTATTGGAACTTCGGCCAAGACGCAACCTTCGCTGGGGAAGACACCGGAAGCGGGGGGCCGTATCAAGATAGTGGTGGAGAGGGTGAGTTTTATTACGCACCCCCCGCCGGCTACCTCGCCCTCTGCACCGCCAACCTACCCGACCCCGGCTTAAACAATGCGGTGGACAGTGAGAAGGCGTTTGCGGTTGTGACTTGGGAGGGCACTGCTTTAGCAAAAAACATTGATGTAGGAAGTTTTACTCCAGATTTGGTTTGGGCAAAGAACCGTGAGGATGCCTACCACCACGGATTATTCGACTCAGTTCGTGGCGCGAACAAAGTCATCAAATCATCTGCCGATTCTGCGGAGGCAACATACTCTCAAGAACTAACGGCTTTCATCTCATCTCCGGTAAACGGCTTCAGCATAGGCGAAGATGACGGGCATTATGTAAATGTAGTCGACGACGATTACGTCGCTTGGTGCTGGAAAGCTGGGAGTACAGCCACCAATGAGGCGTTCAATGCTTCGGCAGGATTCAGCATAGTCAAGTATGCAGGGACTTACGACCCATCAATGTTTAGCGGGGATAACCCCCAATCGGTTTCCCATAGCCTCGGAGTTGCTCCAGAGTTGATGATTATAAAAAGCAGGGACAGCGGTTCGTGGGTGGTTTACCATAAGGATTTAGACACGGCCTCGGGGGAATACTTGGTACTGGATACTGATGCGGCGGTGGAAACTTCATCCTCCGATGACCCGTTCGCTATGGAATCCCCGACATCTTCAGTATTTAAGGTTGCAACTGACAGCAGTGGTGCTGGAACGGTAGACATAAATACGGACTCAACAAATTACATCGCCTACCTGTTCCGCAGCGTTGAGGGGTACTCGAAGGTGGGGAAATACGACGGAACGGGTTCCACGAATTTCCAGCACACAGGCTTTCGTCCTGCCATACTGATTGTCAAGTGTCTCGATGGAACCAACTCTTGGATAATATTAGATTCAAGCAGGGACACCCATAATCTTACGTGGAAATACCTGTTCCCCGATAGCTTCGATGCCGAGCCTACGAGCGGCACATCCAACAGCGTGGATTTTGTAAGCAACGGCTTTGTGCTGAGAACTGGTGACAGTAACACCAACTCATCCGCCAGTGGCTACGACTACATCTTCTACGCCGTAGCCGAGAACCCATTTAAATACGCAAACGCGAGGTAACAATTATGCCATACTACTGGACAGCAACAGACATCGAACAGCCTCTCAACAAAGGCTTCACCAAGAACGGCACCCAGTATCCACGCAACTGGCTCAATCTTGCCAGCGATGAGGAGAAAGCCGCCATCGGCATCGAGTGGATTGCTGACGACCGCCCAAAGAACAACGAGCGGTACTACCGTATCCGTGGCAAGCGCGGTGATTGGACTGTGGAGCCGAGGGACTTGGATGAACTGAAGGCAAGAGCCGTGTCAGCTTGCAAGAAACACGCAGGGAACCGATTGGCTGACACCGATTGGCTGGTGGTGAGGAAGATGGATTCTGGTGCGGTGATACCGGAGGACGTTGTGGAGTTTCGTGCAGCCACCCGCGCCTACTCCAATGAACTGGAAGCCACGATTAACGCCGCAGACTTTGAGGGGATTCAGAAGGTTGAACAGGAGTGGCCGAAGTCAACGGAGGAGTTACAGAGGGAAGCTGAAGCGGAGGCTGCGAGATTAGCGGTAGAGGAACGGATGAAGGCTGGAGAGAATGACGACAATTGAGATACGCGATAAATCAATAGCTCGCTTCAACGAAGTGGCTGGGAAGAAGTTCGACGCCGGGGTTAAGGAGCACGGGACAGTGCTTACTGAGGTTGTGACGCTTGACGATGCAGAGCAGGAGATTACAGACCTGTGGCACTACATTCAGGCACTGAAAATGCGGAAGGAACTTTATGAAAAAACTGATAACACTTGTAGCAATCCTGAGTGTCGCGGTTGTAACTGCGGCTGAGAGATATATCCCAGAATACCTAAACGCCATAAGCGTAACGGTACGGGCCGAGATGGGATACCAGAAGGCTGAGGGCAGCGGCAGCTTATTTGTCAGGAAGGTTGACGACAGGAACGCCACGTTCTGCTGGACAGCAGGGCACGTCATCGAGCATCTGCGTAAGGTTGAGGAGCGCATTGTGGCTGGCAAGCCTGCAAAGAAGGTGACGTTTGAGAACCCTAAGCTGGTCAGGGAACTGCGTAACCGTGATGGCAGAAGGACAGGGGAGGTTGTAGTGGACGCCAAAGTTCTTCGGTACAGCCCAGCGGAGAAGCATGACTTGGCGTTGCTGGTGGTTATGTCGGAGGACTTCAGCGTGACAGCATCCACAGAGTTCCTCTCTGAAGGGGCACCACTCACTAAAATAGGGCAGCACCTTAATCATTGCGGCAGCTTCTTGGGTGGTGACGGCAGCAACAGCTACTCTGATGGCGTCTTGTCAGCACACGGCAGAATCCTGTTCAAGCAACCGTTCTGCCAGACCACTTGTGTTGGATACCCCGGCTCAAGCGGTGGGGTGGTAGCCAACGACAAAGGCAAGTACATCGGTATGCTAGTCAGGGGAGCAGGCAGCGACTACAACCTGTGCGTCCCGGTGGCTCGTATGTGGAAGTGGTCTAAGGAGAATGGTATTGAGTGGGCAATGAACCCTGCGCTGAAGATAACCCAGAAGGAGATTGACAAGCTGCCTATAGAGGGGCCGTCAGCATCTGACAGTAAGGGTGCCGGGGAAGGTGATCACAAACAATATCCGTTTATGATTAAGCGAAGTGGATTTGAAAAGAAATGAAGCTGCCCACTGCATCCGCATTATTTAGGACACTATGGTGGTCGCTGTTTGCGGCTTCACTGGCGGTCAATGTGGTTGCCCTGTGGAGCTGGTCAGTGTGTAGCTCCAAGTTAAATGATATACTGGAGACAGCAGAGTTTAATGACCTAGATGGGGACGGGATAAGTAACGTAATTATTACATACAAGTAGCCGAGGGGTAACAGTGGACAGGCGCGTACTAACACGGAACATTGATAGCGGTCACGAGGTCGGCAAAGTCGGCACGGATCAGGTGCAGCTATACTCTAAGGACGGGAAGCTGTATGCCCAGCTCTCATCCAATGATGCCGTGTTAATATCCGATCTTTCGACGGGTAGCGCAACACCCGTTGGAGCAGTGAACGCCTTCGCGGGCAGTGACACTGCTCCAGCGGGCTGGCTGCTGTGCGATGGCGGGGCCGTGACGAATGGAAGCAGCACGGTGCAGGGGCAGACGGCTGACTTCAGTGACTTATATGCCTTACTGGGCACTACCTACGGGTCGGCTGGAACTTTACCAGACTTGGCAGGCAGGGTCATTGCACAGGAGGACGGCACCTATGCCCGAGGTGTGGAAGGCGGGGCCGTTGGCGTGGGGCTAGTGGCAGGCAATGTACCTGCTCATAACCACGGGCTGACTGACGGGACGGCCATAGCTGGCTCAACAGTGGATGACACCACCGGGGCAAGTGACTACGGCAAGCCGTGGGTGAATGCGTGTATGTCAATATATGACTCATCGTCGCATCCTACTGCCCACAGAAGAGTAGAAGTCTGGAATGGGTCTAGTTGTATTGAATCAGGGGGGTACGCAGCCCAAGACGCCTCCCAACTACAAGACTTCGACTACTACTTTGATGTAGCCACGGCACTGAGCGGAGCCACCGACAACAGCACTGGCACAGGCTCCGCCCACGAGAACCGCCAACCCACCCTCTACATGAATTACATTATAAAATTCTAATGGCTATTATTGACAGAGGCAGGGTAACAGATGCGATCACCTCGCTTGAGGGCGGGATGGACAGCGGCAAGTCGCCATCGTTGATCGAGAAGAATCAGGTGTTCTACGCACAGAACATCACCTTCCGTGGCGGGTTTGCCAGAACGAGGCCGGGATTCAGGCGGGGCAAGATTGTTGCATCAGCAGCAGCTACCGCGCTGAAGGATGGCAGGTTTCAGGGAGCGCATTACTACCAGCACAGTGACGGCACTGGCAGCTTGATAGCTGTGGCAGCAGGGGACGTGTACAAGATCAGTGCCAGCGGCAGCAGTTGGGCAGTCACGGACATAACCAACTCCGTGTCACTGAGCAGCTCCGTCAGCCGTATGCACTTTCTACAGGCTGAGAACTACCTGATCATTCAGGACGGCACCAGTCGGCCATTCATCTGGGACGGCTCCGGTGCAGCACGGGCCAGCGTTGCTGACGATGATGAGATTGAACCCGGAACAGCAATGGCCTACGGCAACGGCAGGATATGGGTGGCCAACGGCAGGACACTCACGGCTGGGGACATACTGGGCAGCACTACTGGCATACTGGAGTTTACCGAGAACGACTACCTCGCAGGCGGCGGGTCATTCACTGTCCCGATTGGCACCAGCGACATCACCTCGCTTGAGTTCATCTCAGCCCCCAACACAGCACTGGGCCACGGTGAGCTGGTTGTGTTCACTGCCGATGCAGTCACCAGTATCAGTGTACCAGTGGACAGGCATGACTGGTTTGCCCTGAAAGACCCGATACAAAAGGTGGTGCTGATTAACAACGGCTCAGTGGGTGACCACACAGTAGAGCACGTATCAGGCGACCTGTACTTCAGAAGCCGTGACGGCATACGCAGCTTGATTATGGCAGTGCGGGATCAGGAACAGTACGGCAACACCCCTATCAGCCGTGAGATGGCCCGTATCCTCAAGTACGATAACCCAGCCTACTTCGCAGAGACATCCTCTGTGCTATTCCACAACCGTTACCTATGCACCGCGCTACCCAGCAACGACGCCTCCCGTGGTGTGGCCTATAAGGGGCTGGTTGCACTGGACTTCGATCTGGTTGGTGGGCTGAAGGGTAAGCTACCAATGGCCTATGACGGGTTCTGGTCGATGGATGTGACACGCAACATAAAGGCATCAGGGGGTGACGCCGCACTCGCAACTGATCGGGTGACTTTTGCGGGGGATCACGGGATGGCTGACAGCGACCCTTTCACTTTTGCTGTAGCTCCCACTGGGCTGGACACCACGACAACTTACTACGCCAATAGGATAGACGACTCAGTTATTGAGGTGTACACCGATGCTGCCCTGACAACGAAGGCTGATATTACTGGAAACACCACTGACAACTCCATCGTGGCAGACGTGACGCCAGCGACGGATCGTACCCTACAATTTTTACAACTGGTAGCAGGCAACTTCAGCGGGACAGAGAGGTGCTTCGCTATGGTGCGTAACGAGGAGATGGACACTGAGCTATGGGAGCTGAGGCAGGATGGTGATGAGATATTCGACGTTGATCTGGATAGCGATGGGGTTGACACCTTAAACCAGAAGATCACGGCCCAGATAGAGACACCATCATTCAACTTCGGCACACCGGGATCAGCGAAGGAGCTGGAGAGTGCCGACATCTGGATGGACGAACTGACAGGCGGCACCATCACGTTCAACGTGGACTTCCACCCTGACCAGTACCCGTGCTGGATAGATTGGCAGGACTGGGACGTGATAGCGGAATACACCGCTGATTCCTGTGACTCTTTCGCGGATGCTGAAGTGCAGTACAGGCCGAGGATGAGGATAGGGCGACCCATTGACGATGCCGAGCCAGCGGTAGACAAGCGATTTAATTTCGGGTGGGAGTTCGCAGCCCGTGTGCAGTGGAAAGGGCAGGGACGGTTGAAGTTACTCCGACTTAATGCTAGAACTGTACAGGAAGAACCGTATGCGGACGTGTTAATTGACGGAACAAGTGAGGTGGTCGCGTGTGATTGCCTGTCAGGTGTTTCGTCAGCAACCAATCAATAATTATGGCAAATTGCAGCAACCTAACCAATACGACAAACGTAACGCTGACAACAGGCACGTTCCCCGGCGACTTCTGTCACAGCACGATGGCTACAACCTATGCCCAGTTCTTTGATGATGACATCACGACTGCGGCTGCGACAGGTGCAACCTACTGGACGGGTGATGATACTCCTTTAACAACTAATAGAGTGTGGCTGAAGCAGGACGGAACCTCTGCGCCGGGAAGCTGTTCTCCCCCGCTGGGCTGGTACTACTATGACACCGTTGCTGCCAACTGGGACACCCCCATCCCAGTCCCCGTTGCTGCATTGACTGGCGCGTCCGGGGTGACGGCAGGGACTTACGGAGGAGTCACTGTGGCGGCAACAGGCATCGTAACGGCAGGCACATCGCAGACTCACGTTGAGGAGACAGACCCAGACGGCGGAAACAACGGTGATTTCTGGTACAAGTACTACGCATAAGAATGGCTAATTCGGAACATTGGGATACTGGAACAAGCACCCCGACTGACGGCAATAAAGGTGCGCCCCGTATCTGGAACAAGATTGGCGGGACGTGGGAGCGGCAATGGGAACCAAGCGTCAACGTGTCAGGGAGCTGGAAGAAGGTAAATAAGATATGGACTAAGACGGGTGATGAGTGGAAGCCAGTGTTTTGGGCACCCGAAGTGGGAGAGGAGCTGGATTACGGCTACCTGCAAGTTCAGCCTCATTATTGGTATAAGGCATATTGCAAAGTCAAGTACCTCGGTGGCGACCCATTGGATGCTGCTTCGTGGCAGTTGAATATACACACTACAACTTACAACGGAAATCCCAGTTCAGCAGGCAACACAAGCGGCTGGATTACTGGTTCAGCCGGGAACAAAAGCATATACACCCACTACAACAGCACTGATGGTGGATTTGATGTCGATGTCAGGGTGGGCGGGATGGATTACGATGTGGAAGACTACAGTACTACAGTAACAGGTGCGCCTGCTGGGGCATTTTGCCCAGTGTACCATTTGAGCACAAGAAGCAACAACAGGTACGCACGCAGGTCGTATGATAACCGCGACGAGCTAGACCACGACAACGTCGCCACAGCCTCTAACCCGTGGAGTTATAGCTTAACATAATGAAACTCACACTAGCCGACATCAAGACGCCGATAAGTAAAGTGCTGTCAATGGCCAGCACCGACAGTCGAGTGGTGGACTACATCAACGAGGCACAGGAGCGACTACTATATAAGGGCAAGTGGCCGGGAACCTATGCGCGTTACCGCATCACCACTGATGACGGGATGATTACGTGGCCCCGACAGCTTGAGACAATAGAAGCTGTGGCTATTGACGATGTGCCGGGGGTTGTACGTAACCGATGGTTTGAGTTTCTGGAGAGCGGCCCCGGCATACTGGAAAGCACAGATGGTGTCGGCCTACAATTGATTGACCAAGACGTGGCTGTGTCCTTCAGCGACATCACGGGGACAGGCAAGAAGCTGCGGCTGTACCCAAGCACACTGACAGCTACTCCCGACACAGGCACGAAGGTATTGTTGCAGGGCTACGATGATGATGGCGCGTGGATCAGGACACAGGATGGCAGCAACTATGTTGATGGCGAGTATGTCACGATGACTTCCAGCTACGTTGAGACGACAAATAACTTCAGCTCATTAAGTGGTGTGCAAAAGCCTGATACTAAAGGCAACGTAACCGTGAAGGAGTACGACGTTAGTGAGGAAACAGTCCGAACCATAGCCGAGTATGAGCCACTGGAGAACCTGCCCACCTACAGGCGCAGCATGATTCCGGGGATCAGCACCAGCACCACCATTACGGTGACTGGCAAGCTGCGATTCATACCTGCCCAGAACGATACTGACTGGCTACACATCAACAACCAACCAGCGTTGAAGCTGATGGTGATGGCGGTGCGTAAGGAGGAGAACAACATACTGGATGAGGCGATGGCGTATGAGGCCAGAGCATTGCAGACTTTACAGGATCAACTGATGCACTTCCTCGGTGATGGTGCAGTGAACGCCCCGCGAATGACAGGGACTGCAACGTGGGGTGGAGGGATAACTAATCTAAACTAAAAGAACATTATGGCTGGAGCATACGGACAAATACCAAACATACCTGACCGCGCCCGCGTAGACCCCGGCGCATCTATGGGCAAATCCATCTCATTTGCTCAGGAGCACCTGAGCGATGCGGCTGACCTCGGGATGGGTGTGTCTGAGGCAGAGCAGGATATACTTGAGAAGATAATGAGCCGTGTCCCCGGCTTGAACGAGCTTAGGGAAGGTGTGCCTTCAGCCATATCATCAATGATTAGTGGTGATCTGTCGAATGTGGCCGAGCAAATTTCACGGTCAATGGCTGGGGTTGGCCTGATGGGTGGACTGGGTAAAGGTAGTCAGGCGATAAAGAACCTGACAGCACAGAAGCTGGGCATCAGCTCACTGTCTATGATGCAGCAGGGCATCAGTGCCGCCACAAGCTGGCTCAGTGCAAGCTCAGATTATATGGCTAAGCCATTTGACATTGCCAAGCATACCTTCATTGACGCAGGCAAGCTCCACGCAGCAGACGTGGATGAGGCTGACAGCGCATTCCAAGTGGCTCTGGCACAGGCAGAGGCGGCGGCAATGCCTGACCCTGCTGCGGCGTCTCGGGAGCAGCAAAGGCTGATGGGGGTGGGGCAAAACCAATTCAGCACCAGCGGAATGGGTCTAGCCAGCAGGATGGCGGGCGGTAATGCGGGCGGAAGCTGGGCCAGTCGGGGGAATACTTTCAATAATCCTTACAGATTCAGTGGAGCAGGGAACATGATGAGTGGTGCCCCAACCTACTCGACCCCGGTGCAGAGATGGAATGAGCCTTCCGAACCTTACCAGCCTGTAAACTGGGGGGAGGACTACAACCCAGTCATTGGCACTGGGTATAGCCCGCAGGGCGGGCATATGCCTGAGTATAGTGATCCCCCTGCCAACTTCAACCGGAACAACGCATACGCTTAAACAATTATGGCTATTGGAAGAATTACACCCAACGTACCTCACCTGAAGGTTGTTGACCCTGTTGCGGCAGTAACCGCCGGGGCAAACATCGGAGCCAAGCAACGCGCCACCGACATTCAGGAAGCCTCAACTGCCTCGACCATCAGGCAGCGACAGCAGGACTATGCCCTTAGGGCAGCAGCATTGCCGGGGGATTTGAGGGCCAGAAACCTGATGAACCAGAAGATGATGCTGGACATGACGGTGGAGAATGAGCAGCGCGAGGCGAAGCTGGATGCGTTGGCATTAGCCAACCAATCAACAGCACAGAATTTAGTACTGCGCCGTGAGGAGACTGACCAAGGCTGGGACAGGCTTAGCTTGGAAAGGAAGAAGTGGGACTTGACTTCATTGAAGGCCAAGAACGATCTGTTTGTACAGAATAAGAGGATAGACAAACAGCTTGAAACTGAAGAGTGGATGCCTGCTGTGAATGATTACGTGGAGAAACTGCAGCCATTCTTCAACGACTCAAGTGCCACTCCAGAGGATGTTGAGGCTGTTCCTATGCCGGCAAATATGCCGCCGGAACAGGAAGCTAAAGTTCTAGGCCACAAGAAAGCAGCACTGGACGCAATCAAAACGAATAAGGCTGCAGAGCAGGAGAAGAAGTTGGCCCTCTTTAACGGCGACCAGAGGAGGTACAACGAACACGCTGCCAGAACTGCACTGGCCAGTGCCGGCTTCCCTCCGGGCCACATAAAGGACAGGGCTGACGGAGCCCCGTGGTATTGGGCTTACGTGGACTCGGTGACGGGCATTATCAATGAGGACTTAATGAAGGCCGAGCTGAAGAGGATGTCTAAGAAGGGGCCGCCTGCTGGCTGGAGAGGAACTAAGGCAACTAAAGATAAGGACGGGAACTGGTCATTTGATTTCGTCCCCCCTTATTCAACGATGGAACCGAAGGACTTTTCCGCAGCCGTGACCGCCAGAGCAAAGGCCATTATTGATAGCGGGGTGGAGTCTGAGGAGGCTTATGACACTGCCTATGGGCAAGTGGTTAAGGAGAACTCGAAAGGCGGAGAAGGGTACACCATCGACGAAGCCAACAGGATGTCAAATAAAGGTTACTTGCGTGCCGGCGACGACGTATACATTAAAGATTACCCCAATGAGGACGGTACAGCGGGGAGAGTTATCACGTGGGTGAAGCAGGGCCCTCAACAGGAAACAACAACAAAGCCTGAACCAGAAAAGCAGGACAATGCTGTGTCAGGAATGTCCCAAACCTATGGGCTTGACGAGCATAAATCCCAAGTAATTACAGCCTTAGCTAAGGAGCAGGGGGCAGACCCGGAATCAATGACCCCAGAAGAAGTGATGACTTCCGCTAGGGAAAGGTTGGACGAGGAGAAGCGAGGCAGGATTAAGGCCATAGTTGATATATTGTCGGACGGGGACTGGGGATTTGATCCGTGGATGAAGGCGTCTGACATACAAAAACTTACAGAGATTTTTGAGAAAGGCGGAGGAATTGCTGAGCTGCAAAAGGTCGAGATAGGATGGGGGAAAGGGGTCGGAGGAAGAGGGCGCAGCAGAGGCTGGACGCCTGTGGAGCGATGGACTCCGGACAGAGTGAAGAAAGTTAAGCATGAAATCAAAAGGCTTAACGACGTTTACAGGTGGGAAAGGGTCATAGAAAAAGCAGCCCCAACTCCAGCAAAGCCGAAGCCATCCACAAGCAATCGCCCCCCCCGCCAGCATCATGCTGCTCGCTTCAGCGGTCGCGCAAACCGGAACAAACACAGCGCAGTCGCAGACAGCAGCCGGAACAAAGGCGGAAGGGGCAGGTCGAACCTGTCATCAATGGCCAAGCCAACAGCAGGCGGGCATCAATTGCGGCCTCCTGATGCCGGATGGAATCCGCTCAGCGCACTCTTGGGAGGACCCGGGGACGCGCTTAATGACTTCTTCGGCGGAGGAAAAGCCCCCATAGTTTTACCGATTCCGACAGGACGCGGCAGTCTTATGGGTCGAAAGGCAGGAAACCAGTAACAATCCATCATGGCACATACACAACAGCAGGTAACGCCTGATCCAGTTGCGGCTGAGAAGTCTCAACACTTCGAGGGGCTTGATCCATACCCGCTTGGAGAAACCCCTTTACCCGACTACAGGGACAACCCCGACTACATCCCAGTAACATTTGACCAGTTGATTCCGGTCAGCCCACTCGCTCCAGCAGCCCTGCCCGAGGCTGAAGAGGAAGGCGGAGCAATTGCTGCGACCCAGCAATTCTACAGCTCAATAATGCGCGGCTTCAGTGGCGGGTTTGCTGATGTGTTTAAGGCCGGCGGCATTCTGTCACACCAAATAGGAAGCAAGCTAGGCATGGCGGCGGGAGACAATCCGCAGGACTCACTGTTCTGGTGGATAGGCGAGCGTGTTGATTGGCTTGGTGAAGCTGCGGCGTGGGATGAGAAGGAGGTATACGATGACTCCTTCTGGGCAACCAAAGGCCCCAGCGCACTTGGCAGCGGCCTGTCGTTCATAGCAGGTGGCGGCGTTGCTAAGGTTGGGCTTAAAACCATAGTTGGTTCACCTGTAAGGAAGGGTCTTGCTAGGGCTGCGGTAGGCGCCAAGAAAACAGCTAAGGCTGTCGGGTTTAGCACCAAGACTGCTGCAAAGGTTGGGCGAGGCACAAAAGACTTCGCCCTTATTGCGGCGATGGGCTCCACCGTAAACTTTACCGGCGGGTATGAGGACGCTCACGCCGTGCTCCTAAGTAAAGCGAAAGCGGAGGGGCGCGACACCCTTAATGATGCAGAGGAGACTCAGGCTTGGCATTCCGCATTACTTAACGGTGGGATGGGTGTGTCCGAAGCACTGCCGTTAGGCCAGATGCTGCATCGGCTTAATAAAGCATCAGGAGGAAACCTGTGGAGGGTACTTAAAGATGCTACCGTTGAGGGCTTCGAGGAAGTTCTTCAGGAGTCAGGGCAGACTATATGGGGCAACAAAGTTGCCAACGAGATACTCAAGTATGACGAGAACCGTAACACCTACGCAGGGCTGGTGGATTCAGCTAAGGCTGGGGGATTTGCTGGAGTTGTCTTGTCTCTGCTCACCTCTGCGTTGGGCGGGAAAATGCGCAGGGCACAGAGCACGGCGAATAAGGTGGAGGAGCTGCTCACTGAAGCCAACAGACAGGACAGCCTAGGGAATAAAGAGTCTGCGTCTGCCTTAAGAGCTAAGGCGGCAGAGATGCAGAAGGAGGATGAGATTCCCGGGGGAGTGGAGCCGGAAGGCACACCAACCGAGACACCAACCTCGACCGACGACCCTGACGTAGACAGCGCACTAGGCACCCCGGTGGAAACCGTGACTCCTAAGGATGTAGCCACTGAGACTGGGCCTGATGATGGGTTCTGGGTAAAGGAAGAGACAGCGGAGGTTCCTGTGCCGGAGGGAGAGCTGCCGTTAGGTGACACAACAGGTACGGGAGCCACTACTGCATTTGTCTTACTGAAGAATAAGCAAGTAACCAATGAGGCCGGCGAAACCGTAACTGAGACAACGGAGGTTGAAAGGTTTGAGGCAGGAGCAGGAGCAACTGATGCAGTGGATGCGGCTAGAGGGAGAGCAGCAGCATCACTGGCTGAGCATCAGGAACAGGCTAGGAAAGAGGCGGAGGCTAAGGCTCAGGAAGGGTCGCATCAACTAGAACTGTTCGGCGGCACAGTCACCATAGACCCAGAGGCGCAGAAGGAGGCAGACAAGCAGGGGATAAACGTGGCGGATATACCTGCCAAAGCCGGAGACACAATTACTGTGGAGATGGTGCGTGAGGCAGTAGAGGAAAGGGATAGGCGAAAGGGACTTGATAGCCAAGAGGCGATATACAACGAGTCGCGCCAGAAGGCAGACGACTTAAGGAATCGCGCTGCGGACGCAGAGGCTGACGGCAGAACCGAAGAGGCAGACGCCATCACTAAGGAGCTGGATGCTGAGGAGGCATCAATGAGGGAGGCTGCGCCCACACTGGCGGAGGACCACATTAAGGAGGACACAGCAACCGGCACTGAGTACTGGAAGGCGGAGGCTGCGAAGGCTGAAGATGACATCGGGGCATTGCTTACTGAGTCCCCTGAGGAGGACATGACTGAGGGGCAGAGGGGCGACCTTAGTGCTTTACAGCGCATCAGGGACGGCGCCAACGCTACCGTGGCAGCGCTGATCAAGCTGGCCAAGCGTGTCACCACTAAGACAGAGAGTAAGGTTGACCCCCCTCTTTCAGATGAAGAGCAAGCCAAGCTGACAGCAGAGGCTGAAGTGGAAGCTAAGACCAAGTCCGAGAGGGACTTCATCAAGTGGCGCACAACTGTGCAGACCAAAGAAGGAAAGAAAGGGGAGGTGGCAGCGGGGGAATTATGGAAGAGGGTAAGGAAGAAGGAGAAGGAAGACAGAAAGAAGGAAAGAGACGCAGAGAAGGAAAGAGAGCGGAAAGAAAGAGAAGCAGAGCAGGCGAAGCTGGACGAGATAGAGGCTAAGGTTAGGGAGCAGGTGGAGCAGCAGACCGCTGAAGGCGGGACGTGGTTCGGGCTCGCTGGAGTAAAGGTGGAGCTGTTCGATAATGAGGATTTATTTGTAGCTGTAAATCCTGCTCACCCTGACACCATCTTCGTCAACCCCAAGAACTTTGAGAAGTGGCAGGAGCAGACCAAGAAGAAAGGCAAGCGCACTCTTAAGTCTGCTGTAAGTGAGGAGCTGGTACATATTCTGGTGAACAGGGTGCTCGCTGCTCACCCGGAGGCAGGCTCAGTTGAGGCACAGTTGGCGGAGTTGTGGACTGAGCTGACTCCCGGCCCTGATGGCCAGCAGGCTGCGGTGGATAAGATTTACGACTTCGCTCCAAATGCCACAGACGCACAGAAGGGAGCTGAGTTTGTGCGTATGCTGTTGCAGCACGAGCACGAAGGCATCATCACTGAGACTTCAGGTATTGCTGGATTGGTAGACCGATTCCTGAGATGGGTGAAGGATGCACTGGAGGGGATAGTCGAGAAGGCTGGCCCTAGGGTAAAGCTCGTGCATAAGAAAGCCAACGAGATGCTGGCGTTGGGGGCAGGAGCTGCTGCGGCGCGGGCGAGACTGGAGGATGCGGAGAGGGCTAAGGAACTGGCTGCGATGGACCCTGACCCTAGCGCCGAGGAGCTGCTCGCCAACACAGAAGTTGATCGAGATGATAGGTACAACCCTGACGGCCCCAGCACAGTTGAGGAAGTGCAGGGGGATGAGGTGGTGGAGAGGGAAGTAAAGCCTAGCCTGCTTGCAAAGCTGGACTACTGGATCGAGAAACGGGCTGAAAAGGATTACCCCGGTGACGCTGAAAGAGCTAAGAGGTACTACAGGAAGTTTGTGCTTGAGGATGTAGCCAAGCAGCTTAAGGAAAAAGAGGCGGAGCTTAAGAAAGAGGAGGGCACTGAGGAGGGGATTGCTGAAGCCTTAGGCGCTTATGCCAACAAGCTATCCCTCAATGAAA
>VMHT01070289.1_pt1 | contig 18225 bp, 17 predicted proteins | sample 4693611 | NCBI WGS metagenome assembly VMHT01 (sample SAMN12280063, study PRJNA550983) | marine metagenome | isolation source: seawater sampled from same location over 5 years 0.02-0.2 micron viral filtrate | place: USA: collected off the coast of southern California halfway between the port... ...
TAAATCAAATGCAGGTGTTGCATCTGAAGCACCCAATGCTAATGAAACTCCACCAAAAGATACAGTGCTGTTTGCTAGTTTAGAATTAGCAATAGAACCAGCTAACATTGTATTTGTTACTGTTCCTGAATCACCTGTACCAATCAAATTACCTGTACTTGTCGGTAAAGTTAAAGTTACATTACCACTAAATGCTGAATGTGCTGGTGCTTGTAATCTTGCATAGTGTGCATTAGATACTTCACAATAAAAATCTATATTAGATTGTGTACCGCCATTTTTGATTGCAATAGCACCTTGTGATATTACAACGCCATTAGTAGAACCACCGCCTACACCTAAAGATGTTGTTATTTCTGTGTCACTAGGCAAACCTATTGTTACTGCTGCGGTTTCTGAACCACTGCCTGATACTTCAATTTCATTGCTTGTACCAGCTATAGTGGCTATATAGTTGCCTGTTGTATCAGTGCCTAATGCAATTGAATTTGCTTGTATTGTAGTTGATATAGTTATACCAGCAGAACCATCAAAGTTTGCAGTTCCAACTACATCACCTGACAATGCTATTGCTCTTGCAGTAGTTAAAGTATCAGCAGAACCTGTTACATTTCCTGTGACATTACCTGTAACATCACCTGTCAAATTGCCTGTGACATTACCTGTAACATTGCCTTCAAGATTAGCAACTAAAGTACCAACAGAATAACCTGTGCCACTAACATTAACAGTTGTAGTAGGTTCAGCTTGTAAATCTTTAAATAGTTTAAATTTGCCACTATCGTTTGCATCCCTAAATAAACCTGCATATAAGTCTTGTGAACCTGATGTATCGTATAAACCATAAAAACCTATATCTACAGAATCAGCACCAGAATTATTATTAGCTAATTTTATGAGAGGGTCTTCAACAGATAAAGTTGCAGTGTTGACAGTTGTGGTAGAGCCATTGACAGTAAGGTTACCTGCAATAGTCACGTTGTCTGGTAAACCAATAGTAACAGCAGCAGTTTCAGAACCTGAACCAGATACCTCTATTTCATTACTTGTACCTGCAATGGTTGCTATATAATTACCTGTAGTTTTTGTACCTAGTGCTACTGAATCATCGTCTACAGAAGCTGCATTGACGTTTAAAGCATTTACAAAAGATTGTGTAACTCTGGCATCAATAGCAGAATTAGCTCTCGCATCTGTATAGTATAAATTTGAAGAACCTTCAGATACTGTATCAGTATCACCTTGTGTAAATGTCATTACACCTGTAGAAGAATTATAAGATAACTGTGTAGAATTTTCTGATATAGCTGCTCTTGCTCTAGCATTAGTAAAATATAAATTTGAACTGCCTTCGCTTACAGAATCAGTATCAAAACTTATATTGCTTGTGCCATCAAAAGAAGTGCCATTAATTGTTCTTGCTGTTTGTAAAGCTGTAGCAGTAGATGAATTACCAACTAATGCAGCAGTAACTTGATTAAAAACTACATCATCAGAAGTACCGACACTTTGCCCAATAGCAAAGGTAACACCATTACCTGATGCTGTAGAACTTACACCTGTACCACCTAATAAAGATAAAGTTTCTGAATCTAAATCAATTGCTATAGCAGTTGAACCATCTGATACATCTAAATCTTCTGCTGTTATTTGTGTGTCTACATAAGTTTTTATAGCTTTGGCAGAAGCTAAAGTATCATCACTACCAGATACAGAACTAAGGTCAGTATCTAATACACCTGATTTTAAATTATCTACTTCTAAATTAGATACAGTGTTGCTATCTGCATCTATAGTTTTGTTTGTTAGTGTTTGTGTTCCTGTAAGAGTTGTAACTGTACCATCAATAGCAAGAGTTACATTATTACCTGATGCAGTTGATGTAATTCCAGTGCCACCCAATAATCCCAAAGATTCGCTATCTAGGTCTATACTTATAGAACTGCTGCCATCTGTTAAATCTAGGTCTTGTGCAGTTACTTGCGAATCAACGTATGCCTTAATGGATTGTTGAGTGGCTAATGCTGTATTTGAATCTGAGCCTAAATTATCTTCGTCTAATATAGTGGTTACTGTTTGACCACTACTGAAACTAAAACTTGTAACACCATTTACAGTACCACCATTTATATCAACAGTATTATCTGCTGTTATAGATATTGGCAATGTAACCCAACCATTGTTAGCTGAGTTTCTTATTTTTAATAAATTATTAGAAGTATCTACCCAAATCTGATAGGCATACATAGTTGCAGGTTCAGAAGCAGATGAATTATTTGATACAATTGCTTGTAAGGCATTGTTTAAATCTGCTCTAAAATTTGCACCTGATTGATTGTCAAGAACGTAATCGTGGGTAGCCATAGCGTATTATATTATATTTTTAATCTGGTTTAGTCGGAAATACGATTGAATTTAAGTCATCATCATCTGTATAACTACTAGGTAAATCTCTAAGCTGTTGTCGGTAAGTTGCCCATTGTGCTTTTTTGGTATCAGACAACATACTGTCTGTTATATGTGTCCAATCAGATTCAAACAAAAGCCTATCTCTTTCTTCTCTCAACATGTCAAGAGTAGAACGTGTTGGTATTGCAGGTGGTACATTAACTACTTTACCATCTATTACTTTGTCAAAAGGTCTTGGACTTATATCATGTACTAAAGTGAAGTTACCATTAGTGGATGCTTCATTTTGTAAAACTTCTTTCGTTGTTTCATCAACAACATTACTTGTTATTATTTCCCCATCTGGATTGTATATAATCAAAATTTCCATAATTATTTAAATAATGCCACTATTAAAATGTCAGCTTCTGCACTACCACCAGCATTGCTTGTACCATAAACAAAAACATCGTGCATGAAACAAAAAACTTTGAAAGTGTAGTATTTACCTGATGTAGTGCTTTTTGCAAAAGATAGGCTTTTATTTGCTACAGCAACACCTCTGGTATTTACTTGCTTGTAATGATTGAAAAATTGTCCATAAGAAGAATCAGTTACAGCAGGTGCATTATTTGCAGCAGTGTGTTCTGCAACACCACCTACTATTGCACAAGAAGCATGGTTACCATCTGCACCGAAATATCTTGAAGTCATTCTTGCGTTTAAGACAATACCAGAAGTAGGTACTAATACTGTTACAGATGCAAGTTCAGTCAAAGTATTAGGCAACGATGCACTGTTGTATGTATTAGTTCCATCTCTATGAAATGGTGCTGCCGCACCAAAAGTTGCATCAAACATTAAACTTTGATTAAAACTTACGCCATAGGCAACGCCTGTCATTGCAGAACTTGAATTACCTACTGATGTTGAAATGTCAGAACCTACTGCACCTAAACTATTACCTGTTGCTTTGTCAAAAATTACTAAAGAGCCGCTTTGTATTCTGTCTACGCTCAAATTACCTGTTGTAAGTTTGGCAGCACTTAAATTGGCAACTTTTGCATCAACAATAGCTGCATCGTCAATTTTTGCTGTGGTTATAGCTGCATCAGCTATAATGCCTGAAGAAGCAGTTATTGTCGCTGTAGCAATTTCACTAGCAGTTATTGTGTTAGCTTGTATTTTTGCAGCAGTTACTGCATCAGCAGCAATTTTTATTTCTGTGACTGCATCATCTGCTAGTTTAGATGATGTAATACCATCCCCTGTACCTGTTGAATCAGCAATAGTTACTGTAGTTACAGTGCCATCTTGCAAATCATTTGTTTTGATTGGTTTATCACCAATGGAAAAAGTTAAAGTAGCAGGTGCAGATTCTGTTCCCATACTATTTAGTGCAGATACACTAGCTACATAATTTGTACCAATTGGTAAAAAATTTAAATCAGTAAAGTGCTTATCTACTATTCTATTAATAACTTGATTGCTTGAACTATCAACAATATTTATTCTGTATTGATAATAAGCAAAATCTGTAGGCACATCCCAAGATATAAAAGGTCTACCTGTGCCAGAAGAATTAGTATCAGTAAAAGCTAAATTGCTTGGTGCTTTTACTGCGAATTTATCTGGCGTATTGACAACATCATTTACTCCTTGTTGTGGTGGTACAGTCCAAGAATAAACGTCAAAGTATTCAAGTAAAGTTACATTTACAAAACCATTTGCTTGTAATTCTAAAGTTTGTACTCTAAATACTTTGCCACTAAAGCCTAAACCAGCATAAGTAACATCTACTATGTCACCGATATTTAACTTATATATTTCTGGTGTACCTGTAAAAGTTACCGATGTTTGATTTCTGCTTCTTGTTAAAATTGCTTTACCCATATTGTAAGCAATGTAAGGACTTGTAATATGTGGAAATTGTGCAGTTATTTCTAATTCTTCACCACCATCATCAGATGTGTGATTTGGACTTGCATCATGTAAAACTGTTGCTGTATCTGGTTCAAAATTATTTTGTCCATTCACATATTCAATAACAACTTTGTTAGCTTTTGCATCTTTATTTCCATAGCTGACTGAAATACCGCTGTCACCTATGATGTGACTGTCATTAATGCTAAATGTAGAAGAACCAACATCTTCTATTTCTAACTCATACTTGCCATCAATATAATTAAAAATACCTCGCATATTGGCAAGTAATTCTCTAGCATTTTCAATTATATTTTGGTCAGGGTCTATGACACCATTACAGTGAAATCTTGGTGATGTAGATAAAGCATTATTGACTGAACCATCAATATCATAATCTTGTGTTAAAGGATGTTGTAAATCCCAAACCACTACATATTTATTTGCTGATGAAAATGCAAATCTATATTTGTAAACTTCTATAATAATTCTGTTGTTAACTATTACATTGCCACCATTATCTTTAAGAGTAATTTTTTCGCCTACTTTAAATTTTTTCCAATCAGAAAAATTATCTATAAAAGCTGTAGAAAATCCTGACGAACCTGACCATGCAACAGCAGCTTCATTACCATTAAAGTCAGCATTGTTGTTTGTTGCATCAGCAGTGTTAGCTGCACTAGAAAATGTAGAAGTATTTATTTTAGCTATAGGTAAGCCTTTACCATATTCATCATTGGTTATGTAATCCAAAAATGTTAAGGCAGGATTATTTGACCACTTATAAGTAGATATATTGCCAAATGTTTGTGATGTATCTCTAGGGTCAAAAACTTTTTTACCTTGTACTTCTACTGTGAGTGTTGGTACTTGTCTAAACATGCCACCTGTATCGTAACGATACTTAGCTGCAATATAAGCAATACCATTTAATTTATGATTGCTTGTCCATTTACCACTTGTAGATGCAATCAACATTGGGTCAGCAGTCTGTGTAGCTGCACCATGATGTAAGTTAAATACCATTCTATATACATCTGTAGGGTCAGAACCATTACCTGATACAGTTGTAATATTACCTGTATTGTTTGCGGTATTTAAACTACCTGCACCAGAATTTATTTTATCTGAGCCAATATAATAGCCATCTTTAAATCTTGTTGAATCGGTAATCAATGTACCATCAATCATAATGCTGTTTTGATTTATACTTTCTATTTCACCAACACCTAAAGCATAAACAACAAACAAATCTTTGTTTTGATTTGCAGCAGTGTCCATATATACGATTTGCGCACCAACTCTTCTTGCACCATAGATGACAGGTATCTTCCCACCTGCTGTCATTTTATTTGCAAGTATACCTTCTGTTTTAGATTGTAAATTTTTTGCTAGTTCTTTAGCGTTTAGATAATTATTAACACCAGAAGCTGCTGTTAAGACAGCAGCTGCAATCAAGGCAGGTAAAGCACCACTTGTAGCTATTACTGCTATACCTGCTGCTATAGCACCAATGTCTAATAATTTGTCAAAAAAAGACATTAGTTTTTACCCCATGCAATGTCTTTTTTTACTTCTGTAGCATATTCCAATCCTAAGTCACCACTAGCATATTCTTGTTGTGATTCACTTGTATAATATCTGCCTTTCTTTAATGACCAATTTGCCCATTGTGAAGCTACAATTAATGATAAAACGCTGCTTTCTGTATTTTCTTGTATAGATACACTTCTTATTAAACCTGTAAAATAATTTATCGCACCTACCAAAGCATCGGATGTATTGAAGTAACCAATATATATTTCTACTTCTTTATCTGTAAATGCACCACTTTGTACTAAAGTTCTTACTTCAGCACTTACATTTGAAAAAGATACATTTAACTCATTTACCTCTAAATCACCTGTTTCTTGAACACTGTCTACTCTTAAAAAAGAACCACCTGCTTCATAATTTTCTGAGTTGTAAGTTACATCAGTATAGAAATCAGTAAGTCTGTAGACAGTAGATAAATTTAATTTTACTAAAAATGCAATCTTGGTAGATTCATTAGCAACTTCTGTTTGTAGTGCGGTAGATAATGTTCTAGGCATTAGGTGACTACCTCTCTAACTTCAAAACTAATGTTGTACAAACCTGATGTATCTGTAGTAAACATAATCTCGTTGCTAGAAAGATAAACAGTCAATGAAGGTTTATTAACTGTAACCGCTTCATTATCCGCTAATGTCGTAACTAAACTAGGTGAGATTAAAACAGTACAATCACCAGAACTATCTGAATCAATATCGCTTTGCACCATATAAACTTTAGAATGATTTGCAAATTTTATTAGGTCACCTGCTTTAAGAACACCTGCGGTATTTGCATCAAAACCATCTAAGGTTATTGAAGCATCCGATGCACTATGTGCACCTGCAACCAATATATCTGTTTGTGTTCTATTAGAGCCTAAATTGTCTGTAGGATATTGTATTGTAAAGTTTTCAAAGCCACCTTTTTGTTTTTGTAAAAAAGCAAAAATACTTTGTGCTTCTGCTTGTGTCATTGGTGGCATAGCTACAGTAAAAGAAAAAAATTGACCACCTATTTGTCTTGCTGTTTTTTTACCAGATAAAGTTTGATTTACTAAGACAGGTCTATTGTCTTGAAAATTAAGAGTTCTAAATTTTGGACTTGTAGGAAAAGAACCTGACATTACACTACACCCATCTTGCCTTTTGTATTCATAGCATTATTAATTATAGAAGTAATCAAACCTTTTCTTGATGCTAATAAAGCGTCAAAACTTGCAGCATCGACTGTAGTGATATTAAAGTTTACAGTTGCACCCATACCTTGTCCTTTTGTATGGTCTATAACAGTTTCATTAGGATGCAATATTGCAGGAAAACCACCTCTGCCATCTACCCCGCCTGTCCTTGAGCCATAACCTGTGAAACCACCGCCTTCCATGCCTACAGCCGTTATTGTTGTGCCAGCAGTTGAAGAAATACCACCCCCACCTGCACCAATTGAACCTATTCCACCCATAATTGTAGATACTAATCTTTTTACTAAAAATGTTTTAATAAGTTCATTTATAACTTCTGATAAAATTCTTTTAGAAAGATTACCAAAATCTAAAAATTCTTTTTTTGTAAAATCAAAAAAGTTAGAAAAAGCAGTTGTCAGTTTGCCTTCAACTGTATTTTGAAAAGTTTCAAAAACTTTGACTTGTTCCATTATTTTTTCAGATTCTAGTAAAATATTAGCTTGATTAGCTTTTCTTTTTTTAGCTTCTTCTTCTTGTAAGCGTATTTTTTCTTTTAACAAAATTATTTCTTGTTGTACTTTTTCAAGTTGTTGTGGTGCATTTTTAGATTTAAATAATTTTGTTAAATTTTCTTGCATTTTTGTTTCTTTTTCTAACAACTTTACTAATTCTTTTTTATTCATTAGTAGAGAACCCTCAACAGGCTCTAAAAGTCCCATTGCTTCACCAAAACGTAAAACACTATCCGCAAGTTTAATAAAACCTGTTTGTAAAGGCTCAAGAACTTGTCTTTTAAGTCTATTCATTGTGTCATTAAATCTTTCTGCTTTATCTATTGTTTCATCATCAATAACACCTGTAGCAGACTCTGCTAGTGCCTTCATTGATTCTGCACCATCTTTACCCATAACAGCAAGTTTTACACCTGCTCTACCCATAAGGTCAGCTAAGATTGCATTTTTTTGAAATTGACTACCAACATTATCTAAAGCACCAAATAAATCTACAAAAACCTCTTCTGTACCTCTAATTGAACCATCAGCATTTTTAGTTTGTACGCCCAATTTTTCTAAACTTCTGCCTGCTTCACTTGTACGTAACTGTGCCTGACCTACCATCTTTGTAAAGTTTTGTAAGCCTTTATTAAACTCTTCTGTAGTCAATCCTGATTGCTGTGCAGCAAATTGATATTTTTGTAAAAACTCTGCACTAACACCTGCTGAGTCTGCAACTTTACCTATAGCATCCGCAGTTGCTAATGCTTCATTACCAAATTGAACTAATTGTCTTACAGCAAAAGCACCAGCAAACGCACCAGCTATTTTTTTCATAGCTTTTTGCGTATTGTCAATATTTCTATTTAACTTTTGAAACTCTCTAGCAGTTTTATCTTTTGCTTTGAGTACAACATTATATTTAGTTTCTGCCATTATTCATTTGCCTGTTTTTTTCTTCTAAGTAAGCCATCCAACCTGTGAATTCAGATAAAGACATATTTTCTTCTAATTCTTTGACTGTCATACCTAACAGTTCTGCTAAATAATATCTAGCTTGAAAATCTTTATCTGTTTTTACTTTTTTATTTGTTCCTCAACAGTAGGTGTAGACATTATTTCTGTTGCAACTCTTGTCAAAACATCTTTGTCTACACGATTCATTAAAGTATTTTTATCACCAACATCAAATACTTTATTGCCCTCTGAATCTAACGCTTTATAAATCAAACAATAAGCCATTAACGCAACATCATCATCCATTGCATATTTTTGCAACTTAGACATTTCTGCAAGTGTCAATGGCTTAGTGTAAATTGTAAGTGTTTCTTCGCCATCATCAGTCCATTCTGGTATTTTAATTTCTTTAATTTCTAAAGAATCAAAATGTGCTTTTGCTTTATCAATCAGTTTCATATTACGCTGTTGAAGTTGTTAAGCCACCTGAACCTTGTAAAGTAACACTAGCCTCAACTAATCCGTCAAAAGCTGCTGACCTAGTAAAGCCAGTTACAATTGCAGAACCATTATAGTAAGTATCACCTGTTGAAGTACCTTCAGGGTAAACTTCTAAAGTAACAGTTGAGCCTACAGATAGTGCAGTTTGTGCAGTGTCAGTTTCATCAAAAAATACGTCTACAGATGCTGTAAATTGTGTAAGTGTAGATAAGTAACTTCTAGAAGAATCGCCCATTGCAGTTTTTTCTACAACATCAGCACTTTCTTCTAAAGAGTAAGACCTTACTTCAGCAACAGTATTAGCACCGACTTTGATTACGCCTTCGCTTCCTTTATGTACCGCCATTTTCTTTTACCTCTTTTTTAGAAGAAGATTTAATGGTTGCTTCTTCTTTCCAACCTTTCTTTAACAGACTTTCAACTTTTGAAGGATGAGCATCTATTGAAGTTTTGCCATCTGGACTAAATAATTTCATATCTACCTCGCTACGTCAGGATTTTGTTCCTGACAATAATAGTTAATATTAAAGCTGAGTGTTGCAAAACCTACAGGCTTTTCACCTTCAGCGTTAAATTCTATTTCAGTTGACTCAAGAAAAGCATCTTTTGCCAAACCATTTATAGTAGTGTCTGCTGCTATTGCAGCTTCTACTTCTTTGCATATTGTATCAACTGAATCATCAAAATTGGTAGTTGCTTTTACATAACATTCTACTGCCACTGTAAGATTTCTTTCTAACAATCTATTACTACCAATCACAACAGGTTCAGATTCTTCTGACTTTGTGTAAATTAATAAAGCAGGTAGATTACTATCTTCTAATTGATAAACCCTACTTTGAAATACATTACTTCCTGTTGTTGTTAAACCTGTAAGAGTAGTGCCAATCTGTTCTCTTATTTGTTGTCTTAAATGATTTGCCACTATATTTCCTCTAACATAAAGCTACTGAAACCTGTTCTATCTGCTTGTACATTTACAATTGTATAATTTTTTGCAGCAACTATAGTATTGCCATCGGTATCTTTGATTGCACTTACAGCTAAAGTGTTACCGAATACTGCATTAGGTGCATCAACTGTACGACAATAGGCTACAGGTTTTGTGCCTTCTGTGCCTGTACCAAAATCAGTTTCAAAATATTCGTTATTGATTATTATATTTATTGTTGATTGTTGACTTGAACTGTTTGTAAAAACAGCAGATACGCCATGTCCTGCAACACTATCAAAGTAACCTGCCATGTCTTCTTCTGTTTCCATTTGATAGATTGACATTTATTGTTCCTCTAAAATTAATTCTACAAAACCTGTGTTGTCAGGTTGTACGTTTTTTACTTTAAATATTGTTTCAGGTTTCAAGACTGAACCTTTGTTAGTAGTTATTGCATTGACTGTCAAAATATCGTCATGCGATATGTAAGGAACATCAGTTGCTTTGACTAAGGCTCTTGGTTGATAACCAGCAACAGCAATAGAATCTCCTTGTATATCAAAATATTCTTGGTCAATTATAATGTCAATGTTAATTGAATCTCCTGAATCAATATCAAACCATGTATCAATAAAGCCAACACGAGTATCCCAAAAAGAATTTTGTACTTCATTGAATACAGCAGTTACACCAAACCCTGTTGTTGAATCAAGGTAAGCATTAAAATCTGCTGCACTTTCAATTGCCATTACTTACTTCTTTTTTTAGGAGAAGGAGTTTCAGATTTTTCTAAACCAACACTTCTGTCAGTTTTCTTTTTTGTTTCTTTGACAGTTGATAATTCAGCTTTTTTATAACCTACAAGAATAGCACCTTCATCATCAGAAAGTTCTACTACATCACCTGCTTTAACTTTTTTATTGTCAGCTAAAGTATCTGACAGTATTAAATATTTTTTCATTTCATCACCTTTTTTAGAAAAGGCGGTAGGCAAAATACCTACCGCTTTTTCAGTTGTTAGTGTCATTAACTAGCTGTACAGAAAGATACCGCGTGTCTGACATTTACATCAAGACTTTGTAAAGCCACAACTCTGACAGTACCAGAAGTGCTGTTTGAGTAAGGGTCTACAACAATATCTAAGCCTGAGAACATACCTACTAATAAGTCTTGCATGTTACCGAAAACGTAATTGTTAGCAGTAAGTTGTGCAGAAACTACAACAGGGTAACCGTTAATCTCATTGTTAGCTAAAACAAATTGACCGGAACCACTGTCCTTAGTAGTTGTTTTCAAAGTACCTGCATTAGTTGGGTGTACGATGTATACAAGTCCACCTAATAGTGCATTATCAACAGCTACAGCAGATTCCATAGAAACCATTTCAGCAAAAGTTGGTGCAGCAGCACTACTTAAAGAAACAGTGTTTACGCCTGTAGTGTTAGTAATACCTGTAGGGTTACCACTTGAACCAGAGCCTTCTAAAGCTGCATTATCAATTGCAATAGCCATTGAACCAGCTAAGTCATTTCTAATTAAGTTTTCAACATCTAAAGATGATTGAATCATTAATTGTCTAGTTACATCAGTGAAAGCACCTAAAGTTTTAGGACTCATAGTGACTGAACCAATAGTCATTTCTGATTCACCAGCAGCACCGCCTTCAGAAGAAATAAAAGCTGCTGTAGAAGCTGCTGTTTTCTTCGGAATTTTGACATCGCCAGATAGACCATTAAGAATAGTTGCATTCTGCATAACAGCAGAAGAGTTTCTTAATACGTCAATGAAATCACCTGCTCTAAAGTCTTGACCAATAAGGTTAGAATCATCAGATGCGTTCATGTCACGTTGACCCCAATTAGCAAGAACTTCTGGTGGTAATAAAACACCTTGTGCTGTTTTACCATATAGCTCACCTGCTGCTCTTGAACATTCAAATTCAAATGCTGCATCTTCTTGAGCCTTGCGGTCAGTAGGGTTAGCCATTGCATTAATGGCTCTTAAAATGCTAAATCTTTTGGTTTCTTTTTCAGTTAAACCGATTTCAGAAGGAGTTTCTAAAGGCTCGTCATTAGAAATATTTTCTAACAATACTCCTCTAAATTCTTCTACTGATAAACCATCGGAAATAGCTTGGTCAGCTAAATCTCTTTTGTTGTGTCTTGCAGCTAAGTCAAGAATCTCTTTTGAGTTTCTTTTAAACTCTGCTTTAGCTTCAACAACAGCATTAGATTTAACCTCGTCAAGATTTATTTCTTGTACTTCATTTTCCATTTTTTTTACCTCTTTATGTAAAATGTTTTGGTTATCTTTAGAACGACCTACGCCAACTAATCTACTCTGGTCAGCAGGAACGCTTACAGAAGATACTTCCATAGGTGTCCAACTAGCACGATAATAAGTTTCATCGTCTTTGCCTGTACGTTCTAATTTATCTACTCTGTAGCCAACAGATATATTCATTCTTATACCGTCTACTACGTCACGAAAAACTTCATCAGCAAGTGAACTTCTTCCGAACCTCACAACAGCAATTGTCCTTTTAGCTGTCTCATCAAGTTTAAATTCCTCGATTACACCAATTTGTTTAGTCATATCATGGTCTAACAATAATGGTGCTCGTCCACTAGAAATAAACTCCATGTTTACTTCACCAGCACGATGTCCTAGTACTTCCATACCAAAACTTCTCTCAACAGGTTCTTCTGATGATACGCCTATGCGGACTCTCCTATTTTCTTCATCGATTCCAGAATTACGCGATAAGTCAATCAATCTATATTCCATAGAACTATCAACCTTACGTTCTTCTTCATCTTCGTCATGGTAAGAACTTTCGTCCATTTCCATATCCATTTCTTCCGACTCATCCTCAACTTTCTTAAATTCAATGATTACAGAATCATCTGTTTCAGAAAAATTAAGGATATGTCTATCTTCTTTGTTTTCAATATCCATGCTTTTTTCCTCTTTATCTTTGGATGACATTGGATGCCCTTCAGGCAATAAATCTGTGTCATGCTTTCCTGAACGAAAGCGACCATTACGCAAGGCATATAGAAAGGAATTTATCCTTGCTGCTGCCCATTGCTCAGGACTACTGACCGAAGGTCTTACAGAAGCTGGATTAGTCTTATAAGCACCAATCCCTCTTTCGTAAACTTTTGATAGTACACCGACTGTAGTTCTTTTTGACTTCACATCGCCTACTTCTTCATTATGTTCTTTTACTTTATTCTTAATCATTTCAAGAGCCTTGCCTGATACTGCTCTATTTTCTTCTTCCTTTTTCATTTTTTCTACTAATCTTCTAGACCAAGAATAACCTGCATCACCACCCCATAGTGCCCATGCAATACGACCATTAGAAGGATAGCCATCTTCACCAGCACTAAATCCTTCAGCTTCTTTATCAACTTCATGTCTACTAAAAAAGCTAAACATTCTTTTGATAGTATCATCGGATAAATTTTCACCAGCAACTATTTGTCTTGCTCTAACAGCACCTACTCTTGTGCCACCACGACCAAATTCTTCTCGCCATTCAAGACCTTTTTTTGCTTCAGCTTTCATTCCAGCATTAGGAATCGCCATCGTCATCACCGCCTTGTATGGTAGGTTCTACAGGTAACTTAGTACCAAAAGGTTGATACGCTATTTCAATACCATATTGTTTAGCCAATTCAACTTCTTTTTGATGCTGTTCAAATAACTCTTCTGTATCTCTGCCATAGGCAGCAGATATATCTGAGTAAGTCATCGTGCCATTTTGTAAACCTAAGACACTTGATTGCATTTCTTTTAGTGGGTCAATCCAAGAAAAACTTCTTGGTATGTAATTTATAGAACGTGCAAATTTATCATATTTAGAAATGGGTAAATTTATGTAGCCACTAGATATAGCCATTTCTAACCATGATTTAAATATTGGGTCAATAAAGTGTTCTATAACAAATTGTTGATGCAATTGAAACATTGACCTATCTTCTAATGCACCTTGTCTAATTGAAGAATAATTAACACTTGTTAAATCATTAGACAAAGCGTGATAAGAAATGTTTAAACCTGATGCAATACTTCTAAGTACTGATGTTGTAAATGATTCAAAAGCAGATGTTGGATGGTTTGGGTCAAAGGCTTTGAAGTCCATACCAGCAGGTAATTGTTCAAATGTACCTGCATTAGCATTAGTAACAGGATTGAATGTATCTTCCATGTCATCATCACCCACATAGCCATCACCATCAGGACTGACAAAGAAACCCATTTTAGATGCACCAACTCTTGCTGCTACTATTTCAGCTTCTAAGTAACCATTGAGCATTTTTACATTACTCATTGCAGTTGCAATTAAAGATACACCTCTTGTTTGTTCTGCTCTACTTGGTAAGTAAGCATGTATAATTTCATCTGCTGGTACTCTAATGTATTCGTTTTGATTTACATAAGTCCTGTCGTAAGGATGATTTTTATATAAGTGATAGGCAACAGGCTTGTCATTAGCATCAACTTCAACACCCATTTTAATTCTATTGCCATTCTTTGCATTGTCATTTTTCTTTTCATCTAAATGGTCAGCTTCTAAAAATTGTATTTGAAAGCCAAAAGGACTGTTTGGATTTTTAATTTTTCTAATAAGAACTTCACCATCCCTTGCTAACGATTCAATAAATATTTTTTGACAATCTAAAAATGACATTCTGCCATTAGCTGTGCAATTACCTATCTGTGTCCATTCTTTCCATGCTCTTTCGATTAATAAATTAGCACCTATATCTAATGATTGGTCATCGTTTCTTGCTTTAGCTGATATTCTTATACCATGCTTACCAATAACATTAGAAACCATAAGATTTAAATATCTTGCAATATAAGAATCGTTTCTAGCTAATTCTCTTGCTCTATCTCTAAGCAATCTAATATTGTCTTTTACTTCTTGGTCAGCAGATGTAGATGAAGTTAGAAAGTCACCAAACAATCTACCTGTGTTTGCACCTTGATAACTTCTTTTGAAAGTTTGTTTCTTTTTAGGTTTTCTACCTATTATGTTGTCGTACCAAGCCATTATGTTAAATCTGTAGGGTTAAATGATTTTTGTGAACCAAATTTTACTTTGATTGTGTTACCTGAACCATGACCATTCTTAATTCTAGTCATCTTCACTTCTTTTAAATATTCTGCTTTATAAGTATTTCTAAACGTCATCAATTCATCTACAGACATTCTAGATAAAGAACGACCTGCGATACTCATAGATGATTGGTCAATTGTTGCTCTGTTTTCAATAACAGCTTCAATTGCATCTAAAACAACTTTCGCGTGACTACGAACTGATGCAGTAGTTGTTGCATAGTTTTGTTGTATCTCTGTAAAACCTTCACCAATTTTTATTCTGGCATTATCAGATGACCTTTGTATGTAAGCTATCCAATTGTAATTACCAGCAGTGTATGAAGTGGTACTTGTTGTTGAGATAATGTATTCATCATTTGCTTCTGTTGCGGTCAAAGTAAAATTACTTGCAGTAGAACCATCTACTAAATTAAATTCATAAATCAACGCGTAAGCTGCTGTAGGATAATCAGTTGCAAGGTCTATTCTTTTCCATGCCCAAAAATCCCCCAACTGTAATTCAGTAGGTTCTTTAGATGGAAAATTTGCAGAATCAAATAAGTTGCTCAAGCAATAACCTCACAATTGTTAGATACACTTGCAAGATATTATAACTTATATTGTTTCTAATTAAGAAAACATTTTTTTATTTCCAATTATTTGCAAAGTTACCTCGACCTCTATCTATTGGCAATCTTTGTTTTCTTGGTGGCGGTTTTGGCTTAGAATCTTCGTTCAATATTTTTGTTTCAATGACATCAAAGTTTGGATTCAAAATATAAATAGCAGCAAAATTATAAACCATTGTATCCAATGCTTCGTTTCTATCTCTGATTTGTTTCCATGCCATTGTCGGTTTACCTCTGACATATTTAGTAATTCTTTTTTCTGCTGTTAGTTGCTTGAAATATTCTTCATCTAAATCAACAGGAAAATGTATCGTACTTATTTCTGCATCTGCTGCTAATCTTGCAAATATTGCTTCTTTAGCTGTATCTGTACCAACAGGATATAAAACAGCTTTATTCTTACCAACAAAAGTAGGTCTATTAGCAATTGGTTTACCAGCTTGACTAGCACCTTTGATTGCAAAAATTCTTCTGCCTTGTCTTGGTTTAGTGAAATGGTACACCTGATTTGTATGATGACCACCTGAATCAATACAGGTACAAGATATTGGTAAGACTCTTTCTGATTCAGTTCTAAATCTTTGCTTTAAATAATTATCTAATTCTTGCCAGACGTTAGGTGCATTTGGGTCACCCCATAATATTTTGTAGTCCACTACCCAACATTCATAAGACTTACCCCAACCGCAGGTCTGTATTTCTAATCTATCTTTTTGTGTATCAATACCTGCGGTAAGCACTAATATATCTTCTGGTAGATTTGTGTAATCATAATTCAATCTTCTCTGCAATAATGTTTCATGCTCTAACGAATCTCCTTGTTCTTCCCATGTTTCTCCTAAAGCAGTATTGATGAAAGTCTTTAATGTTTCTGGTTGTTTTTTAGCTTCTAAAAAAGCTGTTGCCATTTCTCCCCATGTAGACCAAACAGAATACAATTCTGAGATATGAAAACCAGCAGTGTTGCGAGTTGGTGCAGATGCAATCCATTCACCATGTTTTAACATCCATTGTTTTTTAGATTCATCTATAAGTGAGCCACAATTTTCACAAGCATATCTTGCTGTCTCTGGTTTATCTTCTTCCCAAATAACATTTTGCCAAATTAATTTTTGTTTATAGTTACATTCAGGACAAGGCACATAGTAATATCTTTGGTCAGATTCTAAGAAAGCTGCTTCTATTCTTGATAAACCTTTTATAGTAGGTGTAGAACACATGTATATCTTTCTGTTGAAAAACGTTTTGGTTCGAGCGATTGACAATTCTGTCGGGTCTCCTTCTGTTCCAGCAGAAGCATCATATCTATCTACTTCATCTAATAATAATATTCTTATAGGTCTTGATGCTAAACCTGACGCAGAATTAGAACCAACTATAGTTAAATGACCTGATGGGAACTTTTTATGCAAAACTGTATTGCCTGAATCTCTGGTTCTTGCTTCTTTGAAACATTCTCTAATCTTTTCTGTATCACGAATCATTGCAGATAATCTATCTTTACTAAATGCTTGACCCATTTGCAAAGTAGGTTGGACTATCATCATTGGTGATGGGTCTTGGTCTACATAGTAGGCAATCGTATTTAAAATTATTTCTGTTTTGCCAACTTGTGAAGATGACATAACTACAATTCTTTGAATATTAGGTTCATTGAATACATCCATTATCTCTTTTTGATAAGGACTTCTTGATGTATTCCATGCACCAGCTTCTGCGGATGACTCTGGTGATAACTTTCTATACTTGTCTGCCCATTCAGATATCTTCAGATTTGATGGACTCTTCCACATCTGATTCACTTTCTGTAATAGATTTTCTATATTTTGCTGGTATACCTTCATTTACTAATTCATCTAAGGCTTCATAAACCTTTTCTTTAATAATTATTTCAGCTTCTGCATATTTGTCTACTGTAATTACTTGATGTGCAATCCTTGATGGTAATCCTAATAGTTTTGCTCTTACATTAGCAATGTAATCAATCCAAGTAGATTGCACTAAATCAGCAGGTATTAGTTCTGCTTCAAGTTCTGATACTTCTAATTCTGCCTTATTTGCCTGTGCTCGTGTCAATCTGGTTTTTTCTTCTGCAATATCACCAGAACCTGTTCTTTTGTTGTAACCACCTAGTTGTCTTAGATAATTTATATAATTTTTACGACAAACATCTAAATCCATTGGGTTTCTACCAATTTTTACATCGAGAACGCCCTTTTCGACTAATTTACTGATAGAAACCACTGATAAGTCTAAATGTTCTGCAACTTCTTTCCTAGTAGCCATATTTTCTGTTTCTTCTGTCCTTTTGTTGCTTTTTAAGTTCTTTTAGCTCTTTTTTTGTAATTTTTTTTTGATGTGACTGCTTCATCTTACTGTTTCTTAGATATTGTCTTTTTCATAGCACGTCTTTTGTGTTTATTGATGCTACTTGTTTTGATTTTACGCTTACCAATGCTTGTTTTCTTATACTTGTGCTTGATAGCATCAAACTTAGTTGCTTCTCTTAATTTAGCCATAGTGGTTAAAAAT
>VMHT01105353.1_pt1 | contig 18223 bp, 18 predicted proteins | sample 4693611 | NCBI WGS metagenome assembly VMHT01 (sample SAMN12280063, study PRJNA550983) | marine metagenome | isolation source: seawater sampled from same location over 5 years 0.02-0.2 micron viral filtrate | place: USA: collected off the coast of southern California halfway between the port... ...
GACAACTGTAGAACAGAACACAACTGTCTTTCTGTTTCCCGCCTTGTCTTTCCATTCATCTACTATCTTCTCGTTGATAGCTCGCTTATTCATAATCCGTTCAACTTCGCCCATGTCAAAGTCTGACACAGTTCTGCGAACATTCTGCAAATCATCTGTAACACCTACATCAATAACAAATGTTTTAGGCGGTACAAGAAAACCCTCACGAATAAGTGTTCCTATCTCAATCTGATGCGAACAATTATTGAATACAGTCTTTAAACCTTTTTTATCTCCACGATTAGGAGTCGCTGTAAAACCAACTATCTCCACAGAATTGTTCGCTTCTTTGACCCTGTTAATAATTCTTTGATATGTATCTGCTATTGCATGGTGACTTTCGTCAATCACAACCATGTCAACAGGCTTCATGTTATCCAAATTGTTCGGTCTTGAAAGCGTCTGCACCATAGTAAATATGGTTTCTCCAGACCAATCTTTCTCTGATCCGTCAACTATACTTGTAGATATATTTGGATTAACACGGGAAAATTTCTGTGCATTCTGTCGTACAAGCTCATCTCTGTGTTGTATGACTAATACTCTATCGCCTTTTTTATATTTCTTGCCTACTAATGCAGACAACATAATAGTTTTACCCGCTCCCGTTGGAGCGACAACGATAGTGTTTTTGTGTTTATCAAGAGCAATAGAAGCATCGTCTACAGCTACTTGTTGGTACGGTCTTAGTATCATAATTCCCTCATTGCTAGATGATGAAAGGGTAGCTTTACGGCACTCGTGCTACCCAAACGAGTTCTAGCAGACGAAGGTCAGTCTTGCCGCTAGATTCGCAGAAACCTATTTGTTAGCCCAAGATGGTGTTACACCATTTTGTGGCTGTTGCACTTGCGGTTGAGCTTGTACAGTCGGTTGCACAGGTGCTGGTGCATTACCATCACTTATGTATCCATCTTGATTAACAGTTACAGGTGCAAGCATTTTATTCTTGTCATCATAACCGTTAGTGCCTTTTTCAACTGCAATCTTCATGCAAATCTCCATACCATTTATTGCCTCAAGGCTTGGTATTTGTCTTAGTGCATTAGCTTCGGGTGATACATCATTTGGATTTAAACCTTTGGCACTATCAATAATACCTCTAAGAGTTCTTAAACCAATTTCTTTTGATACAGAAACACCATTTTGATTTTTCTTATCACCATCAAAAAATATGTTATGCCAAACTTTACGTTTATCAAATTGACCACCTACTATGGTAAATTCACATTCAATCCACTTAGCTGAAGAGTGTGCTGATTGCCTAAATATAGCATCTTGTGCTAGATCAGGAATCCTTACACCATCCAATTGTGGTTTGATATAAAGTATTGCACGAGCAATAGTTCCGTGTGGAATAAGAGAAAAGTCATTACCCTCATCAGGGGTTATATTATTTAAGTCAAGCATTATTATTTACTCCTTCGTTGCTAGACGTTGGTTGTTTGGCGGGATCAACAAATGTAAGCTCTCTTTCTGATTGCTTTTGCCCACCACTCATTTTAGTCAGAAGTTTACCTAAGTGTGGCTCTTCCAATACATCGAGTTTGCCCGATCTATCTTTTGCTGGATAACCCCACTCATTTAACGTCTGACATACAAAGGCACGATATGTACCTGTTGTTTCGTCACCTGTCATAACTGCCATTGTGATAACTTCATCCACAATTCCTGGTAGTTCACGACCTGTCTTTGCGCCCTCTATTTGTAGTTCAAATAGTTTGCGACCATAATCATCAACTTTTTCGTCAAGAATACCAACAAAAATTACATTCTTTTCACGAATATGTTGTAAATGCGTTAGCCATGACATCATCTCACGACCTTGCATACCATAAACAGCACGAGTATCTATTGTGCCGTTTCTAGTCCTATTTTCGGGTTGACCCATGCAATGCTGAAAACATAATCTACCAGCCACAGTTATACTGTCGATAAATATAGTATCATACTTTTTCATCATTTCAGATGGATCACCATATTGTTGCACTACATAATCATAATGCACTTGGCTATAAGATTGATCGTCAGTTAAGGATGGATTACCGCCACCTAAAAAACATGCAAAGTCACGACATTCAGCCCATGTCTTAGGGCGGATAACGTCTATGGGCCATCCTTCAATAGCTGCGTCACCTGCCTCTAAGTCCATGAACAATGTAGTGTCTGCATCTAAAGTCCTAGCAAGAGTAGTCTTACCCACTCCGCTCTGACCACACACAACAATCTTATGACCTTTTTTCTCAGCCATACGTTGTTCGGCTGTAATTATATTCAATGCCATTATTCTACCTCTTCCAATTTAAATGTTACACCCGCTAAGTCCACAGTTCTATGTGGCTCAAGTAAGGCTTTTATAACTGGAGGAGCAGATGCGTATTTTCTTTCTTCTACAGTAACACTCACTTTACCGTAATGTCTTGCATCGTCTGCATCCATTTGAGTATCAAGTGTAGCCATAAGACCAGCTTGATCCCATTCAACCTTCTTTCTGAACGTAGCATTAAGTTTTATATTATTTGCTATCATAAAACTAGTAGAACCAAAATCCTTACCAGCTTCTCTTAATTTGTCACGAGCAGCATTACCATACTTGTGTTCAAAAACTTCATTGATAGCTTGCAAGTCTTTCTTTAAAGACTCCATCTCTTTCTCAAGAGACTTTCGAGATTCGATGAGCTTTGCTTCATCCATCTCAAAATAATTTGCGAATGATGTCATAATTGACCTCCTTTATATTTACGCTAGAACTTCATATATAGCACTAGTTACAATAAAGTCAATACCTGATCTATCATTTTTTCTTAAAACTTAACAAAATATCTATGTTATGTATGGCGAGCATAAGTTTTTTCTTTAACTTAAACTCAGGTGTAAGAACGCCTTTAGCATCTTCAACAATGAATCTGGACGATCCATCTTCTTCTACTAATAAATATGTAAAGTCGGCAATATAATTACATATTTTTACATCGTTAATTTTTAATTCGTATTTAACTTGCCTGTCTAATTGATCTACAACACCAGCTCTTTCCATAGCTTTTAATTGACCCCAACGCTCTGCTTCCCATCTGGAATCAAATTTTAAACCCATAGCCACAGTTTTTTTTGCGAAATACTTGTTGGGTTTCCCAACTTTTCGGGTTATAATTCGTTTATTATTGTAATACATGGGAGTTATTGTAATGGCAGATCCAAAAAAATTCAAGTCCATTGGCATAGATACTGATACTTATTATAAATTAAAACGTATATGTGATGATGAAAGACGCAATGTGCGTCAACAAATTAGTATATGGGTTGATAAAGATTATTCAAATAGATTTAAAGAAGATGATAATGTGACTCGTTTAGGTTTAGGTACACTCAATAATTAAGCGACTTGTTCTTTAATACCTACAGCTTCCATTCTTTTTATTAAACGATTTGCACGGTTTGTAACCTGCTTATGCCATCTTGAATCTTCCATTTGCACGGCACATTCGAGCCAATCTTCGTCAGCTATGGCGGCACAAAACTTTTTAAAACCAGATAAACGAGGACGACCCATATTGAACATCATGTTTGCACAGATTTTTTGTACTTCTTCTGGCAAATTATCAAAGTTATCAAACAATTTTTGACACTCTGATATAGTTCCTTCAACATCCACTTTAAAACAGTTATTAACTCTTTCTTCTGATACTGATGTACCTACTGGCTTTTCATACTCTTCATCCCATTCAGTAACTAAATGACCTATTCCAAATGTGGGCAAACCTAAATGATCTAAGTAAATTTCGTACTTACAACCCTCATCTTCTTTTAATTCTTCTCTTAACTCATCTATGTTCATGGTGTTTGCCTTGCTGCTATTGCTTGATTTACAGGACTAAGACCTAATAAAGCTCCTGTGCCTGGTGAATTTACGTTGATTGCTCCTAATCCTGTATTAGCTGCGGGTGGAGTTACGTTTATTCCTGTACCTGCTGGCGTTTGATTCCGAACATTTGTTCGGACTTGATTAGTTGTATTTTCAATTGCAGAAGTAACTCCGTAATTATCTGCAAGAGCTTCTATTTGATCTGCGCCTTCGTTTACGCCTTCTTGAAACATTTGACCAGGTGCTTGTGACATAAAGTTTCTTATGACTTGCCCTAGTGTCATAGCTCTTTCTGCATCTGTCTTTGCAGTTCTTACACCATTTTTATATTGTTTTACTATCTGACTATAGTAAGGAGCTGATGTTAAAAACCTACCTAACACAGTAAACTTTGCTAACTTGCCTAAATTTTGTAATGGACTAGCAGCTATATTAGCAGCGACAAGATCACCACCTTCAGCAGTTCTTGCGTTAAACTTTAATATTTTGGCAAACTCTGTCATATCTTTGCCCATTCTATCACCATAAAGAACATTTAATTTATTTCCTTTTGATGCTTCTAACATACGATCAGCAAACTTTCCTAACTTTTTACTATCTGTCATAACAGTTTCACCAAAGTCTTTAATAAGACTGTTCATAAAGAAACCTTGAATTTTTTTAATTGATTCTTCATCGTTTTGTGTTCTGAAATAAGTAAGTATGTCAGTTATTTCATTTGCTTTTGTAGAATTGTTCGCTATTAACTCACCAGCTTGTGTTGAATTTAAAGTGCCTTCAGCTAGTTTTTTTCTAACATTACTTGCTTGTAAATTACCTAAGTTAACTTGTGCATCTTTAACACTATTTAACAATCCTCTTAATGTATCACTACCGCCTTGATCTACAATATTTTGAATAACGGTGTCATCCATTTTATTTATAGATGTTAATCTTATTTGATTAGCTAAAGCCTTAATGCCATTATATTTATCTGCTCCACCAAACAATACATCTCCGCTTGTTCCTAGATTATCAATGGCATCAGCAAATTCTTTACCGCTAAATGATTGCGGACTCATAGAGTCTATACCTGATTTAGCTAAAGCATCCTTAACAAAGTTATTTGATACTTCTTCTCTAAATCTTAAAGCATCGCCAGGTTTACCAAATTTTGTTAAAACTTCAATAGCACCTTCTAAAAACTGTGGTCTGTTCGGTTTAATTAAATCTTTGTATATTTCAGGATCAACAGTTATGCGTCTTGCATCTCTGTCTGCTGTTTTTACAAAGTCTTCTAAATTTTTTAATTGTGTATTGCCTTGTAATTTCTCAAGTATATCTCTGCCTTCTTTAAAATCAGCTCTTGCTTTCTTTAACTGTTCTCCAGCTTTAGTAAGCAATGTTGCCTCATCACTAGTTAATTTTGCGCCTTGAGCAGTGATCTCTAAATTTTCACGACTCATTATGTTATCTATGTCATCTAAAATAGGTTTCAACACTCTACCTACAGTTGCGTCACCAGACATAATTAAATCATTTGTAGACTTTCTAGCGTTATACAACTGATTAAAAGACGCTTTATTACCTCTTTGTTTTATTAATGAATTTAATAAACTTAATTGTCCTTTAGCATCTTCAAAAGATCTACCAGTTGCTCCCTTTAAACTATCTAATGCTGTTAAAACTTTTGGTTGTAAATCTTTTACACTAATAAAGTTTCTTGAACCAAGTTGTTCTCCCATAAGATCATCAACAGCTTTAAATGTTCTTGTCATATTTTTGTTAAATTGTTCTTGTGCATTTGTAAAAAGACCAAATATTTCATTATCTATATCAGGATTTCTAGTCATACCAGGACTTGCAAACGCATTGGCTGTATCTTCAAATTGTTTTAACACAGCTTTTCTTGCTTCTGTTTCTGCTTTAATTAAAGCTGCATTATCTTCTTTTAAACCTCGCAACAAAGCCTCACCAGCTTCGTCTGCTGTACTAGAACCACTCATTTGAGTAAACTCATTTATTTTTTTAGACATAACTTCGTTGTTTTGTTTCAAACGATCAGATGTCTTAAATATTTTTTCTCCAATGCCTTGCGCTCTTGCAATAACTGATGGCGCTCTTATGGCTGATAACGTAGGCAATATACCCATATCAATTGACTTGGCTGCTGTTTCTAGCTCTTCAGACGTTAACTCTTTACCAGCTTGCAATGATTTTTTACCAACACCAAATGCTTTACCAAGTAATCCAAACAATCCATCTCCAACAAAACCTATAGCTGCTTCTGTTGCTATATCTTTAGCTATATCTCCCGCTGATTGTTTTGATACACCAGCTCCAGCTTCAACAATCTCTTCAACACCTTGACCAGCCCCAGCTCCTATTCCAGCACCTATGGCTGCTCCAAGAACAGGAATAGGTATAGCGACTTGTCCTGCTATAGCTCCGCCAACTGCACCTATGAGTTCTGGTGCTATACCTGCAAGATCGGCTAAGTCATAACGACTAAAACCATCTTCATCTATAAGTATATTTTTATCTGTTTCTTGCCCAAACTTAGCTGCACCTTCAGGTGTAAGAGCCAATCGACCACGTTTATCACGCACATATTGATCTTCGCCTATGTCAAATTTAGCTAGTATAGCTGCTTCTTCATCTCTATTTTCCGCTGCTGACAAGGCAGATCGCAAAGAAGCACTTTTAATTCCAGTGTTAGTATCGAACAATTGTTCTAACTTATCTTCTCCAGAAGGCTCTCCACTAACAGCTCTTCCACTTTGTCTATCTCTTAATATATTTGCTATTTTTATGCTTTCTTCAACATTAGGCTTATCACCTTTAATAAGTATATTAATGGCTCCTTCTGGTGTATTTAGCGTAATTTTTCCCATACTAAAACTACCTTAAATCTATTGTTATAGAACCGTCTGACTCAACGCCAAAACTAGCTAGTCCGTCTGTTCCTGTTGATATAGCTCTATTAATAACAGCCATAGTATTGTTGTATGAATCATCATTCATGTGATTTTTTCTGTTAGCAAAGTCTGTAAACACACTTTCTAATTCTTTTTTAGGTTGTGCAAAGATTGTTCTTAATTCTTGAAATCTTTGTAGATTTTCTTCAAGTGGTTGGAAAGGATTTATTTCACCCAATAATTTATTTAATCTTTTAATATCCCCTTCAGAGACACCATTACCAGTTTCTTTTGTTAAAAACTTTTTATATTGAGATATAAGCCTATCTTGTAAAATTCTTATTTGTGCTTCAGGAGTTATATTTTTTTGAATTTCTTCTTTAGTTAAATTAAATCCTTTAGAATAATCTGTTCCACCAATACCTAAAGGTTGTAATAATCTTTTACCTCTATCTAAAAATATACTAACAGCATCAGCGGTTGGTTTTTGTCCAATTTCTCTTATTAGATTTTCCATTTTACCTATACTATTTTCAGCTTCTAATACATTGGTATAAGCATTTGCATGAGCTTTTGCCTCTGACTCAGCATTTAAAAATACTATATTTTTGTTACCAGCAACATATCCTTTATTAATTTTCAAATTAGGTTGATTTAAAATTCTTGCTTCAGTTAGTTTACCTTTTGGATTTATACCTTTGCTTTCAAATTCTAATCGCTTTATATCTAATTGATTTTTATGTTTCATTCTTTCTAACATCGCTTTGTTAGCATATCCTCTAAACTCTTTAGCAACTCCTGCTAAAGCTGTTCTTTTTTCTTTGGCTGTTGCTAATTCAGCAGTTATATCAGCTTTTCTTTCACCAAGAGCATACTTACCAGCAGCAACTTGACCTGCTCTAGCTTCTGCTTTTGCTTTCTCAAACAATGGTAGAGCTTTCTGACCAGCTTCTCCTGCCGCTCCTATAATGTTAGATAAGTTGAAATCTTTACCTGCTCTGTTTTGCATCAAAGATAAACCTAAAGACATAAGTGCTAGTTTGTTATCAGGTTCACCTGATACATCTATACCTGTAGCTTTTGCAAAGTCAGCTTTGTAATCTTCTAAGGTCTTTCTTTTTTTATCTGTTTTAGAATCTTCACCATAAATAGCATTAATGTCATCCATAGCTTCTTTAAATAAAGTTTGTTGTGCTTGTACTTTTTTTTCTTCTGCGCTTAAAATAGGTTCTCTCATTTCAGGTGTAATGACTTCCATATCAGCACCCTCTTGAGACATATCTCCTAACTGAGTATTTTCTATTATTTTTTGTTGCATTTCTGCGAGAGCAGCATCCGCCTCTGGATCTGAAAACTGTCCTTTTGTATCAGCTTTTTCTTCTTCACCGCTAACAACTTGATCTCCAGATTTATCAGCTCCAAAAGAATCTACCCCTATATTTGCTTTGTCTGCTTTATTAGAAAGTTCTGCAAGTCTTTTTGCAACTTCATCTCTTGTTTCTAAGGATTGACCAAATGTAGATTCTGTAGTTTGTTTTTTACCATCTGGATCAGTGTACCCAGTTGCCAAACCACTTCCTATTTTCCCTTTGGGTACACTTGTATCAATAGGTAATCCTAATTCCATACCTGATGTGTCTCTAGCAATTCTTTCAGCAATTTTTTTACGACCAGTTTCAGTTAATGTTGGATCAAATAGAGCCTCACCAATTGTAGAAAATCCTGCATCTAATGGAGACTTAATTCCTTTATAAACATCAGCAATAGATGCGGGAATATTTAAAGCACCTTCAAGTAAACCTAATCCAGCCGCACCAATTGGAGTTTCTCCTTTGCCCAAATCAAATCTTTGAACTCCAAGACCGCTAAACATATCAGTTTTATCATCATACGATTTATTAAGATTAGTTAAAAACCTATTTGCAATTGATCTACCAGGCACTAGTCGATCTATAGCTTTTTGTTTATATGCTTGTAATGCGTCTTCTATACCAGCCATGCCTAACCCTTATGAGCTTTTTTGACCGCCACCAAAAGGTGCAATCTGTGACAATGTTGTGTAAGCACCTATACCTTGTAAAAATGGATTAGCAGAAGGTGTTGTTGCTTGTGTAAACGTAGAAGGAATACTTGCACTTGGCATTCCTTGTAACAAATTCTGACCTATCTGCAATCTTGTAAAAGGTTCTTGAGCTGCTTGCATTGCATTTTGTCTTTGTGCATCCAGTTGAGCTTGTTGTTGTGCTTGTCTCATTGCACCCAATTGACTTAATTGTGATACATCTGCCTGACCTAATGCTTGTTGTAGACGACCTATATCTGACGTTGTGCCAGCCAAAGTTCCAAATGCTTGCCCAAGACCGCCAGCTAGTCTTCCTGACTCCAGTTGAGCTTTTAAACCCGCTCCAGCAGCGTCTTGTGATGCCTTTAATGCTTGTCCATAACCAGAAGACAGCAATCTAGCTAGTGTGTCTGCTTTTGTGTTTTGTAAATTACGTTCTGTTTCTGCTCTTTGAACACCTTGCCTCGATCCACCAAAAGCACCTGCTTGTATAGCTTGAGCATCTGCACCAGCTTTTCTCATGTCAGCTTGTCTATCAAGCTGTTCCATTGTTCGATCAATAACTTGTTGTTGAAATGGATCTTGAAATTTAGATATATTTGCAGTTGTTTGTGCAACTAAAGGATCAGTAAATTTTTGTGACTGACCTGGCTGCAACATACCTAAACCACTTGTTAAAGCCTGTTGAGCAGCTAAACCTTGTTGTGAAGCTCCTTCAATAAAAGGCTTGTAAGCTCCAGCCATTCCTTCGCCTAAGTCTATTGCATCTCCACGAAGTGGATCCATACCAGCTATTTGATAATCTGGTAAACCTAAAGGAGAATCGAGTAATCCTTTGGTAGTTTGTGTGTCACCATCGAATTCACCGAATCCCGTTTGCAGTAATCTTTTTTGTAGACCTTCAAGAAAAGGAGGTAATCTTTGTATATTTTCATAGGTTTGAGTTGCCATTATGCTCTAGCCTCCAATTTATCCATCATGTTATAAGCTCTTTGAATACCTTTTCTTTGATTTCCGCCACCTAATCCTTTAACTGCATCTTTTGTTAATACAAATTCACCTGCCATAAGCATAGCAGGTACATCATCTTTTCGTCCAGAACCTTCGCTTGGGTCTATTCCACCATTTCTGCGAGGGAAACCCATAGGCCCTCCCATGTTAGCGTATGTTATACCACCAAGTCTGCCGCCAGGTCCTCCGTATCCAAAAGGTCTTCTTTCAAATTCTGATCTCATGTCGCCTTCATCTTCACCACCAGCTAATAATTGCATTAACAATCCAGCAGTTAATCCTTGTCCTAGACCTGATCCTAAAAACTTACCTGTAAGACTGTCATCACCAATGCCCAACATATTTAAAAAACTAGGAGAAGCACTACCATCTGTAACTACTTTCTTAATACCCTCTGATGCTGCGTCAGTTGCTGTCTTACCAAATAAAGCGCTATCTGGAACCGCTTGATTACGAGCAAGTTCTTTTGACATATTTTTTCCAATTGTTCCAGCCTTTGAAGCTCCAACTTGTGTTGCGGTTGATCCAGCTTCTGAGCCACCACCAAACATTGCACCTAATCCACCTGATAATAAACCAGCCATGACAGCATCTTTTGTTTTACCGCCACCAAGTTTACTAGCTAAAGCTCCTGTCAATGCTCTTGATATAAATGGATTGACAGCAGAAGTACCGAACAATTGTCCTAAACCAGCTCCAACAGAAGGCCCTGCAAACGCACTTATTGCAATCGGTGCTATCTTTTTAAGTAATTTACCTAAACTCATATTAATACATTACCTTATTTTAGATATTTGTTCAATCCTATATCTGCGTTATCGCACTTGTTGTAATTCTAGTCTTAATTAGCTCTTGTATACTAGCTACAACAAGAAGTCTGTTTGCATTTCCCGCTTGTACTTTTACTACATCTCCTGGTTTCAAAATTAAATCTTTTGTTAACAATTCTTCTGTAGCATGACCCGCAACGTTTTTTTTAAATATCGTAAATGTATTACTAGAAGAATCTGTTATAGTAACCGTTATAGTTTCACCATTATTGCTATCATCATGCACTAAAATAGAATTTATAACAGAGGCATTAGATTCAGCACCGCTAGGAGCTGTATATAAAACAGTAGCGTCAGTTGTTGTTAAATCAACTTTTGAATTTGTTAAACCTTGTATATATTGAGGAATACTAGTTACTAACATTAACGTCTACCATCTTGTCTTATATTAGCTCTTGGTGTACCAAGTTTATATTTAGTGCCTACAGATGTAGAATCAACTCGTAAGGCAAAAGATCTACCTCGTAAACGATAGTTTAGTTTTTCTGTAAACTGTTCTACTGGAGTAGTCGTAGTTCTTTGTGCATTACCAGACTGTGATTGCAGAAAATTACCTCCAGAAAAATTCTTAGCCTTAACAGTAAAATCTACATCAGGATTAACACTAGTTGATCCATTAAAAGTAATATCTGGTATAATCTCGCTTAAAAAAACGTACTTTTCTCCTTCACCTATATCTACAGGAGCAGACTCAATAAAAGATGTCATAGCAGAACCATCATCATCATAGCCTACTTCATGATTATATAAATATTGACCACCAGTAGCTTGAGGCAATGTCCTAATACCTCTGTCAAGCCATGCTTGACGAGCCATTGTTCCATAGTACCATACTTTTTCTGAATAATTATAAGCAACATATTTATCTATTTCAGTACCAGCAGATGATGGATAAAACCACAAAATCTCACTAAATTCTGAATTAATACCAGCATGTACTTTGTCACGTTCTTCAAAATTAAAATCTAAAAATACTTTGTCTTTTACGGTACATGGTAATTGTACAGTTTGACCACCTCCATACACATAGAAAGTGTCAACTCCCATCCAATACACTGCGTCTTCTACTGCAATAGCCGAAGAAGGACTCATAATGGTTATGTTCTTTGATAGTTCTTGCAAACCAAAAGTAAATGGAGGTCCTATAAATTTCATAGCGTGTAATGTTTTGTTTGTAAAAACAAGCAACTGTTGTTTTGTTTCAACAGCTTGAACAAAGGTCGATCCACCACCAAGTCTTAAATCACCAGCAGTATTCGTTGCAGATGGGAACCAATCCAGAGGATTTTCTTGAGATGAAAATCTAATTAACAATGGATCTTGCACTCCATCACCTTGAGTTGATGTGTCACTAGCTCCTAGACCATCACACCCAAAAGCAATAACATGTCTATCTTGGTCGGACACAAGAACTTGTTTAGCCCTTTGTGGAACACTTCTTGGTGTTCCAGGTATAGTGCTTAACTCTACGGCTCTACCGCTTAAGCCATTTGTTCTATCCCAATAATACAAGGCTCCGTCTCTTGGATTAAGAATTAAATCTTCACCAAAATTATCATGTGACCACAATCTAATCTGTGCGCCAGGAACTGTAATTGATGCGGCACTACCCCAGCCAACAAAATCATCTGTGGACAAAACATTACCCACGGCTAACCTAACCAATGATCCATTGTCATGTGCTACAGCAGTAGTGCCACTATGCCCACGAGTTACAGTTATTGTATTGTCATCAGTGGTTGCTGACACAAGCATAAGTTCGTTGTCTACAAGTATGACATCGTTTGCTGTGTTCATACCTGTTTCATCAACAACATCTACACCTGTTTCAGAATCATCTAAAACCTCGTTCAAAGTTGTAGATAAAGCACTATTAGTTGTTCCACTCCATTGTCCAGCACCCCAACCCGTACCACCAACTGTCACATCAAGACCTGTGTTTAACTGATATGCTCCAACAACACTACCACCACCATTTCCGCTATCAGAAGCATTGGCTGCAATGGCAGAAGTAATTGTGTACGAGTTAGAGCTTACAATAGATGTGATTTGATATTCTTTATTAAGAACGGCAGCTGTTATATTACCACCTAAACTCACAGCACCAGAAAAAGTTACAAAATCATTTTCGTTAGCACCATGTGCTGGATCTAAAACAGTTATTGTTGTTGAACCATTCGTGGCTGAAAAAGTCATATCTCCTGCACTGGTTGTGGCTCTTATAGGCGTAATATCATTGAAAGATTGCCCTTCTTCAATGTAATATTTTAATTGAGTTCCTATACCTAAAAAATCAGAACCATCAAGAGCAACCCAATTATGCAATCGTCTAGCAGAACCTTCAAATGTTTCTGTAGTGTGTTTTGCCCAACCACCTATCTTTTCAGGAAAACCAAATCTAAATCTTACTTTGTCACCATCAACATATCCACCTTCATTACTTTCAGATGTTATGTCTGACACAACTCCTGGTTTAAATTTTAATTTAGTTATAGGCATTATAAAGCACTCGCAGATAAGGTTCCTGTATACTCTGCCACACTAACGCCTCCAGTGCCATCGTTAACTGGTTTTAATGCGAAAGGTTGACCACTTCCGTTTGACCCAGATATAGTACCCGTTACGCTAAATGAGCCATCTGTTGAATCTCTGTCTACAGTATTTGTAGCACCAGCAGATACTGTTGCATTAAAAGGGTCATCTCCAGTTAAAGTACATGATATTGCTAAATTGTTCGTAAATATAAATCGTCTACCTGCCGTTGGTCCTGTAACACTTACGTTTTTAATTTGATTAAATGCTCCACGACCACCTATAATTGCAACAACAGCCTTTCCATTTGCTGAGTTAATAAATATTTCAATATCAAAAGTACCACTGTTACCATTGTTTACACCCACTAAAGCACCAACCCATTTCATAAAACGATATGTGCCACCTGCATGAGAATGAGTTGTATTTGTACTTGGTCGTTTTGAAGTACCACCATCAAATGTGCTTGTGCCTCCAGTTCCACCTGGTGATGATGGGCCAGAAATACGACCACTTATGGGTGTTCCATCTTCCATAAATGCGTGTGTAAAAGACATTCCAAAATCAGATCTATTTATGTTATCAAGACCAACACCACCAAAAAGCGTTGTGTAACCTGTAGTATAATATGTTTCATTTACGAGCATACCAGAAGTGCTGCCAGTGTTTGGCTTTGTTACTGTGGTACTTCCATCGCCAAAAGAAACACCACCACCAGACCCAGAAGAGTTACCAGAACCTCTAACGTCATTAACTAAAGCAGTATCAAAAGTATGTGTATCAGTTTGCACTACCACTGTAGAGTCATCTGCCTCACTTATTGTAGTTGTGCCAGAGTTACCAGTAGAGCTTTGTGATGATGTAAATGTTTTTAGCGTGGACTGTACATTACCACTACCTTTTAATTCAAGTGTAGTACTGGAGTTAGTCGTAAGAGGTGATCCGCTAGAATTTGTTATATTATTACCATTTGTATCAAGTATTATTTTTTTGTGCGCAGAATCATTATCTAATGTTAAATTACCACTTATATTGTCAGTCAGTCTAAAAAATTGTATGGGTAGTTTGCTTTTATCTGTTCCAGCTTTGTCGTTTAGGTTACCTGCCGAACTTACTTCGGTAAATCCTACATTTCCAATTAATGGTATTGCCATTTATCACCTAATATTTTATTGACTCTATAAATGTAAATATACTTCCATTGACATTAATTGCTATTGCAAAAGACGCTGAATTACCAAGACTTACACCTTGTGAGTTAGATGGGTAAGCAAGTGTTAAAGTATTTGCTGCGGTTGTTTTATCAACTATAATATATTGTCCTATTGCTAAACTACCAATAGCTAATGTTAGTGTTACATTACCACTAGAAGTATTGACTCTTTGATATATTGACTGAGCAGAGGAGGGTGTAAGAGTGCTAGTGCTTGTTATGGTAGTTGGAACATCTACAAGATTAGCATTAAAATATGTAGAAAAAGTAGCTGCAGTGGTCTGTCTCATTGTACCATTATCATTAGTTACAATACCATCACCTGCTGCAACTGCCGTAGTTCCAACACTTGTGTCACCATCAACAATATTTAATTCTGTTGTTGTTGATGTGACACCATCTAATATATTTAATTCGGCTGCAGTAGATGTAACAGCAGTACCTCCTATTCTTGGTGATGCTATGTCCAAAGCATCTGTTACATCAATAACTGCTGCTCCAGATCCTGCGCCATCGGCGTAAATAATTTTTTTAGAACCTGCAACAACAGATACATTAGCACCAGAACCTTGTGTAAAAGTTGCTGTTTGGTTTGTAGTATTATGAACTATGTAAACTTTGTCTTGATCGTTTGGAGATATAGTAATTGTGTTTGTTCCAGAGGGAGAGCCACCTAAAACAAGAACTTTGTATCCACCATTTGATAACGTACCATCACTTGTTGTTAATGTATGAGTAGTGCCTATTAATGATATAGATCCTACGCCATTGATTGCTCTATCCAATATATCAAGATTGTTATTAGTAGTTGTACCCCATGTACCAGCTTGTTCACCAGCACCAATTTTTTCTATACCACTATTTGCTGTGTATGTACTTGCCATGTTTACCTCACTCTGCTTCTATCTCTGTCCATGTCTCAGACCCAGACGGAGTTACTGTTGTCCAACTTTCTGTGCCACTTGGTGTAATGGCTGTGTAATTCTCTAGAGTTGCACTTGAATTTATTTCTACAAATAGTAAATCTCCAACTGACGTTTGAGAAAAGTTAAAGTCTTTGGTAGCAACACCTGACCCTATCATAATACCATTTGATGTTTTTGTAAATGCAGATTGGATGTTAGATGAATCTGTCTGAATCCTTGTTCCAACAGAAGTTTCTTTGAAATTAAAGTCAAGATCGGCATTTGCACTACCACTTATAAATATACCAACTGATGTTTGAGTGGCAGTCGAACTCATGGAAGAGATACCCACTAAGATACCAACTCCCGCATTTGCACTTGAGGAAAGAGCATTCATTTCGGATACACCTGCTAATAGAATACTCTGATCGGCAATAGAGTATTCAGATAGAGCAGATGCACCTAACATTAGCTAGCCTTTTCTTCTTTTGGCTCTTCTTCACCTTTAACAGATTGTATCAATGAGTTTGTAAAAGCATTTTGAGCCACTGTAATCTGGTCTAGTTGAAACTTCAGATTAGCAGCTTTAGCCTGTAAGTCTTTTATCTGATTAATAAAATAGTTCTGGTCTTGAGACAAGTCTTCTGTCTTATACTCTTTACCATCAATAGTGATTACGTTTGATTGTTCAGTCATTACCAAGTTACTCCACTTGCTGTTGTTGGGTTAGCCATTGCATCTATCTGAGCAGCTATTCCTGCTTCTATTGATGCTACTTCGTCTTCACCAAGTGCATCTTTAGCCCAGCCTATTGCTTGTGTCTCTGTGATATCTGCGTATGGTGTTGGTGTACCTACAAGTGTTACACCGACTGTGCCATAAGCTGACCCTGTGTTACCATCTGCGTCTTCGTCAGATGCTCTCCAGTGCAAGATAGTCACAATATCTGTGTTGTCTCCCTGCACTAAGTCTCTTTCCATTGTTCCTATTGTCCAAGTTACTGCCATTTTAATCTCCATTTTCTAAGGTTGTTATTCGTGCTTTTGCACTATCAAGTTCTGCTTTGAGTTCTTGAATTGCTTTGATGCAAAGTGAAACCATATGACCATAAGCAAGAGCATCAGGTTCACCATCATCATTATACTGTACAAACTCTGTTAATCCTGCGTCATGCACTTCTTCTGCGATAAGACCACCAAACACAGTGTCACCATCATTGTTACCTTTGTAAGTTACTGGTCTTAATGTAAGTAATTCTGTTAAGCCGTGAGTGGCATCATTGATTGTGTTTTTGTATCTTTGAGATGATGTGCTTCTAAAAAACAAACCTTCTGAATTAATAAAAACATTTGCTCCACTACTCGTAGTAACACCATAATTACCAAGAGCATAAATACAATTACTTACACCACTTGGATTATTTGTTCTTCCCACCATCAAGTTGCCTGACTGGTCAATACGCATAGCTTCGTTTAATGCTCCACTAAGTCTAGTTTCAAATTTTAAAAATCCATTGTTGCTTGACACTGATAAACCACTAACTTGTGCAAAGTTTGTAAAGGACTCATTATTATCTCTTCCTTGAAAAGCTATTACTGGTCCAGTGTATGCTGAATATGCACTTGTATCTCTTAGCTTTATTGTAGGAGTGTCTCCGTGAACTTCAAGTAGCTCTGTTGGACTACTAGTACCAATACCTACGTTTCCTGAGCTATCAATACGCATACGTTCATTATTGCCATTAGTATAAAATTGAATACCAAGACCTGAGTTGGCTCTTAAATAAAGATTGTTGTCTGAATTTCCTAAAAAGTAACCTTTTGTACCAATATAAGAATTATCTGTGCCACTTCTATTAAATTTAACTACAGAACCACCATTAGCATTATCTGTTTGTAGTTTAAGTTCTGCATTTGAGCTATCAGCAACATGAAGTTTATCATCAGGATTACTAATACCAATACCTACGTTGCCATCACCATCTGCTGTTAGAACAATGCGACTATCAGTGACATCCATTAATTGGAACTTATCCGACTCACTATTGTCTATTCTAAAAGTCCAACTTTGAGTTGGAGAAGCCTGTGTGCCTCCTACAGAAAAGTTTAATAATGGGTCACCTGATCCAGTATCATGTATTTGAATATCACCATTTTCTAAGGTGAGCATCCTATTTGGACTACTCGTACCAATACCTACGTTGCTTGTACTACCATCTATCAATAACTTTTGTGAACCATTTCTTGAAATAGTAAAGTCATCACCTGATGTAGATTCAAGTTCCCAATCACTACTTCCTGCTTCATAAGCAATGGTAATTTTATCGTCAGCTTCTATTGCACCAGTTACGTCAAGTTTTGCAGAAGGACTACTAGTACCAATACCTACGTTGCCACCCTCTGCATTTAGTGCAATTTGATATGCTGTATTATTACTTGCATTTGCTCCCTGTATATTTAAAAGACCACTTGGTGTTCCTATTTTTAATTCAAGGTTATCTGCTGTGTTTTGAAAAGTAGCAACATATTCATTAGAAGTGCCATGAGATACATCTAGCTTTAAATCAGGACTACTAGTACCAATCCCCACGTTGCCACTACTAGTAATACGAACACGTTCTGTTCCAGAACTAGTCTTGAATATAAGTTCTCCTGGTCCAGAGTTACCACCAAATATCAAACCACCATTAGCATCAGTAGATATAGTTGCTTCTTCTGTAACACTACCAGAATCCATTAAACGAATGAGTCCAGCCGTTGTTCCATCTACACCAACTTGTAGTTCACCTGCTACATCAAGAGTACCACTGAGGTCTGCATCAGTGACTATCTTGGATATGTCTTTTGCTCTTGTCATGTATTACTCCTAA
>VMHT01126595.1_pt1 | contig 18218 bp, 18 predicted proteins | sample 4693611 | NCBI WGS metagenome assembly VMHT01 (sample SAMN12280063, study PRJNA550983) | marine metagenome | isolation source: seawater sampled from same location over 5 years 0.02-0.2 micron viral filtrate | place: USA: collected off the coast of southern California halfway between the port... ...
AGCGGGTCGCGAGCAAAGGCCGCTTCCAGCAATTCTAATCCAAACTCAAGATAATCCAAATTCTTTAATTTTTCAAATTGCTCAGTGTCACGTCCAAGAACAATAAAGACATCTTCGAGGACAATTCCAAGCCCATCATTATCTTTCAGTCCGACTTTGATATCTGCAAGACAGCGCCAATTACGTTCATCTGTAAAATCGTGCAACAATGCTTGGCGAGCGTTTTGCTCAGCCCATTGCATGTTGGAATCTTTTCGTTCTGGGTCCGCCTTTGCAAGGCGAACGAACTTCTGAGCCTGTGTTCGATAACGATTGCCGAGATTGCGACGTGGATGTTGCAGATCATCGTGGGTTGATTGACGCATGACCATCCCTACTGGACGCTCATGTACCCTTCTGGGTTATCTGAATGATGGATGGTTGCATCAAAACCGACCTTCGATGTCAATCCGTCCTCATAGCGGGATGGATCAAGGCTGGAGCCTTTCTGATTCGGGAAAATGTGTGTGTCTCGATCGGGTTGCCAACGCGTCACCATTGCCCATTCAACACGAACTGGATTGGTGATTTCAATGTCTTCGTCAACAACAGTTACCATCTTCATTGAACGATGTCCTGCAAGTGCGGCTTCGATTGCTTTTCGGCCATCATCTTCAGATGTCTTGCGAATCTTAACGACAGCAGCAAGCCAACCACAACCACCTTCAGTCATGTGAACATCAATGCAATCAACCACATTTGCAACTGCTTCTTTGATGGTCGGAGAACGAGGCAAACCCATCAGAGTCTTGTGTTCAGCTTCGCCAGGAATCAATGCGTGGAAAATCGGGTCGTTCCGATGAAGTACTCCATCAACCTCGATAACAGGCTCTTGTCGCACATCATCAACAGTTCCGGTGATGTCAACATATGGACCTTCATCATCGTCTTCGAGTGTGATTCGACCCCACATTGCATATTCAGCGTCCGCAGGAACTTGTATTCCGTTTGGCAATTCAACCAATTGAAGGGGTGAATCGTAGAGTTTCTCGTGAAGAGCGGCTGCAATTGTCAACTCGTCTATTGGTTCATCAAAGGACATAGCCCCAGCTAGTAGAACAACTGGGTCGGGAGCATTTACGATTGCAATATTGACCTCATGACCTAAGTCTCGGGCTTGGTTGACCATAGTGCGAAGGTGCCGAGGAACAAGACGGACAACAAGGTGGTTCTTGTCTCGAAGGAATTGTCGATGAAAGCTCATGTTTCGTTGCCCATCTACCTCTGCGATAATGACACTAGCAGACATGTATCGGCCTCGGTCTTGTGGCCAATGGTGGGGTATTGCAATGGATTCAAGATCGACCTCGTCCTGCATGTTATCAAAGACAGGTGCTTCTGCTGGGGAAACAATCTGGGGTATTGATGGATTCTTCATAGCCCAAGCAAGTGTGTCGATGTAGACCTCTGGTTCGATACCAATCGCCTCACATAGACGATCTCGAGTCAACATATTGACGGAGATGCGTTGGCCCTTAGCTTCCTTGATGTTCTCAAACAAGAGGTTGGGGTGAAAACCTGCTTTACTCGCTTCCCATATTCCGTGAATGAGACTAATTTCCTGCTCAACACATGTTGCATGGGAGAGATGATCACGAAATGCCAAACAATCACGTCCTCAGAATTTTGTCTGAGTATCCTCTTGGTACCGTGGCTGAACTTCTTTGACCTCATGCTCACCTGCCGGCGACATCACGCTCATTCCGGAGAACAAACCGATCAGCCCAACTGCGTGGGCGGTAAGGACGTCGACATCGGATTCAACAATAGAAACCCAATGGTTAATGATGACGAGAAGACCGAGTGCCATGGTTAACAGGCCAATGATTGGGCGCATTCCATGTGGAATCATGATGCAACTAACAACATCTTGTTTATGATGTTATTCTTTCCTTCAGACGGCACAATCATCACCTCGGTGAAACGGCGACTTGATATATGAAAGCAAAGTCGGCAAAACGCTCGAATGAGGATTTATCATGGGTAGAGGACTCTTTGCAGGTGCAAAAATGGCCAAGGACCGTCAAAAGTTTCGTTGGTCTGACCGACGATACAAGAAGCGCATGCTCAAGTCTCGGGCCAAGCACGATCCGCTTGCAGGGTCCACACAAGCCAAGGGCATCGTTATCGAAAAAGTCGGTATTGAAGCCAAGCAACCGAACTCTGGAATTCGTAAGGCTGTCAAAATTTCCCTCATCAAGAACGGTAACAAACTCACTGCTTTCGCTCCCGGCGACGGTGCTATCAACTTCATTGACGAGCACGATGAAGTAATGGTCGAAGGTATCGGTGGACGCATGGGTCGTTCATACGGAGATATTCCTGGAGTCCGTTACAAGGTCATTCAAGTCAACGGCGTATCCCTCGATGAAATGGTTCGAGGACGCAAGGAGAAGCCAGTTCGCTGAGGTGTTCATGATGTCAGAAGAAGTAGAAATTGACGAACGCCCAATCGCTGGAATTGGTACACTCGTATTCGGAAAGTGGGATGCAGCTGAAGTTGTCTGTAACGACCCTGGGCTTGCACCATATGTTAACCTCTCAACTGTAGGCGTACCACACACCGGTGGTCGACATGCAAACATGTGGTTCGGAAAATCAAAACTCAGCGTTGTAGAGCGTTACATCAACAAACTCATGAGAACAGGATCATACACCGGAAAGAAACAATCCGCAATGAAGGCATTCGAAAATGCTCTTGACGTTCTAGCAGAACGTCGAAAGATGAATCCTCTCCAAATTTTCGTTGATGCAATATGCAACGCCGCACCAATGGAAGAAATCACTCGAATTAAATTCGGAGCAGTATCACAGCCAAAAGCCGTTGATTCATCCCCTTCACGCCGACTCGATGTTGCTTTGAAGAACCTTGCAAAAGGCGCTCAACAAGGCACACACAAGTCCAAGCGCACACTCCAACAGTGTATCATCAATGAACTCAACAAGGCTTCCGAAGGAGATGCTACTTCCTACGCAGTTTCCAAGAAAGAAGAAGTTGAACGAATCGCAGCATCCGCTCGATGAAACCGCATACGGCGACGAATTTCGTCGAACTTTTGCGACTCACTTAAGAACCCCATTCAAGTGGGCGAAATGAACCAGACAGGTGGACACCATGGGACGAAAAGAAGACAACATCAAAAAGGCAACAGAAGTCATGCACATTCTTCCACAGATTCGAAATCTGTGCATTGCCGCACACATTGATCACGGAAAGACAACACTCTCTGACAACTTGATTGCTGGAGCTGGTATGATGTCCAGCGATTTGGCTGGTGCAGCACGTGTTCTCGACTTTGACGAGCAAGAATCTGCTCGTGGAATTACCATTAACGCTGCATCAGCATCGATGGTTCACGCTGTAGATGGAGTAGACTACCTCATCAACCTCATCGACACACCAGGTCACGTCGACTTCGGTGGTGACGTTACTCGTGCCATGCGTGCTGTTGACGGTTGTTTCATTCTCGCTTGTGCTGTTGAAGGACCAATGCCTCAAACTGAGACCGTTGTTCGTCAAGCACTCAAAGAAAAAGTCAAGCCTGTTCTCTTCATCAACAAGGTCGACCGACTCATCAACGAGTTGCAGGTCACGCCTGAAGACATGATGAACAGATTCCAAGAAACCATCACCAAGGTCAACAAATTGATTAAACAATTTGCTCCTGAAGAATTCAAGAAATCTTGGCAAGTTAGTGTCATGGATGGTACCGTTGCATTTGGTAGCGCATACCACAACTGGGGAATTACCATTCCATACATGAAGAAGTCAGGCGTCAGCATGACTGATATTTTCCAGTACTGTAACGACGAAAAGCAAAAGGAACTGGCACAGAAAGCACCAGTTCACGAAGTTCTGCTCGATATGGCTGTTACCAAATTGCCTGGCCCAGTCGAAGCACAACCGTACCGTATCCCTAACATCTGGACCGGTGACCTTGAATCTCCTATCGGCAAGTCAATGATGTCTTGCGACCCAGAAGCAGAACTTGCTATGATGATCACCAAAATTTGGATGGATCCACACGCAGGTGAAGTAGCCGTTGGTCGAATTTACTCCGGGGCAATTTCCCAAGGTGAATCTGTATTCGCAATTGGTGCCGCAAAGCCTGAACGTGTGCAACAGGTTAGCATGATGGTCGGTGGCGACCGAATCACAGTTCCAAAGGTTGTAGCAGGAAACATTGCAGCAATCACTGGAATTCGTAGCGCAGCCGCTGGTGTAACGCTTTCCCGAGACAAAGACTTCACACCGTTCGAAGCCATTCGCCACTACTCAGACCCAGTCGTTACAGTAGCTGTCGAACCAAAGAGCATGAAGGACCTTCCAAAGTTCATTGATGCTCTTCGATCCCTAGCAAAATCCGATGCTTCACTCCAAGTTACAACAAATCAAGAAACTGGTGAAGCATTGTTGGCTGGTATGGGTGAACTTCACTTGGAGATTACTGTTTACCGTATCGAAGAAGAACAAAACATCAAGGTCAGCGTTAGCCCACCTATCGTTGTTTATCGTGAAGGTATTCAAGGATCCAATCGTGGACACGCCTTTGAAGGCAAATCCCCTAACCGTCACAACCGTTTCTTCTTTGAAATTGAGGCACTTTCAGATGATGTTGTCAATGCTCTTCGCAACGGAGACCTTGGCGATGGACCTGTTCGAAGTAGCGATGCCAAAGAGACTGGAAACAAGTTCGGTGAACTCGGAATGGACAAGGACTTGATGCGTAAGATCTACTCCATCAACGGAACCAACGTTCTGGTCAACGACACCAAGGGTATCCAAGGACTCCACGAAACACGAGAATTGATTATCGAAGCGTTCAATGAAGTCTGTAAGAAGGGCCCAATCGCTGATGAACCAGTTCAAGGAATGTTCGTTCGACTCACTGACGCAAAACTCCACGAAGACGCAATTCACCGTGGACCTGCTCAAACCATCCCTGCTGTACGAAACGGAATCAAGGGTGCAATGATGCGAGCCAAGACTGTCTTGCTCGAACCAATGCAGAAGGCTTTCGTATCCGTTCCAAACGACTGGCTCGGACAAGTAACCCGTGAGGTTACCAACCGACGTGGAATTATCGAAGACATGCCAAGTGAAGGTGATGTTACAACTGTAGTTGGCGTTCTTCCAATCGCAGAGACCTTCGGTTTCTCCAACGATATTCGTGCTGCATCGCAAGGACGTGCTGTGTGGAACACAGAGAACCTCGGATTCGAAATGCTCCCACCGCAATTGTTCAGCAAGGTCGTTGGTGAAATTCGAACCCGTAAGGGATTGAAGCCAGAGCCAAATCCAGAATCCTATTATTCTGATTGAGCATGATCACAGGATCAATCACCGGATTGTTTGCTACAACTGTTGGGGGAGTTCCCAAACCTCGTGTTGACTCCATTGAGGTGACAACACAGGGAATTCGCAACGAAATCATCCGTGATAAGAAGCATCATGGTGGAGAGCAAAAGGCAGTATGCTTGCTTACAGATTCCATCATCAAAGAACTTCAATCAACTGGCCACCCTATTTCTGGCGGTTCAACTGGGGAAAACATATTGCTCGACGTCTCCCCTGATTTGCTGCAACCTGGAGTGCAACTACAGTTCTCTACCGTTGCCCTGGAAATTACTATGCCTGCACCACCTTGCAAGACTATTTCCGATTCCTTCACGGATGGTGAGTTCAATTTACTTTCACACAAGAAATATCCCGGGCAAACTCGTTGGTATGCACGTGTTCTCACTGAGGGTACAATTCATCAGAGTGAAACCTTTTCCATCAACTCAATCGCTTAAGTTGTAGATCGGTCAGTTCCCGTAATGCAATCATTGCAGGTCCATCAGGTAACCTGTTGAGACATGCATGGGCATGTTGATGGTATTCGTTTGCCTTAGTACGTGCATAGTCGATTGATCCGAGTTCGTCGAGGGCTGCAATCGCATCTTGAATCATTTCTTCAGTTGCATCTTCACATTGTCCGAGAACGGACACTAAGCGAGACTTAACTTCAGATTCAGGTTGCTGAAGTGCATGAATAACCATCAATGTCTGCTTCCCTTTAGCAACGTCTGAACCTGTTGGTTTCCCAAGTGTGGCGGAATCGGATAAAACATCAATGAGATCATCCATTAATTGGAAACAAAGGCCGACTGAGCGACCCCATTCTGCCATGCATTGGACAACTTCTTCATCAGCACCAGCAACTTGTGCACCAAGTTCAGCACAGATATGGAACATTACGGCAGTCTTTCCCTCGATCATTTCAAGGTATTCATCTTCAGTCACACGTTGCCGAGTCTCAAATTCAATATCCAATTGTTGACCCTCAGAAACACGACGAACCATCCAAGCAATCCGATTAACAAGAGAAGGAATGTCATGGAGTTCAATGTTGGCAGACATTACCAATCGCTCAAATGCAATTGCAAGCATGGCATCACCTGCGTTGATTGCAGTGGGCATATCATATTCTACGTGAACGGCATTGCGTCCACGCCGTATTTCATCATCATCCATGATGTCATCATGAACAAGAGTGAAATTGTGAATTGTTTCTATAGCAGCACCAATATCGAGTAGGCCAGAATGTGTATCCCCGACAGCACGAGCAACGAGCCAAGGAAGGGTCGCTCGCATTCGCTTCCCTCCTCCTTCAATGAGGTGCATCATAGCTCCTGCTAGACGTTCATGACGAGATGCAGTCAGACTTTCGACAATACGATGCTCAATGAAAGGCTTGACTTCCATGATGCTTGTCAACAAATCTGCCCCCTCTGCGCCTGGAAGCATATGAGTCACATCACCCATGTCATGAATTAAGTTGTCTTGAAGCGCTTCACAAGCCTCTTTGTCTCCGATTGCACCCCACCAATCTTCGTTCATGAGGCGGGCAGCGATGCAACGGAACCATGGTGCAATGACCTCATCGCTATCTTGTTCCACCAACATGTTCTCCAATTCTTCAGAATTGACCCACTTTACATTGGATACTTCGTTTGGATTAGGATTCAACTCAACATCCGCTTGAATCATGAGGATATGATCAATCTCTCGCTCGATCCAATCAGCATTCATTCGAGCAGTGTATCGCATCTTGGTAATGAAATGAAAATCATCGAAATTGAGCGAATCTGGAGCAATACCAAGTTCTTGGTCGAGCTTTCGAATGGCAGCAATCTTAACACCTCGAGCATTGGTTTCATCCATTTCTTCATCACTCGCTAGAGGATGTGAGCAACATGAATTCGCCCAAACACTTGGGAAGGTGATTTTGTCATGTGCACGTTGTTGAAGAAGTAATTTTCCTTCTGAATTGAACAATAAGACGCTGAAGGCCCTATGCAAATTACCCGATTGATAGTGGCTATCGGCTTTGCTGATAGGCCCAACAACAACATCATTCTCGTCAACTTGCAGAACTGCTTCTGCCATCATACCGGCTTGCGTAGAATCCGATGACTGAGAGGCCATCAAATCTGCAACATTTGTGTCAATGTCCGCCTCTGGAACATCTCCGCTTGCGTAGTTCGACATATGAGCCCCATTATGCCTTTTGGAAGGCGCTACATAGACAGTTCGCTTCTCAAAGTAGAGAATACATCCTACTTTCTGCGAATTGACCAGTTTTTTCGACCAAGGCCCTCAAGAGCAACCCCTGTAACTGCTCCCCAAATGAAGGGATGTTGAACTTCGAAATACAGAAGTGGCAACATTGAAGCGAAGGCTATAATCCAATGGTGAACCCAAATAACATCGTTCCGAATGTGGAACTTGATGTTCTCTGTAAGCCAACGAACAACAGAAAAAGCGATGATGAGACCAAGTGAGTAGTAAGCAAAATCCATTCAACTCACCTCAAGGCAATATCGTTGTCCCTCTCCAAGGTTGTCCACGAACAAGATCGAGAATCCTCTCAGGATGTTCACCGTTGATGAGATAGACACCAATCTGATGTTTGGCGACAAGATGTCCCCTGCGTATTTTCAGCCCAATGCCACCTGTCACGTCAATGTCGGTCTGATGCAATCCCTCATACTGTATCTCTGGTGACCATTCTTCAATCAGGTCATCATCCGTAGCAAGATGTGGTGGTACTTTCAGTAGTCCATCAACACCCCCCATTGCAAACACCAGTGATTCAACATTGGACAGTTCAATGCAAAGCCGAGCAACAAGATCATCACCCGAAAGAATTCCAAATTGGCGCTCATCACCAACATCTACAACATCTCCAAAGGAAACGTGGACTGTTCCAGAATCGTTCGACTCAAATCGGTGAAGTGACCCAGAGAACTCTGGGCCAAGTTCTGAAGCCCACAGATGAGGCGGGTGAGATACGACATTCAAACCAAACGATTGCAGTTCATGAACAACAATCGAATTAAGTTGCAACATATCGTTCCGAACATCTTGAACTGCTTCGAGTTGTGTTTTACACGAATCATCCTCAACTATGAAATCAGAAAGGAGGCCCTCATTCAAGCGCCAACGTTTAGCCTTCAGATGTCCGAATGATCCGGCACCATGAACGACAATGACATGAACGCCTAATTCCGTTATTTTATGGACGATGGAACAGAGTTTCCGTATAATCTCGACGTTCGCAATTGATTGTTGGTTCTTGTCGGTGATGAGAGCACCTCCGAATTTGACAACAATTCGCTTCGCCATGTCGAGGCCAGTCATCAGAACCTCAAGAGTATGCCTGTGAACACAGGATTCAATAGTCTGGGTGGATTGAGACAACCATGACCGCTGAAGGCCCAACCCTGGACTCGTTCCTTCGCCATCTTCAAACTGAAGTAGAGGCTGCGAGTGATATTTCAGATAAAACTGAGCGAAACGATAGGCTGTTGCAACTTGAGGCTTCAATCCAAGAGGCTATTATCTTTGCAAATCGATACAAGGAGCTTCAAAACCAAGGTGTTGATCCACTTCTCCTCGTAGACCCTAAGGTGCAGCAGGAGCGTCCTGCGCCACCAGCCACAAAGGGTCAATCCATTCTGCTTGGCTCATCAACATGCGCTGCATGTGGTAAACTACTCGAGAATGATCTTGACTTCTGCCCATCTTGCGGGGCAACCAAATAATCACTCTTCTTCTTCACGTTCCCAACGAGCAACGGTATCCGAAATCATTGGATCATCGTCACCAACACGGTAGAGGTATTCCGGAGGAACTTCGTCAGTCAAATAGACTGTTTTTCCAGCACGGTAAATGGTGTGGCCATCAGCCACTGCTCGCACGGTATCGATTTCGATGATAGCAGGTCGATCAATTCGAACATGACCAGCTTCCATTGCATTGACAATGGTCTTGGAAAGGTGGATGTGATTGCGTGTTCCTGATGTAATACCAAGTTGAACAATCGCATCTGCTTCTGCAGGTTCGCATGGCCAGTAAAGAGCTTCAGGAATCTCATCGGTTGGCAAATCAAGTTCTATTTCAATCGAGTGACCGTATGTGGCTCGAATCATCTCTCCTTCGACTTGATATCGTCCCTTTTCATCAGCGTTTGCGATGGCCTCGAAGTGCCATCCTCGAAGCCAATGGTAGTGGCGACGTTGTCCTGAAATTGAATCAGCAAGTTCTCGTGTACTAACCCAACCGTTGATGTCCATTTCGACATTGAATTTTTCGGGAGCGTGTCGCAAAACAAGTGCAAGCATTCGACCGAGGCTTCCTGCTTCTCGGTCACTCATGATGAATTTTCCTTCGTCGTTACAGACTGGACAGTTTGTGCCACTAAAGTGACCGTGCTTTCTACATTGGCGCAGCATGTTTCGCTCCTATCGACACCCATTCATGAACCCTGCGGGTGTTTTGACCGACTTAATCAAATGCTTGATTCCACTGGAGATGGCATGGTCGATGTAGCAATGGTCGGTGCAGGCCAGACCAAATTTGGCAACCATGCACTGGGTTTGAAGGGCATGTGGGCTGAAGCTATCGAGAATGCAATTCAAAGCGTCGACCATGGATTCCAGTCAAACGAGGTAGATGAGGCATTTATTGGGAGCATCGCTTTTGGCGGATCTCAACTAGGAAACACTGCTGCGCTTCTAACCGAGCATTCGGGCATGGAAGGTGTGAGTGTCCGTCGTGTCGAGAATGCCTGTGCTTCATCCGGTTTTGCATTACGAGATGCTTGGATGGCAATCAAAAGCGGTCAAGCCGATGTTGTGGTTGCTGGTGGAATCGAAAAGATGAACGATTTATCAGCCTCAAGAAAGCGATATTGGCTGGGTGTTTCCGGTGACACGGAATGGGAACGACTTGCCGGTTTAACATTCCCTGGGACCTATGCCCTCACAGCACGTCGTTATTTTCATGAATTTGATTCAACACATGATGACCTCGTCCATGTCTCTGTCAAAAATCACATGCATGGTTTTGAGAACGAAGTTGCTCATCTTCGCAAACAGGTCTCCTTTGAAAAAGCACAATCAGGTTTCATGGTCGCAGATCCTCTAACGCTCTATGATTGCTGTCCAACGTCTGACGGAGCATCAGCAGTGATTCTGGTTGCCGATCACATAGCGCACAAATTCACAGATACTCCTGTATGGGTCAAAGGATCAGGAGCAGGCTCTGATCATCTCGCATTACACGATCGACCGAGCATTACCCAGTTACGGGCAACTCAAACGGCGGCTTCGAAAGCATATTCTGGTGCAGGGGTTACTGCACAAGATATTGATTTAGCAGAAGTTCACGATTGTTTCACCATCGCTGAAGTTCTTGCAACCGAAGATCTTGGATTCGCATCTCGAGGAATGGGCGGGAACTTTGCCCGGAATGGTGAAGGACGACGAAACGAGGGAAGTGTCACAATTAACGCAAGTGGAGGTCTCAAATCAAAAGGACACCCACTCGGAGCAACTGGTACCGGTCAAGCAGTTGAAGTCTTCAAGCAACTTCGCCATCAAGTCGAACCATCACGGCAAGTGCGTGATGCTGAAGTTGGTCTTACACACAATGTTGGTGGTTCAGGTGCAACATGTGCAGTGCATATTTTTGGAAGGGAGCGTTGAGGGTAATGCAAACTGTATCCAACGACAACGGTGACTTTGCGTGCAGCCAATACGGCGGGGATTGGGCAGGTCCTGATGGCGATCGCCTGACATTAGCGATTGCTCTGCTCAAACAACTTCCATCAGGGACAATTAGCATCAACTCGTTCGAGTCCCGACTTGAATTTCTACCGAGTGTTAGTCTGCATGAGATTATTGAATCCAGTACAGACTGGACAATCAGCGAAGATTCAGATGTACATCTTCATACTCATTTGGAGTCATACATCGTTGCAGTCACATCCTCTAACCAAGAGCCTATTTGGCCACGTTTCAATCCAAATGAGAGGACAAATGAGGCCAAACAAGAACTCACTGAACAGTGGAGCCTTGAAGTCCAAGGCGTGAGCCAAGGTGCTTATGTGTCACAAGCACAGCACATTGTCGCATCTGCTTCTCGACTTGGGTTGAAGGCCCAAAACGATAACGGAACAATCGTATGGCCACCACGCCAGCTCAACTCCAAGGGTTCACGAATTGAACGTTCAACCACGACACTCTCTGAACCTGCCACAATCTTAACCTGGACTCGCTTGAGTGCAGCAGGAGCTCCTTCAGAATTTTCAGGCCGTGCACCCCTTCTTGATGGTGTGTCTACCGTACTTGTTGCTTTTGATGAGGGTCCAAAAGGCGTCTTTATGCTTGCAGATGACGAACAAGGAACACCTGCGGTCGACGGTAAAGTGCGATTTGAAGTCCGTAGATTGTACGGCCAAGACGGAATGATGCATTACGGTTTGAAAGCTGTGCTTTGTTAATCCTAAACGAACGGATAGAAGCCTTCATAGAAAGTCTGTCCTGTGGATGACGCATGGCTGGGTTTGGCGGTATACGCAAAGGAAGGAAAGAAGCAGCTGATAATCTCACGATTCAAGATGATGGAGACTGCGCACGATGTGGAGGGGAAAGTCAACCCTCCACAATGGAAGGTTATCTCGCATGCACTCGTTGTTCGTACGAGTGGGCAGACCCGAATCATGTTTCTCGAAAAGTACGTGGACCACCACCAAATCATCGCAGGGATACTGAATTGATTCAAGAATTCAGACAAGAAATGGAACGTGGTGATTTGAAAGGAATTCTTGGCGTAGATTCAAACCTCTCGGATGCACAAGAACAGTCCCTCAAACGCTTAGAAGACAAATGGATGAGTGGGATGCAGGGACATTACAATGCTGCTTCTGAAGATAGGAAGCCATTGATGATCAGTTTTGATGATGATGACAATCTCGTTTCGACAGAAGTTGCAGCAATTACAATTGTATCGAATGGATTTGATGGTGGTGAAGAGATCAGGCTTGAATATCCTGGTATAGGTACTGAATTCTATGCATACAATGAGCGCAGTCCAACTGGCTGGAAAAGAGGACGTAGCAGTGAAGAAACAGCACGCTCAATTACAAATGTCATCAATCGTTCGTCCCGATTGGTTTTTGCAAATCTTGATGGAAACCGAATCTCCTTTGAGCTAAGGGATGACAAACTTAAGGCAGAATCACTTGTTCTCTTCGTCGATGATCCGGGTGGTCAAGATATCGTTGCAGAGAAAGGAGGAGTCGTGCTTGATTTCCGCGATGTTACTGTTCTTGATGATTACAAAAGCGTCATTGCTCTCGTTCTTGAAGATGGTATCATTTCTCCTAGTGAAGATCAGATGATGTGGGTCATGCGTCAACATCTTGGAGTAACTGAAGAACAACATGTGGCATTGGTGCAAGATATCTTTGGAAGCAACGCACTCAAAGAATGTCCAAATTGTAATCAAATGGCAGAACTCTACCCAGAGTATTCTGCGTGGTATTGCCAACCTTGTGAAAGTTGGCTATAACACGCGTTCTATAGGCTGGAAAGAACGCTATTTCTACACTAGAAAAGGCGAACGTGAGCGAGGGATGCTTCATAAGGTGGACGGTGTTCCGTCAGAATGGCGAACGCTATGGCAGAAGATGTATTGTATATTGGAATAGACTTGGGAACTTTTCGTTCAGTTATGGTCTCCTCAGGAAACCATGAGGAAGAAGAACTCACCGTAATTGGAACTCCGAAAGATCCAATCGCACGAAATTTCCTCAAGCGTGATGTCCTTTTCGGAGAAGACGCACTCAAAAATCGGTTGGCTCTCAACTTGTTCCGACCTCTTGAACTCGGTGTTATCAAGGACACAGTCGAAGACAGAGAATTCATTGCTCACTTCATTACTCACCTTATTGGGCTATCAGACCCTGAAGAACACGACCGTGTTGTCGCTGTTATCGGGGCACCTGCTGAAGCAAGCCACGTTGACAAGACGGCTATCTTCGATGCTGCAGCCGGAAGCGTCAACGCTGCAATGATCATCTCTGAACCGTTTGCAGTGGCCTATGCCCTGGACATGATTGAGCACACACTCGTTATCGATATCGGAGCAGGTACAACTGACCTTTGCCGAGTTTATGGAACAATTCCAGGTCCTGGAGACCAAATGCACACCGGATACGCAGGCGACTACGTTGATGCACAAATCATCAAGGAAGTTCAATCCAAGTACAACGGTGCGCAAATCACCAAGGACATGGCTCGACGATGGAAGGAGCAATACTCCTTCGTATCAACTTCAACACCAGATGACCCGATCATGGTTGACTTTTCAATCGAAGGGAAAGCCATGAATCTCGACATCACCGATTGTGTACAGCGAGCTTGTGAATCCATCGTAGACCCTATCGTTGAAAACGTCAAGAAACTCATCGCTGACTCCAACCCTGAATACCACGACCAATTCCGTCGAAACATGGTACTCGCTGGTGGCGGATCTGGTATACGAGGACTTGGTGCTCTTATCGAACGCCGACTCTCCGACATGGGAGACGTCAACGTACACGTTGTTGATGATCCAGTCCGTCTCGGAGCAATGGGTGGCCTACGACTCGCAATGGAAGTTCCTGAAGAAATGTGGTCCAACCTCACACTTGCCTCCCGTTGAGTTGTTTTCATGAACAAAGGGTTAGCCATTACTGGTGGCGCTCTACTGCTATTCTCAATAATTGGCTTCATTATCGGAGTATCTGGTGTAGCAATGCACGCCCCAGATAGTGACAATACTCTTCACGATACAGAGACTGATGGAGTGATATTCAACTATGACGGAGAGGTAACAATCATCGAAATTTATGCCAAGGGCGACGTTGATTGTTACAGTTTTGACATTCTTGTCACTGATGGTTCATACGATTACTTCTCTAAGGATTGTGTGAGTGGATCAGAGGTTGAGGGTTATACTTACCTCGGCGATCTCGATGTAAGTCTTGCAGGTGAGTATGAAATTGCTGCTGATGGCGATGTCGTTGTAATTGATGCGGATGGGTTACTTGCACCTATTTTTGCAATGTGCGGGGGTGGAGTTTGTTGTCTATTGGGACTCATCCTTCTTATTGTTGGATTAGCAACTGGAAAGAAAGTTCCACAAGTGGTCATGTACCAACAGCCTGATGGAACAATCATTCAGCCAAATCAAACGACTGTTCATCAATACATTCCCCCTTCAAATACAGTCAACCAAGTAACGAGTACGACTCAACCAGTCCAACAGGAAACATCGACAGAACCTTCGGGTTTCGAGCCTTTCAGTTTCGAGCATAAAAAACAACCTTGAATGAACATGATTACCAAAGGGACACGAATCGTTATCCTAACGGGTGCTGGCATAAGCGCTGAATCAGGAATTCAAACGTTTCGAGCATCTGATGGCTTATGGGAAAATCATCGTGTCGAGGATGTTGCAACTCCCCAAGGATGGAATGCCAACCCGCAACTGGTCTGGTCATTCTATCAACAACGAAGACGGCAACTTTTGGATGTGGAGCCAAACCCAGCTCACACCGCTCTTGTAGACCTTGAGAATTATCTTGACAATTTCCTTCTCATTACCCAAAACGTGGACAACCTGCACGGTCGAGCAGGCTCAAAACAACTTATTCACATGCATGGTGAACTCGAAAAGTTGCGGTGTGAACAATGTAATCACATTGAGATAATGATGGATAGAGATCACCTTGGTGAAGAACTTCTCCAATGTACGAAATGTGAGGGGCGCCTACGACCACATATTGTTTGGTTCAGCGAACCTCCCCTTCAGTTGCTTGAGATCGATGATGCTCTTTCGAAATGCGATGTCTTCATCGTCATTGGAACCAGTGGAAACGTTACCCCAGCCTCGACGTTCTTACACATAGCGAAATTTGAAGGCGCCCACACCATATGTATCAATCTCGATCCACCTGAAAACGTATACTTTTTTGACGAGTTTATCCAAGGAAAGGCCGGTGAAATACTCCCTGCTCTCGTTCAAAGATGGATTGAGAAATGAATTCCATTGATTCCTTGCGGAATGTTTTACCGACCAATGAGGGAGTGCCAATCATGCGTAAGACACCTTTGCTTGCCATACTCATCGTCGGCTTACTTTTTGGCTTGTCCAATTCATCACTAGCTACAGCAGATTCTACTTCTTCCAATGATGATGAGATTATTCGGATTGTCATGTTACCACCAGAAGCAGAAGCAACTGGTATGTTTGTTGATGAGAATGGAAACTTCTTTGTCAACGCAATGCATCCTGATATTGACAACTACAAAGCAACTGTAGGTGTCATCAATGGTGTTGATTGGAACAATCTTCCTGAACACGTACCCGCATTAGCCTCAACCAGCAGTGCAACCGATGTTTGGCATGGAATTCGTACTGGGTATGGGGAGTACCAGGTTATTCTTCAGAGCGGGGATATTTTGTCTGATGGAAACCAAGCAGGAGGAATCTACGCAGCGGATGATGGTCAGGAACTTTTGATCAGTCAAAAACCAGATTACAACGCATTCGTCCCACTCAACGAAGAGGGAACGCAAGGGTATGTATATACAGCATGGGAAGATCGTCCAGCAGGAATAAGCCAAATTCAGATCAACTGGAATTCAACGACAAGTGAATGGGATGTATTGAACAGTCAGATGTTGAATTTGAGCGACATTAACGGAGCCTGGGTTCTCTGTTTCGGGAGTATGAGTCCTTGGGGGACACCATTGTTCTCTGAGGAATTGTATTTTGATGATACAGAAGAATGGAATGATGATAGTTTTCGCTATCATTCGGACCAACTCCTACTTGCGGACTATCTTGGAGTGTATCCGAATCCATACGATTACGGATACATCGTCGAGATGGGTGAACCAGAATCTACGAATCCAGACTTAATCCGCCAGCTTACGATGGGGCGGTTTTCTCATGAGAACGCAATGGTCATGCCGGATAACAAGACAGTCTACCTTACTGACGATGGGTATGACACAGTCTTGTTCAAGTACATTGCAAAGCGTTCAGGTGACTTGAGTGAAGGAACACTGTATGCAGCTAAACTCGATCAAGATTCAACACGAGACTCAACTACGACAGGATTTGGTGTTGAGTGGATAAAACTAGGCACATCCTCAAATGCAGAAGTGCAGAGTTGGATTGATGAATACGATGGAATTACCCCCAGCGATTACATTGAAGGAGAAAATTCCTACATCACGGATAGGGAAATCAACGACTGGGCTGAAGGTAAGTTGAACCAAGATTTGAACAACGACGGTACAGTAGGTTACGCCCTTGACGATCGCGTTGCCTTCCTTGAATCACGTAAAGCAGCCGCTGCACTTGATGCGAGTGATGAATGGAACAAAATGGAAGGGGTTGCATTCAATCCAAATGTTCCAGACAAACTCTACTTGGCGATGTCGAACATCGACAGAGCAATGACAGACGGACAAGGTGACATTGACTTGACAGCCAATTACTGCGGTATTGTTTACAGTATGACCATGAATCAAGGCTGGAACGTTAATCGAATCGATCCTGCGATTATTGGAGGACCGTACACCTCCTCCGCACAGTATGAATGCAATATCGACAACCTAGCTGGTCCGGACAACATACTTGTTCTCGATGATGGTAGTGTCCTTGTTGGTGAAGATACAAGAAAACACGAGAACAACATGGTCTGGTTGTGGAGAGAATCCAATGCTGTCACTCCACTTGGGAATGAAGAGTTGTTTGTCAATTCACTCAAGCCTGTAGCGACTCCCGAGGCTCTGAATTCTTCATGGACATACGACTATCAGGCTAAGGTAGAAGGTCTTGTTCAAGACACAACCTACACAGGAATTGTGGTTGCAAAGAATGTTACGAGTGGAGAGTGGAATGGTATCTGGTGGTGGAATGATATTCAAACCAATGGAGAAACCTATGATTTACGATTCTCATTGAATCGCGGTTGCTATATTCTTGAAACGACGTTATACGAGGAAGATAATTTGAATCAAAATCCAAGCGATGCGACTGTGTTAGCACAGTCCTCTGAAGAGTTTGTAGTCGGCAATGGAACCTGCGAAAATGGTGTTTACAATGAGTCAGCAGTTATCGATTCAGCAAACGATGAGAACAAAGAACATCCAAAAGATACGGAATCAATCCCCGGGTTTGGTTTTAGTTTGATGTTCATCGGTGTCATTGCAGCTGTTTTGTCAACCCGCATGACTCAATGAGAGCAATTGCTGGAGACTTTGACAACGTAGGTAGGGACGATCAAATTCTCTGCGACTTGATGAAGAGTGTAACGAAGGGTACAAAGGACTATACAATTCCTCTTTTGATTTTCAAAAATGCCTTGGGAATCCTTGCTTTACCTGTTGGCATTACTCCTCGCTGGTTTGATTACACCTGGCCCAAATAACATCACCTGTACAGTTCATGCTGTTGTGCATGGCAAAAGGAGCAACGTTCCACTCATAGCAGGGATGGCTGTTGGCTTCGTAACAGTCCATATCATCTGTGGTTTAGCAGTTGATTATTTTGATGAAGACAGTACAATTGGTCTGGCAATGAATGTCCTAGGTTCCCTGTTCATGTTCCTGATCGCCTTTGGAATTTTATACCTCGGGCGTTCCAAAAAGATACAGCATTTCCCTGATGTGGTCCCTAAAATCGGTTTCAAAACTGGTGTTGGCATGCAATTCGTAAACGGTAAGGAATGGGCTATGGTGTTCATGATTATGACCAAATTTCTAAATGACTTTGGAGGAGGGTTCATTGG
>VMHT01095937.1_pt1 | contig 18211 bp, 40 predicted proteins | sample 4693611 | NCBI WGS metagenome assembly VMHT01 (sample SAMN12280063, study PRJNA550983) | marine metagenome | isolation source: seawater sampled from same location over 5 years 0.02-0.2 micron viral filtrate | place: USA: collected off the coast of southern California halfway between the port... ...
ACCATGGGTTACCGTTTATTAAGGTAGTACCCAGTACCAATGCTAAGGTTATATTTGACATATACGACATAGATGCTTATTTACAGCGGCGTAAGTATAATGTGGGTAGTAAGCGATACCTGGATGATATAGTCAGGAAGGGTGGGTTTCAGCCCAAGAAGCCCGTCGAGCCGTTAGAGCACGAAGCGTATACCTCTGATAACGAGGACAACTACGACAGGCCGCCAGAGATATACTAAAAAACTTTAAAATAATTCAAAATAAACCTTTACTTTGTCCCAGAATAGTGTTAGATTAGGGTATCAAATAAATGAGGTTTACAATGAATTTACAAAAACAATACAATTTGACAGACGACACGGTGGTCGTTAAAGTCATTACAAAAGGTACTAGGCTGGTTGCTATAGATAAGGACAGCAATAAGCATAACCCTTCTAAGAAGTGGAAGCAAATAGCTGTTGAGAATGATATGGCACTTGCCCAATTAGAAGGTACTACCGGCCGTCCCTATTGGAGACCAGTTCCAATGGATGAATATACCCAACGTGCCAATATCCCGGCACCTATACAGGCGGTTGAAGTACCTAGTGATCACACTGAAGTTTTAAATTTTATACACAGCAGTTATACGTTAAAGCCGAATAGCTTGGTTATGAACGAACTCAAGTGGAAGTATTTAATCCGCTCTGCTGTACGTGGTAAGAATATAATGATGACAGGTCCTGCTGGATGTGGTAAGACTATGGCTGCTAAAGCCCTGGTAAAAGCCCTAGACAGGCCTGATTATTATTTTAACCTGGGTGCCACACAGGATCCCCGTGCTACCTTGATAGGTAATACCCACTTCTCAAAAGAGACAGGTACCTACTTTACCGAGTCCGCTTTTGTTAAAGCCATTCAAACTCCAGATGCAGTCATACTAATGGACGAATTATCACGTGCCCATCCAGATGCGTGGAATATATTAATGACAGTATTGGATGAGGGACAGAGGTACCTAAGGCTGGATGAAGCTGAAGGACAGGCAACCATTAAGGTAGCAGACGGGGTCACATTTGTGGCAACTGCAAACGTAGGTAACGAATACACCTCCACACGAGTTATGGACAGGGCCTTAGTAGATAGGTTCACCCAAATCGAGATGGATGTTCTGAATAAAGAACAAGAGGCTGGACTACTTACCGCCCTATACCCAGACGTAGAGAAAGAGATACTACTCAACTTAGCTGAACTATCCCATATGACCCGTATAGAGTCGGCCAATGAGGACGGTAAGTTAAGTGCACACGTATCCACCCGTACAGCAGTAGAAGCGGCCGGTTTAATACACGACGGCTTCTCACTAGAAGAGGCAGCCGAGGTAACGGTACTCCCACGATTCGATTCGACTGGTGGCTTAGAATCAGAGAGAACCTACGTAAAACAGGTGCTCCAGAAGTTCACAGCAGACGGTGGTAACGACGAACTGTTTACTAATGTAGAAGAATAATTGTAACCTCCCGAGGGGCTCTCCACCGAAATCGAGGGCCCCTTATTTTTTATTTACTCACACAAGGCTAATTTTATATCACGTAAACTTTTTAACCCTATACTAAAATATATATTAATATGGCAAGCCACAACGAACTATCAGAAGGATCTAGAACTAAGACGTTATTCTACGAAGAAGACATCTTAAAAAACCTGCGCCACCTCAAGCGATTCATACGCAAGGTTAAGCCCCAAGACCACTATGCCCGGGGTTGGGAGGATAGTAGAGTTATCTTATTAGACACAGTAGAAGTAATTGAAAAGATTTTAATAAAAGCCTTTACGCTAATAGGTCGACGGGGTTAGATTAGGGTATGAAACGAGAAGTTCGAATGAACAAAACACAAATCAGAGAAATTAGGGACCGAGCCGGTGCCGTAGTGGACGAACAGGGTATGTTTTGGCATACGCTTCCCGGCAGTTGTCTAAGCCCAGGGTGTCGAGCCGTACGGGGTAAAGTAAATAACAGGGGTGGTGGTGAATTCCATTACAGACAGATTAAGCTCCGGCCCTTTTGTACACGTTGTGCTCGGGCATACAGGGGTCAGACCAGTTTTAAGCCCGGTGTACAGCGTGTTAAACTGGATCGGTGTTCTAATCAAGATAGCCGTTTGGGTTTCCGTTGTCGTACCCGGCATGATGCTGACGGCAGTCTACCGAATTATCTGTTGGATGTAGATCATATATTGGCAGAGAAGGAGGGTGGTGCTAATCACCCTGATAATGTTCAGACTATATGTAAAACATGTCACAGAACTAAAAGTATGGAGTCTGGTGATTTCGCTAATGCATCTGATATTTAATATTAAATGGGGGACTGATTATGTATGAATTTTTATTTGGTCTATGTCTCGGTGGTTTCGTTATAAAGTTATGGTATCGGTTTCGCTTGAACTGGTTCCGATCTGAACTGAAACACTACGAAGATCAGATGCACGAGACACTGCATAAGCTAGAAGAATTAGAAGTTAAACAGGGTATTAGCGAGCCCGATTGGGACTTGAACGACTGGGTCGAAGAGGGAGAGGAATGGTATCCGTTCGAGCTGAAGCGGAAGCGATATGAAGCATGATACTGTTTATAACAAGCCCGAGAATCTAGTAATGGTTAGGACACGTGGAAACGAGATACACGTAATATGTAACCGTGAAGAACAGATGGACGGAGTCGTTGCACGACTGACTACACCGAATTGTAAGTTGGCCGGCTATGAGGAATGGGATGAGGGCGAAGACCGGAAGTGGATATTAACTTTCTTTGTGGCTGATGAAGAGTATGAGATAGAGCCGGAGTTAAATTAAGTGCCGGCAAAAAAAATTTTCGTTAAAAGGATATTGGGAGATTATCGGTGAATAGCATAATTTTTATTTTAGGGTACCTGATTATAGTTATATTGTCTGTAACTATACTGACTGCATGGGATAAACATACATAAAAAAACTTTAAAATAAATGAAAAAAAGCCTTTACTTTGTCACAAATAAGTGTTAGATTAGTATATCAAATATGATAGATTTACAAACAATACACAATGAGGTTACATAATATGTGGAATTTACAAACATGGTTATTTACAGCTACTAAAGGTAAAAGATATAAATGGAGTGCTGTCAGCGCAACCAATCTAATGGAAGCAGATTTCAAAGCTAGGACTTGGCTAACTACTGAGCCTGAATGGAAGGGCTGGAATTTAGATTCTAATAGCATAGAGGTTAATAATGAAAAATGGGAAAATCGTAGAAATATTCCAGGTTATGAATGTGGAGAATTTTTTAAAGAAAACAAAGGAGCAATAGCATAATGCATTCAGATCAACACATATTCGAAGATATGCAAATGCTAATTACAGATTTGCAATCTTCTAATTCTATAAATGATAAGGTTGCTATATTAGAAACAGTCAAAGGGAATCCTGAACTGATGTTGCTTTTAAAATATACGTACAATCCCTACAACCAGTATTACGTCTCATGGAAAAACATACAGAAGCGTTCTGATCTTTATAGACATTTTACTGGTGATATATTCTCTCTACTGACAATGCTCAAAGACAGGATGGTTACTGGTCATGATGCAATAGGCATTGTGAACGGCTATCTTAGATTCTTACCTGAAGACTATCATCATCTTGTAGCACTTATATTCGATCGTAGTCTTAAGGTTCGTGTAGACTCTAAGCTTATTAATCGTGTAATGCCAAACCTTATTCCTACATTCGATGTCGCACTGGCTACTAAGTACGAAGACTATGCACACCGTATTGACTGGGATAATGAAAAATGGTTTTGGTCTCGTAAGCTTGACGGTGTAAGAGTTATATGCCGTGTTGAGAACGGTAGCATTAAATTCTTTTCACGTCAAGGTAAAGAGTTTCACACACTAGACAGGGTAGCAGTAGCAATCAATAAAGCAACTGAAATTACTGATAACTTTGTATTGGACGGTGAGTTATGCATTGTTGATGAAAATGGCGATGAAGACTTTACATCTGTTATTAAGGAAATCAGACGTAAAGATCATACTATCGAAAATCCAAAATTTAAAGTATTTGATTGTCTTACACTAGAAGAATTCGATAGTGGTACAAGCACAAGATTATTAAAAGAACGTTTTGATGACATACACTGGAGACTTGGTAACTACATTTGGCATCGTGACTTCCCAATCGACAGAGTTGATATGGATGAATGTGACAATGAACATGATGTTGTTCTTTGGAGTGATCACGCAGTTGAATGCGGCTGGGAAGGTATTATGTTAAGGAAGAACGATGTATACAAAGGTAAGCGGTCGAACGATATTCTTAAAGTAAAGAAGATGCACGATGAAGAATACATTGTTAAAGATGTAGAGGTAGGACCATTTAGAATAATCGACAAGAAGCTTAGAAAAGAAGTTACTATAGAGACAATGACAAACGTAATTATAGAACACAAAGGTGCACCTGTTTCAGTAGGATCAGGCTTCACAATAGCTGATAGGCAGCACTATTACGATAACCCAAAAGATATTATCGGCAAAGAGATTACAGTACAGTACTTCGAAGAATCGCAAGATAAGACAGGTAAGTTCTCACTTAGGTTCCCTGTTTGTAAAGCAGTCTATCAAAACGGGAGGCAAGTATAATGGAAACACTTTATAACACAAATGATGCATGGGCAACTCGTAATCCTAATCTTATATTCAAATCAAAAGATGAAGACCTTACACAAACACTGCTACGTAGAATATTAAGTTGGGCAGAGAAAGCTAAGTCTGAGAAGACAGGACAAATGTTTATACACTCAGATGAGTTTAAGCAAGACTTACACAATGCAGTTATTTATAATAATTACGATCATTCCAAAGCCGGCTTAAGCAAAGGAGAAAAAGTAGAGGCAAATAACCTATGGAAGAAATACTCTATATACGGAAGAATAGTTAAGTGAAGACAGTAGTTTGTATACCAACATTTGTGTCTGTTAGCGCAGTATTAATGCCGCAATGGTTTCAATTTGCTGCGTGGTGTGGGATAAATAAAATAGAAATAATTACAGTTGCAAATAGGACACACAATGATGCACGTAACTGGCTTATAACAGATGGTGGTGGGTTTGCAAATCCAAGAAAACTTATTGATAAGTGTTATCAAATAGTATTTGTAGACTCAGATCAAGTATTTGCGCTTGAAGATATAAAGCAGCTAATTGAGCATCCTGGTGATTTTGTTGCTGGATGGTATGTTAATGGTGACACACCTATGGTTGCACGCTGGGATGAAGATAAATTTATTAGAACAGGTCATATGGATTTTTTAACACAAGATGAATTATCAAAAGCGAAAGAAGATATTGAAGTTGATTATTGTGGATTTGGATTTACAAAAATAAAGACAAGCATGCTATCTAAAATGTCATATCCCTATTTTACGAATAAGCAAACAACAATTGGAAAGTATTCAGAGAATATATCAGAAGATGCTAGCTTCTGTTTAGATTCTCCAGCAAAGCCAACAGTAATACCAACACTTCGTGTTGGACATTTAAAGGAGAAAGTAATATGATCGAAACATTTTTAATCTTAGGTATGTTAGTTACACTAGGATCATTAACACTTTTTATATTAGTAGAATTAGAAACCAAAAGGAGAAACAAATGAAATACTATGTTGCTACAGTTAAGCAAACAATAGAAGTTCCAGCAGGCAAGAAGACCAGAACAAAAACACTTAAAGAAGAAATCTTAGTAGGTGAATCAACATCTGTATCTGTTGTTGAAAAGAAGATAAATGACTTGATGTCTACAAACCCAAATGACTGGGAACTAGTATCTGTAAGAGAATCTAGGATTGTAGAAGTTGTATGATAAAGTTGATAAAAGTAATGAAAGAGGTTGAAGAGTTTATCTTAGGTGAAAAACATAAAGAAAAATCTTTATTAGATATAAAGCGCGCATCTGTAAAAAAGAGGAAATATGTTAGGCGTAAAAAATAATACTTTACATTGTCATAAAAAAGTGCTAGATTCTATATCAACAAATAAGGAGTTAATATGTCATTAGGTTATGCATGTGTTAATATGCAACTTAGCTATCCACAACAGTATGGCGGCAAAGAAAAAGGTGTTGAACGTATAACAACAGGCCGTAAGATGATCAAGCGAACATTTAAAGAAAAAGGTGTAGACCATGCGTCAGATCTTATTCTTAAAAATGTTATTGACTTAGACAAGATCGTAGACTGGAATATTCTTAAAGGCTATAAGTTATTTCGTATATCATCATCAATGATACCCTGGAAAACAGAATACGAGTGGTCAGATCTAAAAGATCTAGAAGCAATCAAAACGTATCTGAATTCTGCAGGCACTAAAGCAAATACACACGGCTTGCGACTTACTACACACCCTGGTCAATTTAATGTGCTTACTTCACCACATGAACATGTCGTAGAAAATGCTATAAAAGATCTCACGATAAATGGTGAGGTGTTCGATATGATGGGGCTGTCTCGTACACCATACAACAAAATTAATATTCACGCCGGCGGCGCATACGGAGACAAAAGTGCAGCACTCGACAGATTCTGCAAAAACTTCGAACGCTTGCCAGATTCAGTTAAAACCCGCCTTACAGTCGAGAACGACGACAAGGCATCAATGTATTCAACGGAGGATTTATATCATGGAATATACAGTCGTATTGGCTTGCCCATTGTGTTCGACTACCATCACCACAGGTTTTGTCCTGGCGATCTTGACGAGCAAGCTGCCGTTAAGCTCGCTGCTTCAACTTGGCCGGAAGGCATTAAGCCGTGCTTTCACTATTCCGAGTCTAGGAGTGAAGAAAAAAACGATCCAAAAATAAAACCACAAGCACACTCAGACTACATATATCAGTACATCGATACTTATGGTTATGATGTTGATATCGTAGTCGAAGCTAAACACAAGGAGCTGGCAGTTGAAAAATATCATCAGCTACACAGTTAGCATGTTTAAAAATGTAATTATGCTTTGGATGTACAAAAGACATTTAAAAAAACGAATTGAGAAAAATAACTTTGGAAGAAGAGAGGAATGGTGATGAGTAGGAAAGGAACTTACTTTGAAATAGATAGATTAGCAAGTAGAGTTCGAAAGCTAGAAAAGAAATTAAAAGCCTTTGAAGAGTTTATGAAAAACTGGGGACCTGACGTACAAAAACGAAGAGATGAGAGAGATAGAGTGTGGGATGAAATGGTAAGAGTAGTATCAATACAAAAAAAGAATAAGGAAGAATAAGATGTTAGATAGTTTATTGGCAGGTGTAATGTTGTTTAGTTCATTCGCAATGAGGACACCAAACGTACAACCCAATCCAGATGATTACGAATTGAGTATAGGTATGAGTCACAAATACTTTCATGTGAATCGTCAATGGGAAAGGGAATTAGGTACAAAATATATCGATGATTTAGTATGGCTCAAGTTTGAAGACGGTGTGTATTTTAAGCCCGAGTATATGAACAAGGAAAGTCAAAACGTTAAGTATCTTAAGCTTGATTGGAGACGTGTGATTTTGGGTATGACAGCTGGGCTTACAACACGTTCAACTGACGAGACATTGAGACTATATGAAACGTTTGCATCTGTTGGTGTGAGTAAAAAGAAAAAGTATTATAACGATAAGGTTGAAGTAGAGGTTTCATTTGATGGTTACTTTCCACCTGATGAGAGTGGAGAAAATAGTACATTTGAATTTGAAGACAAGTTTAAGGTCAGCTGGAAACTCACAGACAAAATACGATTGTATAATATAGGTGAGGTTGCAAGGTTACAGGGAAATGATTATTATAAAGCTAAAGTAGGAATTGAGGTATCGTTATGAAGCGTACAACGTTAGGGTCTTTGTGGAATGCAATAAAAGAATTAATAGGTTCTATATATCAGTGGCTGTTAGATGACCAGGAACGAATGGATAAATTAAAAGCACAGCACATCAAAGAACAAGAGCACAAAGACGACGAGATACTAGGCATATGAATAAACTTTTGATGTCTATAGCAGCACAATTTGTAGGAGCAATAGTTGCTTTCTTTCAATTACAAGGATGGGTTATTTGGCCAGACAAGCCGTGGCTAAAGTCTATATGGTGGTTATATTTTACTAGCATTGCAATTGCTCCGCTTTTCTTTTGGAGTACTAAATGGTCATACGAATACTTTGGCGCATTCTGGAACATGAGGCTGGCAGGATTCGGAATCAGTACAGTAATATTTGGTACGATGGCGTGGATGTTTATAGGAGAGATACCAACTATAAAGACTGTTATTAGTTTACTATTAGCAGCAGCAATCATATTAATTCAAATTTCAAACTTAACTTAAGGGAATAAAATGGAAAAGAACAAACTTTCAGGATATGACAAATATATCTTGTTAACACAACAAACAAAAACTATGCGTTCTAATATGCAAGCTTACGGAGTTTTTCAAGAGATATTAGAATTCGCAGTGAAATGCTCTAAGACAGACGCAAAAGTTATTAAACATAATGATCAATTTTTGGATAAGCCCATAACAAGAGATCAAGCACAAAGACTTTTAACTAAAGTAGATAATGTAAAATGGGACAATAATATTACTTTAATAGGCAAATTTTTAAACTTAGATTTTAGAGTATAAGACAATATGACATACTTAAAAAAATACATATGCCATTATGACATAATAAATACTTTGGCATACTTTTTTCTCTATATAATATGAGTACGCTAAATGGTTAGGTACTCAAGTTAGTTCATAAGAATAACATAAGGAGAAAAACAATGAGCTTAGTAATAAGAAATGGTTTTCCAACCATATCAAGAGATAATTTTTTAGCACCATTCGACAAGATGTTTGATAACATGTTTGAAACAAACTTCCCAGAAGTTGCACAAACTGTAGGTGTTAATCCATTTTCAAGTACAGCATATCCAAAAGTTAACGTATATGAATACGATGACAAAGTTGGTGTTGTTGCAGAGATTCCTGGAATTGAAAAGAAGAACCTAGATGTAGAAGTTGAAGATGGTGTTATGACAATTAAAGGTAGCAAGCATGGATTTGATGATGCTGCTGATGCAACAGTTTTACGAAGGGAACTAAAACACTCAGCATTCGAACGTAAGTTTACTCTTGGCGAATCGCTAGACGGTGATAATATAAGTGCTAATTTTAAAGATGGCATTTTATCTATCGATATACCGAAGATCGAACCTGAGAAACCGAAGAAGAACTTCGTAAAAATAAGTTAAGGTTATACAGTGTATTATAGAGAGGTGATTTTCCGTTTCTTACACCATATAATAAGGAAAGCGGGAATTGTGTGTAGGCTTAGGGTGGCTCTATAATGAAACGACTCATTAGTGTTAGTGACGATATGTATTATATAAAAGGAATACAGAAAGTCGCTAGCACTGATGAGCGTGGTCTAGACTATTGGAAAAAACAATGGGGTGTAGATAACGTCTTAAGAAATGGGGAACAATATTTCTTCGTTGTAAAAGTTATTGATGCAGAATTTTCTGATATTTAATATTATATGGATTTCGTAAACTCAAAAACATTCCCATACTTAGTAGCATTCAGCGCTGGCCTTGTGGCATTCAGCGCTGCTTTCTTCTCTGTATTTGGACTATCAAAATTATTTGCCGGCGCACAAACGAGTGTCGTTATTATGGCAGGCTCACTTGAATTTGCTAAGCTTGTTACCGCCTCGTTTCTATACAGATATTGGAATACAGTACCCACGTTTCTTAAAAACTATTTACTGGTCGGCACATTCGTTCTAATTATAATCACATCTATGGGCATATTTGGCTATCTTTCTAATGCATATCAAGGCGCAACTACTGGATTTGAGAAGCAATCAACTATGCTAATATTTAAAGAAGATCAACTAGAACAAGTAAAAGATGATGCAGAGTTTTTAAAGCTAGAGATGGAAACTGCAATAGAAGAATTACCAGAAAACTATCGTACTGCACGTAAAAAATTAAGGGCTGAATATCAACCGCAAATTAGTCAACTGAATAAACAATCTCTAAGTTTAAAACAAGAGATTGGAGATTTAAAAATAGCGCTAGTTGAAACAGGTGTTGATGTTGGACCTGCAATATATTTAGCAAGAGTATTTGATACTGAAATAGATACAGTTGTAAAATGGTTTATATTCATATTAATATTTGTATTCGACCCGTTAGCTGTGTCACTTGTTATTGCTGCAAATATGGCATTTGAGCAGATAGGAAACAAACCGATCCTTGCACAGCGAGAAGAAAAAAAGAAACGCTGGTGGGAGATGTATAAAGACAAAACTAAATCTATAAATTCAGAAATTAAGGAGCAAGAAGAAATAGTTATAGAAAAGGAAGAGCAACCTGATGAGGAAGATCCAATTATACCAGGTGAAATTCAAGTGAAATAGTTGTTAATCAAAAATGTTTTTTAACATAAGGATGGGTACGTTTATGAATCAAGCTCCAATACACAACGGTTATGAACACAACGGAAGAATATATAAATCACCAGTAGGACAGGTACCAAAAATAGTTAATAATTTTATACCAGCTACTGACAATCAAAAAATACTATATCAAAAAATAAGTGATTTTAATAATCAATTAATACTATGCCACGGCATAGCAGGAACTGGCAAGACATATGTTTCAATCTATAAAGCATTGCAAGACGTGCTAAGAAGAGGGACACCATACAACAAACTAATAATAATTAACCCTACAGTTGATGTAGGAAATGAGGATAAACTTGGATATTTGCCAGGTGAATTAGATAAAAAGATTCAACAATATAATGAGTCTACTTTTACGATATTAGATAATATTATCGGTAAGCAAAAAGCACAAAAGCTAATAACAGATAACAAAGTAGAAGTTGGTGTGCTTAATTTCCTTAGAGGAGTAAATCTCTCAGAGTGTTATGTTATTTTAGATGAAGCACAGAACGTATCACCTATGCAGATAAAAACACTAATGACAAGAATATCAGAAAATTGTAAGATGATTATCCAGGGAGACATGTCACAGTGTGATAAGTATAAAGCTAACGGAACAGTTGCTTATGAGAAGAGTGGTTTTTACGATGCGTGGTTTAGATTAAAAGAAATTAAAGGTATTGTTCATCACGCTTTTACTAGAGATGATTGTATTAGGCATCCGTTAGTTAAGAGAATATTAAAGACTTATGAAGACGAACATGAAATAAAATTATAATGTTGTCTGAAGAGTTCTTGATAAAACGTGGGTATTGTTGTGGACATGGTTGTTTGATGTGCCCGTATGAACCTAAACATACAAAGGGAAATAAAACTTTAAAAAAAGCAAACAAAAGCCTTTACTTTGTCCCAAAAAAGGGTTAGATTAGTATATCAAATATGATAGATTTACAAACAATACACAATATGAGAGCGGATGGTTGGCTACTATCTATATCGGGTTGGCTACTGGATATACAAACGCTCTCACAAAAGTAAGAGGTTACAAAATGAAAGAACAATTAGACTATAGGAATATAGGTAGAAATAAAAACGGTAAATTAGAATTCTTTTCTTCTAGACCAAAGTTATCAATCAAGCCCAAGAGAAAAAACGGTGAGGGCTTAACCACAGACGAGAAAACATTTGCGTGGAACTGGTATCAAACTAACGCTAAGCGTGTTAATCTTACTGATGCATTCGGAAGTGCGCTTAAGAATTTTTCAGGTAGAACAGATACAAAGTCCACAGACTTAAAAATTCTTAAAAGCTATTTCAGCTATGGCAATAATGAAGCTTCACTTGACGCTTATATCAACTTAAAGAGATTCAGTACTCTAGCAAAATAAATGAAAAAAAGCCTTTACTTTGTCGCGAAAAAGGGCTAGATTTAGGTATAATAAATAAGAGGTTACTAATGAGTTTAAACATACAGGAAACAATATTCACAGCTGGTTGTAAAATAGGCGTCGAAGAAGTTGGCAAAGGTGTTAGAGAAATACCAATTGCAAATCTTCTAGAAGAAGCAGATTTCATATCAGCACCAGAGCTAAATGAAATGATTGATGAGAAACATGAAATCACTGTAGAATGGATTATTTCAGACACTGGATTCTCTTGGTCAGATGAAGTTGAGATACTAAAAATATGGAACAGCACGACAGGCGAAATCTACAGAGAGTTTAATGACTTACCAGAAAATCGCGGTTGGACTGATAATGATGAAAAATTAGTTAGTTCACTATTAATGTGGGGAGAATTAGCATAATGGATAAGGCTAAATTATTAGAGTTACTTTCAGAGATAGATGACATCTTAACAGATGCTTATAACACTGGCTCTGATACTGAAGAGAACGGCGACTCACTATATTATATAGATGCTGCTCAAGGTAAGCTAGAAGAATTAACAATAAAAATTGACAAAGGAGAATAATATGTATAGATCAGAATGCTGCGGCGGTGACGTCGACACAGACTACAATATTTGCCTAGAATGCCAAGACCACTGTGATGTTTGGTTTGACGGTGATGAGGAGGATAAGTAATGAGTCAAGAATCTACATTTAAAAAGAATGGTGGCTACTTCATAGACGGTGTAGCATACATGGACTGCAAAGAGACAGGAGAGCCTGTTGCAAATGTAAGCTTAAAAGCTGTATCAGTAACTAGTAGTAGTGCTTTAACAAAAAAATGTTTAGCTCTATTATCAGAAACAGAAAGAAATAGATTGTTTGGTATCGGACTTTCAAGGTCGTCTGGTTCTGTTAGGCCTCGTGGGTGGAAGTGGATGAAGGAATTTGTGGACGCAAAGGGAAATGTTTACCACAAAGGCGTGGAGCAGCCCAAACTTAAAGGTACAAGGCCGGCTACTGACGTTGAGGCTATTAAGAAAAAGCAAAGTATTAATAAAGAGAAGCGTCGAAAAGCTGAAAATAAAAAGCTGTTAAAGATGGCAGCTGAAAAGAAAGCACTTAAAAAAGCTATTGACAAGCAAAAGGATTTTTTAAATAAACATGCTAAGTAAGAAAGAGTGGTTAGAAGAGAAAGTTATGTGTGATGAATGGGGACGTCCGCCAAGTTTGGCTGATGTGCCTCTCACAATAATGACTAGAAAAGATGCGCTCATTAAACAAGGTGGAAACACAAAATCAATTAATCAGTTATATAAAGAGGTTATAAAAAATGGCAAAGAAAAATAAAAAAGAAAAACTCTGGGGTGGATACGGAGAGTACACTTACCTTGAAGGTAAAGGTAAAGATGCCACACCTGTAAAGTTTTTAGCACGTGATGACGAAGATGCGCAACTATACATAAAGAAAGTTGGTGCGACTGCTTGGATGAAGCCAGGTACTTTAGAAAAACTTGAGGTGTAATTGTTATGACAGAGATTTCTAAATCAGGTAATCCGAAAGGTAAAATGCAAGCATTTCCGTGGAAAAATAAAGTTATTAATTGTTTGAAAGAAGAAAATAATCCATTAATTAAAAAGAAACTAAAAGAGGTATCAGTTGAAGAAGGTAGACAGATTGCAGCAAAACTATTTCAGATACTTAACGAAAGAGGGGACGGTATTGGGTTGGCAGCTAATCAAGTGGGAATTGATGCGCAAGTGGCCGTTGTCAATGTTCGTGAACCTTTGGTCCTCATCAATCCGAAGATTATTAAGAAGGAAGTTGAGGTTGAATATTTTGAAGGTTGTCTATCTTACCCTGGGAAAGGAGTACACACTAAAAGATATGAAACAGTCGAAGTAAAAACTGCGCAAGAAGAAGAGAACTGGGTATTTAGTGGCGCACAAACCGGAGATCCTCTAGACGACAAAGAATTAAGAATGCTAGAAGCAGTATGCATACAGCATGAAATTGATCATTTAAATGGGAAAGTTATTATGGACAGAAAAATAGATACAACATACAGACGTACTGAAAAGAAAATTGGTCGTAATAGATTAGTTACTATCAAAAAAGGTGATGCTGTTAGAGTAATGAAATATAAGAGAGCACAAAAGTTTTTAGATGACGAGTGGACAATAGATTGGGATAGAACAATTGCATGAAAAAAAGTCCTATCGATAGTGAGATAGTTGACTTAATCATATCACATTTTAACTTGCAGAGCTTTCAAGGTGAACCTGAAATTCTAACTGGAAAAGAATTTATGATGTTAGTCAAATGTGCAGAAGATGTATACTATAAAAAGATTTTAAAACAAGGAGACCAGAAATGGAAAAATTAATAAAGGAAGTTTTGGATAAATATAATTCCAAAAGAAAGCCAATATCCAATACTGAGCTAGCAACTTTAATTGTGGCACATATGAAGCTCGGTATAAACGGTAAGAAAGGATGGTACTTAAACTTAAACTCTTATGATGGACAATACGAACGCGCGCAAGAAATTATTGATGAATACAAATGAAGAGTGTAAGACAAATCATAAAAGATATGGTTAATAAATATCCTAATGATATGGAGCTAGGCGCAAGAGTTAGGTGGTATATTCGTTGGTTATATGAAAATAAAGATGATGCAGAAGAAAAATCAAATAATTCTAAGTGGTCTACATAATGAGTAGGCTTGGAGACTGGGATAAAGTAGAGCGTAAGAAACGACCAATTACATTTACAAAAGGTGACGAATACTGGGAGTATTTCAAGTTACTTGTTTTATTCTTGCTAGCAGGAGGATACTTGTATTTTATCTTCAGATAAATTATACTTATTATTATGGAAATAAACACAAAAATAAACCGACCATTTAGTGTAGTTAAAAAAGCTTTTGTTGATAAAGAGGGCATGCTTTTAAGAAGAATAATACCGTCTGGTTGTGAGCTGCTTCATTATAAAGGACTAAGACGCGGGGCAATCATAAAGATAATGGTATTAAACGAAGTTGTAACATTTAAAATTGCAACATATAGCACAGCAAAAGATAAACTGTATTTTAATGACATACTCCATCGTGGTAAATTTTTAGGAATAAAATTTTGGTCACACCGTCATACAATAATACCTGACGGCGGGGGCTCAAATATAAAAGACTCTATTACATTTACAACAAAGAATAAATCTTTAGATAGACTATACAATATTATATTAAGAATTGTATTTTATCTTAGGTCTATCAAATATAAAATTTTCTTTCTTAAAAAAGGAGACTAAACAATGGGACAAAAAGCATGGCCTGAAGAAAGGGCAGAAATAGCTATATGGTTATCCGGTTTTTTGGGAACATACAAGAAATGGGTTGATAAAATATTAGACAACGATGATCATGATGTAACTAAAAATAAAATTATTGATTTGCTTAGTGATTGGATTAATAAGTTAGAAGAAGAGAAATTAAAAATAATGCGTATGACTGATACATCAAAACAAGAAGGTGAAGATGAATAGTGTTCAACCAATTTTAGATTATGAAGTTCTACAATTAGAAGTTGCAAGAGCGTGGAAATTATTACCTGACAAAATCGGTAAAGAAATTTTTATAGGACAAGATATTAATAAAACAGTTCAAAGCATATTAGAAGCATTAATGTTAGATTATGCACTTGCAAATGGATCAGGCTATAAATCAGAATTGAATTATAGTATGGCGGAGGCGTAAAATGGGTATAGTATTACCGTGGAATTTTTTGGTAGAAAATACATCAGTAACTGAATTAAATTTGGCAGAATATCCATATTTAGTGCCAACTAAACAGGGGGCTGATAAAATGCTATCAACAGAAGAAATTATTATGAGATTAGAAGCTGCTATATATGATAAAGACTGGGCAGCTATCGAACTGTTATTAGAAGATTTGCAAATTGAAGAAGTCGACAACAGACAGGGATACGACCAATTTGTAGATGGAGATTTTGAAGATTAAATAATATGGGCCCGCCTGGTATCGACGGGTGCTTTTTGACAATTGAGTGCAGCAAGGTTTGAACAAGACCTGTTAAAAAAGGTTCACTAACTCAAATGGTGATAATTCACTAGAAGGGTTGGACATTGATTGGCATTTAGCTGAGTACGACGTACCTAGCTTACCAATCGGTAATGACCAACCAACTTACGCATACGCTGCTTAAGTTACTGAGTTGTCTAACACTCGGTCATAAAACAAGTTAGACAAAAAGTCGTTGGCCATTTTGGACTTAAACCAAAACCCAGTTCGCAACACTGTAAAAGTTGTTAGTGGTTTTGCAGGTAAATTAATAGGCCTCCTATGATACGATGAGAAAACCTGACTAAGCTGTGAATGACTCATTGTTAACAGTATACCGGACGGGAGTTCGACTCTCCCCGGGTCCACAAAAATTAAATTGAAAAAAATGAAAAAAAGCCTTTCATATTACGCAAAATGTTATTAGATTATGCTATCAATAATAAGATAATAATGGAGAGCACACAATGCAAAACCTAAATAAATACATACTAACAATCGCTTTTATTACTATGATAAATGCCTTTATAACTACTAAGTTTATGAAGAAGCATAAAGAGATTTATCATGGGCACTACGCAGATTTAACAGTGGAAAATAAAATATTGTCAGATAAGCTATCAAAATTCTACAAACACGGAATAAAAGTTGATGTTACAATGTACCAGCCAGATAAAATACAATGTGATGACACACCAGACATTACTGCTGATGGTACACGTATTAGAATAAGTAGGGCATCTAATTATAAATTTGTTGCTTTGTCTCGTAATTTATTAAAACGTTGGGGCGGCCCTTTTGATTATGGAGACTTTATCTTATTAAAGGGAACAGAGGGTAAAGACGGTGTCTATCAAGTACGTGACACGATGAATCCTAAATGGGTTAATGTTGTAGACATTTTAGAGTCAATAGGTGTACAACCTTATAAATTTACAAACGTAGATATTTTTAAATTAGACTGGACAAAGGAGGATGCATGAGAATCAGTGCAGAACAGATCAAAGAAAATTGGTCTAAGTTACAAAAAACAATAGACGAAAATTTTGAAGGAGAACGTCTAGAAAAAATAAAAACTCTTCATGAACACTTCCAAGAAAGAATGACATTAGCACCTGCATCTGGCAGGGCTTGGTATCACAATGCATTTCCGGGAGGATATGTAGCACATGTTCTTAATATAATACAGTGGTCTTCAAGTTACTATGAGCTATTCAAAGCACAGGGTATGTACGTTGATGATATAACAAAGGAATCAGTTGTATTTGCGGCTATGTTTCATGACTTAGGAAAGATTGGTAATATGGACGATGATTATTACACACCAAACACTGATGAGTGGCGTGCTAAAAAGTTACAAGAATATTATAATCACAATCCAGCTATACACTATATGACAGTTACAGACAGGGCTATATGGATTTTAAATCAGTTTAATATTGAAATGACAGAATCAGAGTATCTTGGTGTAAGGCTAGCAGATGGTTTGTATGAAGAAGCTAATAAGTCTTATTACTTTGAGGGTGCTGAATGGAAGGCAATGAAAACAAACTTACCTTATATAATTCATTTTGCAGATTGCTCAGCTGCCAGACAAGAAAAAGAAAAATTCATGTTGTCAGGTGAATCTCGAATTGATTTTCCAAAATATATGAAAGGTGAATCTAAAGAAGAAGAGCTTGTAAAGAATTTAGATGTTGGTAAATTAAAGGACTTGTTCGCATGATAATAGAAACACTAAGCTCAATGACAATACTGATATTATGCTACATTGTCTGGAACTTATATAATAAAGTAGACTTTTTAGAAAGTGTCTTGGACAGTAATTACGCTTTAATAGAATCTGTTCAAGAAGAAATGAAGAAGGTTGACACCTTGGGCGCATTCGAATCAGATGATGAGACAGGAACAATATTTGAAGCACTTAAAAATGAAATAGAAAGATTAGACAATTTAATAGAGGATAAAAATAATGCCACGTAAAAAATCAAAAACAAGAATGTATTTCACAGAAGAAACTGAAGAAGCAATTGTAAAGTATAACAATACTGAAGACTGGAGAGAGAAAAATCAAATTTATAATGCATCTTTAAGAAAACCTTTTGAAAAACTTTGTGAGAATATTATTCATACATTTAAGTTCTATCACTTTGATGTTCCTTCTGAAGATGTTAAGCATGAAGTTATTTCATTTATGATAACACGACTTGGAAAATATAAACAAGGTAAGGGAAAAGCATTTAGCTATTTTAGTGTTG
>VMHT01176813.1_pt1 | contig 18206 bp, 24 predicted proteins | sample 4693611 | NCBI WGS metagenome assembly VMHT01 (sample SAMN12280063, study PRJNA550983) | marine metagenome | isolation source: seawater sampled from same location over 5 years 0.02-0.2 micron viral filtrate | place: USA: collected off the coast of southern California halfway between the port... ...
AGGTAAGTTATATGTAAAGGTAAACTCATCAAGACGTGATGTTACTTCAAACGTACCATTATATACAGCAGGGTTAGCACCATAGATGGTAACCTTGTCTTCTACAAGTAAACCATGTGGGTTGGCACAAACAACGTTAGCAATTTGACTTACTGAGTTGTTGTTTTGTGTAGGAGTAATTTCAGTAACAGATATTAACTTCTTAACGTTGTATAACCATGAGTTTAAACGTTTATCAATAGCAGTAGAACCTAATGCAGCAACGTTTAACTTATCACCAGGTAGATAATATGATCCGCTGTCTTCTAGGATTGTTGTACCCGCTTCTGCGATACCTAGAACACGAAGTTTAACTTCTGTTGTTAAACCACGGTTGACATATACAAATATGTCGGAGAATATCTTAGTTCCTGGATCCCAGTCTTCTACTACACCATTTTTAGAACGTGTACACTCAATAAACTGGTTTAGTGACTTCTCCTTATACTGTACAGTCTCAGAATCACCAATAATGATAGTTCCGTTCTTTTCTGGCCACCCAATCGTTGAGTCAACTGTTATTATGTTCTCAGTAGTTGTTAATGGTTCTGCGAGAACTGTTTTATAAGGAATCTTGAATGTTCCTGTTAAGGTTTCTTCTGATATTGCTAATTCGTAGATTACGTCGGTACCTTCTATAATTGAAATAACGTTTTCAATCAATACGTTAGCATCTCCTATATTTGGATCAACAACATCAGCAAATTGGTTAAGTTGAGAACCAGCAAGGTTTGCTGGGTCACCTGATATTAACTCTGCTCTTAAAATAGTGTCAACTATCCATGAAGCAGCAGATGGAGTAACTAATTCTTCTCTTGGGTAGTAAACATCAACCTGTTCACCAAATAATATCTTGAATAGGTATTGTGCAGCAGTCTTAGTACCCTTAGAGATGTAGAAGTCTCTAATAGTCTTAATAACCTGTATCGGATTGACTTGTGAGTAGTCAATATTGATAGTAGGCATATATTGGCGTCTGAACTTGTCAAACACCTGTTTAATGATTTGAGAGTCTAGGTTATGTACAACAGCACCACTTGTATGGTCACTTTGTGCTAGTTGTGACTCTTTTGCATATACTTGGTTAGCAAAGTTATCAAATTGCACTACATCGGATACACCACGAGCACAATTAAGGAATGCAGATGGTTCATAGTAAGAACCAGCACTCAAAATCTTACAACCAGTTATTTCACCAAACCCAACGTCACAGGACGATGCAGCGGATAAAGGTTCGGCTATGTACACTTTGGGGGGCGTTTCTGTGGAGTACCCTGTACCAAAATTGATGATATTGATATCAGTGATCTCTCCGTTGAATATAGTCGCTGCTGCTAATGCTCCTGTACCACCGATTGCTTCCCCTAGTGGTCCCTTACGATCATCTACAATATAAACAGAAGGTGCATCTGTATATCCAGCACCACCAGTCAATAGGTTGATATTAGTGACACTACCGTTAGCAACAGTTACATCTAATACTTGTGCACCAACTGGTTGTATAACTCTTGCTCTTGGTGGAGTTAGATACCCTCTACCTCTATTAACAATAGTAACAGCAACAACTTGACCGTCAGGAGACACAGTACAAGTTGCTTCTGCATTGATACCGTCAGATGGTGCATCATCAATGTAAATTGTTGGAGCATTACTATATCCTAGACCTTGTGAAGTAATTGTAATTGAATCAATGATTAAACGACCTTCACCATCAATGGTAGGGTCGCTAACAGCAGCACCTCTTGGATTTGAGAAAGTAATTGCTGGAATAAAGTCATAACCTGATCCAGAGTCTGTAATTGCAATACTATTGACTTGTCCAGTAACATCATCAACAGTAATAGATGCTTTTGCCTGTGATCCATTAACTAGATCAGAAGGTGGTGTAATATTAACTATTGGTGGGTTATATGATGTATATCCTTGACCACCACTTATGAGTTGGACGTTTTTGATTCCTGAGACAAGACTTCTTGCAGCCGAGTTGCCACCGACACCAGTCGAACTGTATATAGAAACTTTTGGAGCAAAGTTGAGTTCATATCCTGTACCTCCATTTTTGATAATGATAGATTCGATCTCACCATTACTACCTATTCTAGTAACCGCCTCAGCACCGCTTCCTACGGACGGAGAGACGTACTCAATGGATCTTATGTGGTAAACATCCTGTGCAGTAATATTAACGAAGAATTTTATTCTTGTGTTGTTATCAGTCAACACATAATCGACATATGGTCTTTGTAGAACACCATTACGATTGATTATTAGACCTATTTCTGCAATAGGGGAATATGCCAAACTATTGTAAGTAATAGGCATTGATTCCTGACCAGAAAGAGTCGCAACATCAGGATATTCTAATTTCTTGATTACTGAGTCAGCAAAACCAATATAATATTGAATTTGTGTAAATTCTGTTTCGTCGTTACCAGTTTTTGCTCTTGGTGGTGTTGTAAAGACAATTTGACTTCCAGTGATTGAGTAATCAACTACTGGTTGCATCATTGTCCCAAAAACAGTAACCACAAGGTGTTCTGCTGAGACTGGTGAGACTGGGGTGCCTAAGAATTTAAGATCGAAGGTAGTTTTAACTCCATCGAACAATTTTATAGGACTTTCTAATGCTTGACGCTTTTTATTAAATTCTTCTAATGAAATTCCTGGTGTTAATATAGCATCAGGACCACGAACTGTTTCTTGATAGTATATTACTTCATTATCAATCATTACCGAACCATCTTTCGGTAAGAATCCATCTATTGCTTCTACTTCTATCTTCTCAATCGCTGTATCGACATCTTTTATCAAGATAGTCGAAGATGTTAGAATCTTAGGATCATAAGCATCAAGATCTAAGTATTCTAGTAAATTATTAAGTATATTGTAAGCACGACCAGTCTTCTCTTGGGACTTGTAGTACTCAAAGAGAAAGTTGACGAGTTGTTGGTCTTCATCCCTAATGTATTCGGGGAGTTGATTACCAACTCTGTCCGAAATGTTTATTTTATCAGCAAACATCTAATTGTTAGAAACAGGAGTCGATTTCTGGATACGTAAACGCATCTATTGGGTAGTTGATTGTATTTATGGTACCACCGCCATAGTTCCAACCAGCAAAATTATAAGGATCAAACCCAGAGACATTAGCAGGGTTAGTTATGTAATCAACAGGATAAACTTTCGGGTCAAATAAGGTAGGGTCGACACCTGGTGGGATAGTTAAACCGTCACCGTCAGGTAATACTACAATAGGAACACGATTAGTGCTATCAGGGGTATCTGCTATATTTAGCGGTCCAGCACAAACCTTTCCTGTTGCATAATCAACTGTACCAACAGAAGAAGAAAGTATAACCTCTTTTTCATTTCTATTAGTAACCATTAATAGGTTACCTTTACCATCATCACGGAGGTTTACAGGTACTAATGTACTTGTTGTCGATTGTGTGCCATTGAACACCGCTGCTTCTAAACCACTTGCACTGGATGCACTGGTAGTCAATGAACCCGCTGCTTCACCAGCAGCAATCAAGTCTGCAACTTCTTCGGTATAACCAGTTGCATAGAATGCACCAGACTTAATAGAAGAGAACTTAGGATCGCATCCCACAACATCTCCACCACCATAAGAACTAGGATCTGTAAGAACATTACCAAAGTCAAGACACTGAGTAAACACATTACCAAATGTAAACTGATCTAAGTTCTGACCAATAGAAATTTGGGTTGTTGTACCAGCGATAGCATTATCAGCAGAGTCAATCATACTATTAAACTTAGACATTTCAAGACGACCATTAAATCTGTCATCTCTATTCTGTGAGTTATACTTGTCAACAGATTTCAAGATAGCAGATGCTAATTCATTAGCAGATCTTGTTGTGCTGTTACCATCATATGATGGATAGATCTTAGGAGACAAGTAAAAGATTCTAGGATCAACAACCACAGGTTGTATTGATGCCATAGAATATGCAAGTAATTGATTCTGTATTCTCTTCTTAGTCGTTGTGTTTAAGTTAACACCAGACTTTGATCTAACCGCTATAAAGACTTTACCGTATTCTGGGGGTGAGAGTTTCTCTCCACCATAAGCAGTTACCGCTGCTGCTTGGGGATAAATGTCTTGAACAATGTGAGCGTAGTCATTTTCTGTAACTGCTCTGTTCTGCGTCGAGAATGCCCTAGGAGCGCGAAACTTAATGCTTAGGGCAGATTCTCTGTCTTCGCCACTTTGACTGCTGTCAATCGTTGCTAGGGACATCTGAGAAGGTAGTACAGGACGTCCTGTGACGTCTACTGCCTGTCCTATGAAACTAAACTTGTTTGCACCGTTTGCTCTTGGTCCGTCAGTTGTAATATAGTCTAAAACAATGAACTCATTGTCAATTAACTTACGTCCTAGAACTCCATCACCAAATATGACCTTATATCTAAGATCCTCTGTTTCTTCTAAGAAGTAAACACGAGAAGTAGCAGTCAATGCTGTAACGTTAGCAGATAAAGAATATTCATCTATCTCAGCAGACTGTTCATTAGGTTTAACTGATACTGTAAGCAACTCAGTATCGACTCCATCGCTAGGAATGATATAGTTTGCTTTGGTAGTATCATCAACAGTATAATTGTAGGTAATTAGATTACCTTGGTAGATTATGAGTTGACTGAATGCTGCTAACCCAGTTGTCTGGTCTACTGTTGCTTGTGTGTCTCTCGTAAGAGCATATGTAAATGACTCACCATTAACTGTTGATATAAAGACATCACCTTTCTTAATAGTGATCGAATCAGGATAACTTTGCCCGCCAGGTAAAGTTGCTGCCTGCGCTGTTATACGAACACATGCTTTTGATGCCTTAATTGATCTAGGTGTATAGTTTATCTGCTTTGCTATTCTTACAACGTTATCTCTAACCGTTGATGATTCTAAGAATGCTTCATTCATCGACATGTTAGCGGTGAATGAACTGTAATAGGTGTTGTACGCTAATATGTCTATTAGGTATGATGCACTAGATCCTTCAAAGTCATAATCAGTAAACTCTGGACGAGTTCTGAGATATGATCTTATTGACTCCTTAATCTCGAAGAAATCTAATGACGTTAGATTCGATGGGGTGGCGGGCATGTTACGTTCTCTCTAAGAGGAATTCCACAACTTGTGTTTGTGGTTGTCCAACGATCGCATATTCAATAGCGATGTCGATACTATGTTCATCATCAGAAAGTGTCACTTCAATATCAACTAACTCAACTCTTGGTTCTAATCTTTCAATAGTATTTGTAATTTCATCCTTTAAGTCCTCTGACATAAAAACATCAAAGGGTTCAAACAATAGTCCTCTTACTTTTGAACCAATATTAGGTTGGAAAGGTCTTTCACCAAAACTTGTCAGTACAAGGTTCCGAATAGACTGCTTTATAGCATTCTCGTTAGTCACTGCTGCAAAATCATTAGTATTAGGATTTGCTTCAAATGAAATCGCTAAATCTTTGAATCCACGAGATAGGAACTTTTCGGATCGGAACCTGTACGACGACATTATGTCTTATTTATTCGTTAACAGGATTATTTAGACGAGTTTTACGATCCTTGTCCTCTGTACTTCTTTTTTGCCTTATTTCTGGAAGTTGCAGCGTGTTTTGTGTTTTGTGAACGACCTTGCTTTGTCTTTTTAGGAACCGTATCAGTTACGACGTGAGATCCGAAATTTCCTGTCTTTGTTCTAACTGGCATTTGTTAAAAATAGAATTTACTAAGATGATAGCACATTAGGTGACCCATATGCAACCACACTGTTACATGGGTAACTATATGCCAACGTACCTACCCCCAGAGGGTCTAGAACACGTCCGATTGGTAACTTGGTTACATATACAGTCAATGAGGTTGCAAATAAGATTCTAATATGACCAGCACCACCCATATCTTCACTGGTAAGTAGACTACAAGGGATTGGAGTCGGAACTGGGCACAATGATTTACCACATGGGCACATATAGATGATAATATTGGTACATGGAGAAATATGAGGTATGAATCTGTCACCAAAGGTCATTGTAGGTAACCCATTAGTCAATACCATTGCTTTCATGGGACTAAGAGCACCCAGAGGCACTAATGGAGTCGGTGGCCACCAACATGTCCACTCCTTTATCCTAATAGTATAAGGAATAGGTGGTGAATTGCATGACTGCACTGAATGAACCGTACTCGGAATGCATATGCCATGTCCCGAGCAAGGTAAACCTGTTATTGGTGCTACTGGTAGTAAAATTCCTGCTGGCATTATTGTGTCAAGTCCGTTTTAGGGTTAGTTGAGAAATCAGAAACTGGATTGTTTGCTATTTCCTGCTGATAGTCAAAATCAGGATCATAATTTTCTCTCCATGCATCATCACTAAACTCCACGTCGTCCAAATCTCTAAATTGCGATTGAACAAGTTGAGCATCACCTGGGTCATGTGATGATTTATGAACTCTGCGTCTTTTGAGTGGAGGTTGTGGATTTATTTGATTAGGTGACTGACCAAATGCCTCTCCTTCGCATTCTGAGAAGAATGGGTTGCCCATATTCTGTACTGCTTGTCCAAATGCGATATTAGAACCTGTGTTCCAGTTCTTTACGTTCATAGTTCCGTGATATGGTCCCATACGCATACCGAGTTGTGTAAACATACGCGGATCCACAGCGATAGAGATGTCATTAACGTATTCAAGACCGCATGCGTTGTTATTATTGAATCCACCTGTTCCATATGACGCACTTATGCTTCCCGAACATGGACTAGACCCGCAAGTGTACCCATTATACAGTCCACTGCTCGTCCAGTATCCTCCTCCTGCGGTTTTACCTTGCGTTTCATTGTCATTGTAGTATGCCGAGTAGACATCAAGCACTCCATTTGCATTATTACCGTGTCTGAGGTAAGTATCCCAACATTCATTAGGTGGAACTCCACCAGAAAGTGCAGAAACTGAGATTACATTGAATGTTTGAGAGAAGTTGTTACCAGTTCCGCTTACACTCTTACTAGAATGAGAGAAATTGTTCCCTAACCACACCCCAAGTTGCTGCGTCTCCGAGAAATTGTTCGCAGACCAGTCAAAAGTGTTCTCATCAAGTCCTACTGGAACAAAAACTACGTCATCACTTCCGCTAGGTGCCCAATAACACCTTCCTTCAATGCCCTGACGGTGACATCTCCACATTTTCTTCTTATCACTACCGTCAAGAACAGGTCTAGTTGCTTGTTGGGTCGGTCTAGGTAAGTTTTGGAGGAATTCCATGAACTGTTCTCCCTGTGCACCTGTTGTTTTACCCTCAATAGACAAAGAAATCTTGAAATTAGCGTTATCACCCTCCGCTGCACAGTACTTATAGATCATCCAACCAAAATTACGTCCAGTATCGTCATCAACATAAGGACAAGGTAGGTCTTGGAGTCGTGTAACGGTCTTAAACTTAGGTTGAGCGATAGAAATACACTCATCACCTCCGTTCCACCCGTACAAATCGCTTAGAGAGGTCGTAGACTCGTCTGTGGTGGTCGCTCCCCTCTTCATTTCTGGGTATTGGTTCTCCATCACACTCTTAAAACTGTTATTGACCTCTACAATGCCCTGTACAGTCTCTACTGGGAACAGTGCTTTGCCCACAACTGATGGAATCTCGATGTTTGCACACCCTGCTGGTAGGTTATTGCATAGTTTAGTCTTCTCTACGTCATCAGGACTAGTCATCTTGATGTAACCAGTAGGATATTCGGCAGTAAACCCTTCCATCATACTTTCAAATGACCCCATGACGCCATCATCCATGATAGAAAGTTGATTTTCCTTCGCTCCACTCTTGGTACGCACCTCTCCTTTGATACCAGTCACCTCTTGTGACCCCTGTGAGGGTTCTACACCAGTACCACGCATCCTATCTGTTAGGTCTTCTGTCTTTTCATTAGCATCTACGGTACCTTTATAGGTACTCTGCTGCTGTCTAGTGTTAGGACCGCGCATTTTATATGTCTCGTCCTCTGTTTGTGATATCCAAATCTTAGGTTTGCGGTTAGGATCAGTGTCATAACCGAATCCACGGTCCCTAATCACGATTTCATCTATTGCTCCGTCATCAGTTAAGGATAATATCTCCACTTTTGCTTGTCTGAACTTACCTTTTCTCCTATGTTCCGCACTTATAGTCCTTACCTTGTTCCTTTTTATCATAGTTTTAGACTTTTCATCCACATCAGGTTCTTCATCCTCGCTCACAATCTGGATATTGCTCCTAGAATCGTAAGGAATCTTTGCTTCACGCTCGGTTGCATCGGATTCTATGCTTCTTTCGGAGTCATTGCGGTTCTGTTTGATAGTATCAAAGGTAAAATTGTGCTTTGTACCGTCAGGATTGTCTAATGTTGAGGTAGGAGAACGTAAAGTTGCACCATCCCACCCATCAATTTGATGCATTGACTCTTTTACGTTGTCCATTGCACCCCTTTCGGTTAGTTGTGCGGGTTCTTCTATGACAATTTTAGGATTTATGTACCCCCTACCACCATTGATTACAGTAATTGATTCAATTTCTCCGTTCTTATTGACCTTACAATCTACATCTGCCTCATCTAATGACTGTTTATTGACTAATGCGGTCTTATCTATCTCTACTCGGTAGTAAGATATACGTTTTGGGAACTCATACACACCAAAGAACCCCGCTTTATCGGTAATTCCATAACCACATATCACATTTGCGGTCTTTCCACTCGGTCCAATAGCGGTAATTGTCTGATTGTAGGTAAACTTCTTACCATCACCCTTCAATTCCATGTAACCCGCACGCAATTTGTTTCCAAAATATGCAACTTCACTAATTTCCCACCCATTTACGGTGTCACCTTCTCTAAATGAGTCACCTGTATTGGTTGTGTAGCGGAAAAGTATACGTTTTGTCTCGGTATCAACCGCTTTGAACGATTCATTGATACCAGAATTACCTTTTGAGTCAGTAATATTGATTTTTGTACGAGTCGTGTTCCAAGAATCCTGTCTAACCTCGTAAAAATGTGAGTAGTAGTCGTAAGTAAGGAGGTCTTCGTTACAAATACAGTTATCACTGACCTCTTGGTTAGGGCAACAGTTACGATTTGACGTCGCATACTGAATTCCGAAGATAGGACCCTTCCATGGATACGATGTATCGTACACATAGTAAGTAAATTGCGAATCAAACAGTGTATGATACTCTAAGTAACGTGGAACTGCTGCTTTCACTGCCCCACTTTTACCATAGACCCATTCAAAATACGCATCTGTGTTTAAATTTGGGCAAAGAGTTGGATCTCCCCAACCAAAATTAGGAAATGCAGAGGTTGATGGGGTTCCTCTCCAACGATTACTACGTCTTTGAGTCGGTGATGGGTTTAATGGACCCGCATTTGCGTCATATTGGTACTCATAATTCTTTTGTGTGTATATTCCTGCTCCTGTTGCGTCCCAATTATACCATCCTGCTCTTGTTCCATAAGATACTGGACTACCATAACCAGTTGGTCCTATAATTCCTTGATCACGAAGCGTCTTTATGTTACCAGTTCCGTTATCATCCGCAAAAACGTAACCAACGATACCAACATAAGTGTAATCTTGGTCACGAGGGTCCTTACAATCAGGTACTCCTGCAACTCCTGTTTGTAAATTTACCTCAACCGCTGGGTTTGCTGTATAGAAATGATCTCTTAACTTACTATTGACGTTTCTGTAATACTCATAGAGTGGTACTGCTGTCTCACCAGTCGTAGCATATGAGGAAGCATTAGAAGCAGACGTCCAAACGTATCCTACTATTCCTATATTACTGTATCCACTTAGATATGAAGTCTGTGTACTAAGTGCACTATCATTGAGAGTGCTGTTATACCAATGGTATACAGCGGATGTTCCTGTCTGACTAGTGCCTAGCATATAAAAGACAGGTGTACCGTTTCTTGGTTCCTTATTATATGAGTGTGTTAACTCTTTGCTTCTACTACCTCGGGAATCACCAGGGAAGTCATCTGGCCACCTTAGTTCTCCGTTGGGTGTGTACTTATGATCTCTATTGGAACCGTCAGCACGATAGAATCTATGGAACCCTACTCTTTCATTATCACAGTTACCTACACATATTTCTTCTTGGTCGCCAACATAGTACACCTTGTCTTGACCGAACACAGAAGATCCTGGTCCTTCGTCATTAAAGGTTATATTGTAGTTGGTTCCTGGCGAGGAATGAAAGGAGTGACTCTTATATCTACTGGACGATGGTCTCTGCCATGTCTGTTGATATTCTCCTCCTGCATCTACGTTTGGAAATCCTCTACCTGTTTCGAGGATGTATATTGCCACTAGGGTATGTTATGTTGATTAACTCGGTCTTCCATCATATTTATCTTCATATACAAATCATCTAATAGTTCCTTCATATTTAAGTGCTCTTCATAACCTTCTGGTTTGTACTTCATCATATCAGCACCTGGTTGAGGCATCTTGCCCATTGCCTGTTCTAATACTATGATACGACCAGCAAGGTTCTCTATTGCCTTGGATACCATATCCATGTGCTCTTTGTAAGCGTCTAGGAATTCTTCGTTCATAACTTGAAAGGGATAGACAACATCATTTCGTTGTTTGGGTTATTCTTCTCAGCATATAGCATTGCATCATATGTATACAAGTCCCATGCAAGAGCAATACGTGGTGAGTCAACTTCTTTTACTTCATGCTCTACCCAAGAAGGAAAGATCGTAGTGGTACCAACCTTACTGGGCGGTTTAAGGTTATCACCATAAAGACTCCATCCAGGAATAGTATATTCAGTTGGTATAGAACTCTCAGTCAGTAACATGTTACCAGAGAGATATGTGTTCTCATGGATGCTATGATGGTGTACTGGTAGACTCTCTCCTGTCTCCAACTTGTTCAACCAACCTCGTATCCATAAATTATCAATTAACTCTACATCCAGTATATCACAGAACGCTCCTGTCATCAACATGATCTCTTCAAGAAGATTATTTTTCTTATGCTCATAGAAGAAGTTATATGAAGACCACGGTCTCTCACAATTACTCCACCCCCAATCTTCTAGGATTTTTTTACATTTATATTCTTCTATTCTATCTACAAAGATAGGACAATTAATTCTTGGGGCGAAGGTAGTATTAGGTGACCAACTCTTAAAGTGGAACATTCTTGGATCATCATACTGTACCCGCCCAGCACAGTTTTCGATACCAAACCAGTTAACAGTAGTAGACTTCACAGATTCCATGGTTTAGGATTTATTTTTCTAAGGTGCTTTTCTTAATATAACAGATCCATCGAGTTCCTCAGTATATTCTATCTCTGTCCCTTCGTGCCATCCCAATTCAGTCATTAACTCTGCTGGAAAGGTAATAGACATATCACCGAAGTCATCAACCTCCACAGGTAATGTGAATCGTTTGCTCATATTCTTGTTACATATTTGTGTCATCATTATATAGGTTTTGAGTATTTTGATACATGTGGTGACCTTAGTACAAGTTCCACTGCCCTCATCATATAAGCATCTATCTTCAAGTCTATGATAGCACTTGGGTCTAACCATGCATGATGTAGCATGTATCCATGCCCTAAGTATATACCACTGTGGTTACACATTCGCCCATCCTTACTCGCATACCCGCCTTGTAGGGGATTTAAATACAGTTTCATGACCATCATGTCACCCCACTGTAAGTCATCCTGACTAGGTGGTGGGTCATCTCTATTACCTTCATAGACATGTATAACTCCATCCTCCCATCTATCTGCCTGATCAGCGATAAACTCTGGCATGAACAATGCCTTCTTATTGATCTTTGGATAGTCTCTCAGGTTTAACTCAAAGAATTTCTCATAGAACTCCATACATATCCCATAACAATCTCCCACTGTCATCTTACCTTTAATCCAAGGTCTATCCACCCACTGTTCGTACGTCTTCCTCATCTGTTCCAGTGTCGGTCGTGATTCCATAGTGGTAGTCATCTGTGTCTCCATAACGTTCCATGTGTCCTCTCTCTACACTATACACCTTAGTAGATACCTTGAAATCTGGCATCTTAGGATGTTTAGGTGTAAGAGAGTTATCATATATCCTTAACCTATTATTAGGATACAATGCAAACTGACCATTGTCAAGTGCTATTAGGTTATGACTCTTGTGTTCAGCAGGAGTCTCGGCAGTACTGTAATCAACTCTGTCTATATCATCATGATAATTATCAAGTGTAACAACGTACTTACCACGAACATTCCCATAATCTCTACTGTATATCTCATAGTCCATACTCCCTATAAACTGTTTACATATTGCTGTTACCCCATAGTCCATACAATTCCAGAACTGTAAGTTAGGTAAATCCATGTCAGGATCAGGTGTCTTAGGTGAACTGACGAATGCACTGATAGGTAACTTATCATATATGGCAGCATACTCAGGTAGATATGTCTCAAAGTAGAATGCTCTACCAGGCATACTCTTAGCAGATACCCATACACCAGGGGTAAACTCACCATGACCATACTTAAAGTCTGTGAGGTATTCTTTACGGACCCACACTTCCTCAGCGGGCATGTTAGCAATTAGTGAAGACATATGGGAGTGATTTCTACCTGGGGAATTTTTCTATATAGAGATTGACAAAAGAATCGAATTATATCTACCCCTCTGGGATACTTTTATAGCTTATCGAATAGGAACCCTTTTATATACGCAACGCACCATGAATATAACAACGAACGGATCAAATTAACTGTCCTATGTGTTAATAACTGTTCATACTCTAATTGTTAACAAATACATCATAACATAGTCCTTCCAGTATAAAGTATTCGCATGCTCTGCTATACTGGTGATACTCCTCCCTTAGTTCTGTATCTATTAGAAACTGCATTAACTCTACCTGTTCATCAGGTGGCAACCCTCCTGAGTCATATAAATCTAGTAGGTTTTTATACTTAGTTGGCATTGTTTAAGTTAGTTGAGTACTGGTAAGCATCTTTAAGTGCTGCCTGATAATTGAAATATGCACCCATAGGTTTACATCCTGTATAGTCATACCGCCAGTAATACCCCGAACTGTTCCGACCTATTATAATATTAACAGGGGGATTAGTGTCAAGAGTAATAGCAATAGGGGCAAACAACTTGGACGTGCGAGTCAAAGAGGGCAAAGCGGTCTGGGACATTTAGGGCAAATTGATCGGACTACCTATGTATAATATATTATTGCATACTCTGGTAGAATAGTCAAGAGGGGCAACTGTGTCTGTCAGAATTTCCTCGTATTGCTTGACAACTCTCTCATGATGTGTTACAGTCCGAGGCAACAACAACTAGAACCATTTAGAACACACACATACATTTATTTGCATATTTAAATAGGTATCACATTAAAGGTTAAACTTATCCTATTGTCTGTTGGATTACTGTCAAAACCATGTGTTAAATTACTGGGATAAATCACTACATCCCCTGCTGCGTATGGGATTGTCGCTTCCTGTAAATTAAATGCGGTCATCGCTTCGTATGGTAGCATCATAATAGGATATGTATTTGAAATTGTATTACGTTTGAATTTCAAATAACTGTGTGATTCCATGTCATATGATATAAAAAAGGTGCCTGAGAATAAGCAATTACTATGTTCATGTGGTGCATATATCGCTCCCTCATGTGCAACTTCTAGGTAACAGTCGCTTATCTCAAAGTTGGTTGCATAGTTTAATCCGCTTTCATTATGCTTTCTAGCAATGTTTAATAGGTTTGCTTTTAACTCTGGTAAATCTTGCAATACTTGGTTTGTCTCTCCTATCTGTTGTATATTATGACTTATTGATTGCCTATCATGCTTTACGAAATCTTGATTTCTTGCCCACTTTAAAACAGGATCTACCATGCTTTTAAGATTGTACTTTGTTACAGGTATCATAAACAACCCATAAGTCTCAAAGTCTATTTTGTCTTCGAGACTATCGGATAAATTAATAGTTTGGTTAGAGTCAGTCATTAATGATAAAAACTATAAGGTGTTTGTTCTGTCTGGTCTCTCGTATTTATGACATTATCGAAACATGACTCCATATCCTCTAATATCTCTACTAAGTCCTCTGTACATGCTGTAAAATCGAATTCATGCCACTCTAACTTAATAAAGTCGTATAATGGGTCTCCACCTTGGGAAACCTCTCTGTAATACATATATCCGTCTCTCTCGTATGCTTCAAATGTACAGTCATCATAGTTAAAAATCATTGTCTTATTCTCCTTATTGAAATTTTAGGTTTGGTACTTCTGTTGAGTATATTGTATCTCCGTATAGTGTGTTGTATCTGAATAGTGGGGATAGTTTCTGCTCTGGTGTTAGATTGTCTGGGAACAGTACATTGAAAAATGTGTCCTTATCGTTTATTAATAGGTCGATTGCGTTCGATACCATTGTATGAACATGCGAATATGTCGCTCTCTTCATATTACCATAGTCTAGCGAATCTGTCGCAAGTATAGAGTTCTTTACTGCCATCGCTTTCTCTCCTGTTGAGATGCTCTGCTCTGGTCTGTATCCATCGAACATGTCGTAAACGATAACTGGAACTGCGTCAAATAGATTCATGAGTTGTGGTTGATTGTGGGGATTTCTCTCTCCCTCGTATATATTAATTATACCATAGATTATGCCGATTTGGGGTGCATTCTCTGGTGTAGTGTGCAACTAAAAAAATCGTCACACTAACTGGGAAATACTCTGAAAATGTGTTAATCTGCTTCTAATGAAAATGTGACTTGAAACAAATCTGTAAAATCTTGATAGTCGGTGACCACGAGAGGACATTGATTTAACCAATTTTGAAAGTCCTCATATCGCTTTTCTAACTCCTGCTCTCTGGTCACTATGCAACCTCCATACCATTTGAGAATAATGTCTTAGTGCCTAGGAAATTAACTAAGTACCATGTCCAGTCTTTTTGCTGAACTTTGAAACCTGTGTTAAACTCATAGCATAGTGCGTTTAGTCTAGACTTAGTGGTGTTTGACTGCCAACCGCCATCGAAGATTGTGAGTGCTTGTCTGACATGCTGAAACGTTGCAATGTGATTACCATGTAGAAAAACCTTGCTCTCTAAACCATTGTCAGATGTGAATACTGTGGTGTTTGCTCCTGCCCAGTTTCTCTGTCCTCTGATCGCTGCGTTCATGTTCTTTTCGATGATTCTCATGTGTGTTTCCTGTGGTTGCTTATGTTTCTATTATAGGGGATTTAATGGGTGTTTTCTGGTGCGGTGTGTAGGTTATATAACTGTCACACTCACACCAGTATTTTGCTTAGTACTGTGCTAATGCTTTCTTATGTACATCAATAACTAAGAATCCTTGCTTTCTTAACATATTTCTGTATCTGGTTATCTGAGTTTCGTTAAAACTCTCCTCTCCTCCTGCTCTGTCCATCATTGCGATAAACTCAACTTTTTCTTTCTTAGTCTCATCCATTATTATATCTGTGTAATCTTGCTGTGATAAGTCTAACTTCTTAGTCTCATAGAATACTTTCCCTATGATTTCAGAATGACATATAATATTTGAGTAACCTGACTCATGTACATAATGAACTGACATCCAATTTTTCCAGTCTCCGCTTCCATACTTGTTGATTGCGTTTACTACTAATCCCTGATAAGTGTCTAATTTTGCCATTTGATAGTTCCTCTGTGGTTGATGTTTCTATTCTAGTCGGTCAAACATGAAAAATGACCCTACCATGTGTAAGTTATTAAACTGTCACAACCACATAACAAATTTAATACTTTCTATGGTAGAGTCATAGGTTAGGACTTATATAAGATTGCAACCGCCATTAAATCTAGTGTGAGTTAGAAGTTGTATGAGACCCGCCCATACTGGTAGATTAAGGTTCTTATGCTTATTGCCTAGTGATACGAAATCGTATCGTATTGGACTTACAGATAGGGAATCGTATAGTGTACCCACCTCATGCCAATTCTATTTACGATGCTTGAATATAGTCATCGAATCGTTCTAATACGTTGATTGACTTCCAGTCGGTTATCTGATAACGTTTATCTGATGATGAACATATTAAAGTCACTTGCATAGTATCGGGACATTTTTCCAATACATCACCATATACTTTATATGGTGTATCGTATGCTATAATGTCACCTATTGCAATTTCTTCAAATGTATCGTATTTGTTATACATTATACAATACCCTCTGCAACTAAACCCATGATGTTGCCAGTCTCATCTATAATCTCGCCTGTCTCATTGTCTCTAACGCATGAGTACTCATAATCACATCCAAATTCAAAACTCATGTCTTTTGCTTTCTCTAAGTCATCTGTATAGACTTCTGAGTTGAAAAGTCTGGGTGTTTCGATTGTGTATTTAAAATCAGTCATTTTCTCTGTGGTTGTTGTTGTTTTAATTCTAGTCGGTCAAGTGCTGTTTCTGGTGCGGTAGTGGACACTTGTTAGACTGGTTCGGGTAGATCATTAAATCTTCTGGTTGTCTCTGCTTCGATCTCTGGTAAGATGCCAGTTTCAGAATTCTGCTCTAATCTATAAAGTTCGTCTTCTGTTAGATTGTTTTTAATCCTATAAGTTTCCCATACCTCATCATATAGATTTTCTAGGATTGTTTCATTAATTATACTGCTCATGATAAATTTGTGATTGTCTTATTATTTAATATAATGGATAATTGTATAAAAAGGTGAATGTGTGTGTCACCTTATAAACTGTCACATGATTAGAATTTTGATTCTAAATCTGGACTATAATACTCCTCATCATTTGGTTGAGAATACTGTTGTATGTCCTCGTAAACATCGTTGTTTATCTGTTCATACTTCTTACCATCTGCATATCCCTTTCGATATGACTTTTCAAGTTGCTCATCCATCTTTTCATACTCTTCAATATCCATGCTTAATTCTTCAATTTTCAAAGCATTGTCTGAGAATTCCATCAAAGTTTCTAATACTTCATTATATCCGAAATCTCTGTTGATAGCATTCTCTCCGAATGCAATTTCAAATACTTCTTCAATAAATTGTTCTTTTGTTTTAACATAATCAAAATTCATTAACCGTTCCTCCATTGTTTTGGTATAGTGTAACCGTTTTGGTCTCTTAGTGCGTAATAGGCGGATATAAGAACTTTCATGTGTTCTTCGTTCTCTTCTGCTATCCACTCTATTGAATCAAGTATTTCTTCTACTTGATCGAAAGTAAGTTTATAGTCAAGGTAATGATCTCCCTGTAAATACTTTCTAGGACTTGTTTTCCTTGGTGGTACTCCTCTATTGCACATAATCCGCTTGGCATACTGCATCAAATAGATTGTCGAATGTCTGCATATCCATGTCTAATGGATTGTCTGCTACTATCTTCTCGCCATTCTCTGCGAGCATTAACCACAATAGGTTATACTGACCTGATGTGACTTGAATGTTTAATGACTTGTTCATAACGTGGTTGAATGAATATATTAATATTATAAAGGACAATATGGGCAAAAAGAGCATAGAGTGGACGGTAATATAACTGTCACATGCTCGCTTGACATATGTTATAGGTCTCTATCATATTTAATTTCTACCATGTGCTGATACTTTTCGTTCTCATCAGTAAATTGTACATTGTCAACTAACTCATCAAATAGTTCTTCATCATAGTTGAACATATCTTCCTTGACTTCGTTCTCTGTCATTTTACCATAGTATTCGCTTAGAGTATCCATTGCAAATGCCACTAATGTTTTAGTGTCCATGCCATCTACCATGATCTCTATATAATTCTCCTTGATTTCATCAAGTTGCTGTTTTGATAGTTTCATTTGATTCTAGTGGATAGTCGTTCGTCTAGTTTATCAGTTATGCCTAGTCTCTCCATTTTATCCTTCATTCTCTCCTCTCGGAAGTCATCTAGATTGTTAATGATTAAACTAAGTTTCTGGTTCGATTCACTTAGTTCTTGATGACTAATGAATAGTGAACTGTTTAATAACTTCATTGTTATTAATGATGTTGGAACTGCTACTGCAACTCCTGTAAAAAATGCTGTAATCATAATTTTAGTCCATTAA
>VMHT01080089.1_pt1 | contig 18201 bp, 23 predicted proteins | sample 4693611 | NCBI WGS metagenome assembly VMHT01 (sample SAMN12280063, study PRJNA550983) | marine metagenome | isolation source: seawater sampled from same location over 5 years 0.02-0.2 micron viral filtrate | place: USA: collected off the coast of southern California halfway between the port... ...
AGATATCACTACCGTATCATACGGTGTTTTTCTTTTTGTCATATTATTTTTTTCCTTTTTATATGGTACCCCGAGTAGGATTCGAACCTTCGGCCAACATCTTAGAAGACTGTTGCTCTATCCAACTGAGCTACCGGGGCAAAGAAGCATAGCTGGTTACTAAATTGTAATAAGCGGCAGCTACTTCGTTGTTGTACTCAGGGTCAATTGTATGCATCACTTGTATTATTTGTAAAACAAAAGCTTTTGTTTTTGAATATTCTTTGTCATCATGGATTACAGCCTCAACAATATCAAACAATTCTCTTGCTGCTTTATCAACATCCTGGTATCCGAGAAGTTTTGCAGCATATGATCTTGCGATGTTTTGTATGTCCATGACATACTAAATAGAATATAACATCAAATGACCTCAATGTCAAGTGTTTTTTTAAACTTCTTTAATCTTATTACGCCATCAATTATTTGAGCGTAAGTTGTATGCTCTACCCAATCGCCTGTATTGACGTATGTCTTGATTTGCTCTTCTTGGTCAACCCAGATAACGACTTCGGGGCGATGTGAGTGTCCCATTATTGCCACGTCAACATCATTGTTAAAGTCAATTATATCCCAGATTCGCACTAGCTTACGTTTAGCTAATGCTCTGTTTGCCCACCATGTTGCCAAGTCAATACTAAATCTTCTTTCTATCCAATCTTGCGCGACAGAGACAATCTTTAATAATACGCCCTCGGACCAATTGGACCAAAAGCCTTTCTCATAGCGGTCGCCGTGTTCGATTCTGAATGTTCTGCCGGCTTCTTCAAACTCATACTTCTCCATGAAGTGAATATGGTTCAAACTCTTGCCGGCAAAAGCGTCGAAGCTAAAATCGTGATTGCCAATAATGTAAACAACTCTGGGAAAGGATACTATTTTGTGAAGTATCTCAAATGAAAGTCCTGAGAATATTGGAATCTTTACAAAGTCTACAATATCGCCAGCTAAGATTAATTCGTCGCACTCCAGTCCATTCAGGAACCGTGACAATTCCTCTTCTTTACAATACGCACTTCCAATGTGGAGGTCAGAGATTACTACTCGTTTCACTTTTGTCGTCGGGTTTAAAGGCGGCTTTTGCTGCTTTTACAAATTCGGCTCCTATGGTATAACTATCGAGATCTTCAATAGTTATCCATTTATAATCAGTGTGTTCGTCACTTAGTTCTATTATACCACGATATTGACGTGTTTTGTAGAACTTTATTCGACCTTTTTGTAAAATCTCTTTAGGGTTTGCAATGTCAAGAGTTGTTTCTTCTTTAACCTCGCGTCTCAGTGCGTCGAGATCGGATTCACCGACTTCGGTATGGCCTCCAGGCAAATCCCATTCGCCGGCGAACTTCTCCATACCCTCGCTGCGTTTGAGAATTAGTATCTGATCGTTGTCATCGATAAGGACGACTTTGCGGATTTGATCAGTATCCATATCCTCTTATAAATAGTTTCTCCAACTTTCAAAGTACTTGTCGATTACAGCGACTTGAACAAACCTACATCTACAAGAACCAATTGATTGGTAGACGGACGAAGCATTACGTTCTTATGATGAATATCTTTGGGCTGCCAGCGCTCTCCAAACAAATATTCCATTGCCTTCATTAGAGGTGCCGCTTCTGGAAATGCTTGTTGGGTGTATTTATCCGCACCACCGTATTCGGACCATGATGGTTCGCCTTGGTGTATTGGTACGACCTGTTTGTTTAAATAATAGTGAGCTTTGTCGTCCAACTCTTTCGCAGCAGATTGAATTATCGACTCTCTATATTCATTTTCAGGGACTGCGCGATCAACTAGATTGAACAAGACATTCAGCAATCGTTTGCGCTCATCAGAAACCGGAGGATAATGTTCGCCTGTGGCTGGATTTGTATAGCCAATGTATTCTAGCTCAGAATAATCTACATATGTGTTTTTTAGTGCGAGCGATGTATCGCCGGCAAGAAAAGCTCGATGCGCCTTCTTTATTAAAGTTTGTGCGTCTTGGGGTGAGTAACCATCGACTGCCGCTGCCATATACCCGTCAATGCGCATTACCAAATTCTGTATCAATTCATATACGGCACCCTCGTCTTTAAGGATGCGCGCTTCTTTATCTGGGAGCACGTATTCGTCAGAATGACCAAGAATCTGATCAACAACATTCTCAGGTGCGGGTGCAAGCAACTCCATAATAACAATAAGAGCGCCTTCTGCATATTGATATGGGTGGCCATTACGATCTACCAAATCTTCGCCGGCAATTCTGTCCACAGAATACACATCTACAAGATGTTCTTTAACGTTTTGCGGTAATGAGGGTCTGTTTTCCAAAATCCATCTGTAGTTGCTTTCTTCTCTATCAATCTGTTGACCTGCCAAGAGCACTGATACAATTTTCATAGCGGTACGACGGCCCGTGTTACTGCCTTCAAGTTCCCAAACCTTTCCGTACTTGCCCTCGTCAATAAAACGATTGACGTAGAAACCTCGTTCTTCCATTATCTCTTCTAATCTCGGCGGGACTCTTGGCGCGGAAGGAGCGGCAGGAGTGTAGGCGCCTGTGCCGTCTTCTGTTACAATTTTGGATCCATTTCCTTTCTCTTCTTTTTTCCACACAGTCGTATCTGTTTTAAGATCTCTTATAGCTAAGACTTCCGCATCAGCACCTTTAAATATTTGAATACTATTAGATATTAATGCCGGAAGACCATCGTTCGTTGCCTTTCCCGGCTGGCGCCACCAAATACCATTAAACCCTAATTTTATTAGCCATTTTTTAAATTGTTTGATTCTTGCTTCAACATCTGGAGTGTTCTTTTTGAAAAATTTCATAAAGTCGTCAATTCTTATTACGGCCACATTGCCAGGGCTTATTTTAACAGTAAGCACATAATTTGAACCTAAAGCATCTGCGCCGGTGTGCATATGCAGTAATTTTTTATTATTCGCGAACATATGTCCAAAATATCTATCTAAACTATATTTTTTGTGGCCCGCAGTATGTGCTCCTATGCGGCTGTCATCAAACTCTATAAACGGCGCCTTGGCGCCATGGCCTACCATATGATCAACAAAAGATGCCTTTGAATTTTCGATCTCCTTTAGCCACGTCGCCCATTGCTGCTGGTATGATGCGCCATTTTCTTCTTTCAAGTGCTGTCTCCAACTGCCGCGCCAGCATGCGCCACCTGGGAGATCGCCTTCTTCTATATTTAATTCTGGATCGTCCTTTAGCCTTGTCCAGATTTTTTGACCAGCGGTCGTTTGTTTTGAATCGCTATATAAAATACCGTACTGATCTATTAGCCATTTATAAAGTTCGGTTACACGAAAGCCGCCGGTGGTTTTACGAACATTCCCAACTTGCATACCATCTGCTAAGGGATTAAGTGCAACATAGGCTTTAGGAACATCCGCATCATCAACTAAGAAATAAAAAGCCTCGCCGGCACCGATATCAAAATATACCAGATTATATCCTTCCCATCGGCCAACTTCGCTCCTCTCTCCTTTCGATGGTGCGTGCTCTTTGTAAAAATAGTCTAGGCTTTGTTGAATTTCGCTTTGATCGCTGGTGATATCTGGGAATTTTTCGCATTCATCCAAATACTTCCGCCAATTTTCAAGTAGGAGTTTCATCTGCTTCCTCCATATAACTTGACTTGACAAGACTTACAATATCATCAGGCGTCATGCGCGTCCAGCCTCGGTCTTCATATTGTTGATATTCTTCTTCGGTGAGCGCTATAGCTTCTGCTCGGTCTTCGTCAGTCAACGTTGGAGTTTCCTGGCGCCAATCGATTGGCCATGGCCGGTTGCTAAAATCTTGAACTACGTCTGCAGGGTTTCTATGTAGATACATCTTTTCTGCATTTTCTGGAAATATGAACGGAAGCTCTGGAATGAGCCATGCGATGCCAACAAGAAATACATCTTTTCCTACATTCTGGTTGATAAAATCATTAATACCTTTGGTGATTTTAGGAGTTGCTATCTCGGATAGGCGATAAACCGCCGGATCTTTATTACTTTGTTGTTCTGGGGGAAGTTGATGATAGTCTGGCGTGGCTGCCTCTACTGCAGGAATGTAATCCATATCTTGAATTATAAGGTTCGGAATTTCGAGCGCCTCTACCTTGCGCATTAGTGTTGACTTGCCAACAGCAGGCGGGCCAGCGATGACCCATAATTTGTTGCCGGATTCTTCGTTCAAGTATCGGCGCCAATTTTCAAGTAGGAGTTTCATTCAATATTTCCAAATATTTTCTTAAATACTTCTGGGGTTTCTGAATTATCTAGATCCAAGATTTTTGCTTTTATGATCTCGACCTTTTCATTGATTGCTTTTTGAAGACGGTGATTCCCATCTAAAACATATCGGTATTGTTTGCCCCATCCGCATCCCCCCGCATCGCTCTTCACAATGATAATTGGATGCTCTAAACTTGCGGATGCCACTCTCTCGCGACAGTACGCCCAATCAGGTATCCCGCCGGGTTCCCCGACATATTGCGTGAGTTCTAAAATATTGATCTCAACAGCCTCTTGTGTGCCAAGATAATCAATCACATCAACGATTGTAACCTTTTCATCGCCGTATGGGGGAATGTTCCACGATGTATCTCGCCAATTTTCAAATGGGAGTTTCATTTTTTAATCCTTCTGTGCCGTGACCGCCGAGCGACCATACACTATTCATTATATGTCCAGTGTGGCGAACGTCGCCCCAGCCTAAAGCGTGGCCAATCTCATGCTCCAAGATTCGTTCAGTAGCGCCCCAGGCTGGCAGTATCTCAACTTTTGCTTTAATAATGACACCATCTGGACCACGCCAAGTTCGCGTGGTCCCCAAATGATCGCCCATCTGAAATCGTTGGCTGGGAATATCTATCGTAATTGTGCCGAAAGGTGTTTTATTTACTGCGCAGCCAAAGTGATCAGGAGGGGCCTGTTCTACGTTTCCAAAAGTATATCCCATTTTCTCCCAAAATTCAACTGCTTTGTGTACTCGGGTCATGGAAACGGGTCCGCGATGACAAACAAGGATATCAGGAGCAAACCGCCAGCTACCAGAACGTTCTGGAGTGTGGGTGCCAAAATCAAAAGCGGGACAAATTCGGGCATCAGGAGGCGGGACCATTCTGTCCACTGTCAAGACGGTATGTCCTGACGTGTGAGCCATCATAGTCCAAAGTAATAAAGTTCTCATTCATACACGCCTCCGTAGACTACAGCAGTCCGTCAACCCAACCTGAAATTGTCGCTTCATTCCAGCCATTAAGTCCATGCTGCAAAACCATATTACGGTCAACAACAACTAGGGTTGGCCAGCTAGTGACAGGATAACCATCCTCTAAAGGATCGGTCAAGTCAATCATATCGCGACTACCAGCGAGAACAGGAACTGTAATGCCGTAGGCTGTTGCCCAATCTTGCAAATCTTGCAAGTCAGGATCTTGGTTGCCAGCGTCAGTTAACAATACTGTAAGCCAGATAAAGTCTTCTGCACCATACTTAGCAACCCACGTATCACCGGTAGCAGCAATGTTCTTGCAGACACTACACCACATTGCAGATAGGTCAATAACAATAACCTTTCCGTAATACTCATATAGTTCTACAGTTTCTCCATGCTGGTCCATTAAGCTGAAGTTGCAAGGATTGTCCCCTATGTCGTGGGCGCAAGTTTCCCAGGTGGCCCATGGATATGGATCCTCTGGCTCACATTCCTCGGATGACGTATCGTCTCCGATCTGTGTCGGTCCTATAGCGGTACCAATGTCCGTAATCGGATTGGTCGCCGCACTGTCTGCGGATTGTTCTGTTTCGGGCGCGCAGGCGCCACATGCGAGCATCATTATGCTCAAAATTGGTAAAAATTTCACCATACTATTTCTCCTTATGTTTTGGGGGTGCCTAACATAATTTTAAGCTCCCCTGTGTGTCCCTTAATGGTTCTAGTATACCAGCCATCAATGCCGGGATACTTCCCCTCGGGGTGAGGACCAATCCAAGTTATTGGCTTGGATGATCCTAAAACTTTTTGCACAACTTCTGGGTCACCGACCCATGGTGCATCATGATATGAAAGCATCACATGAGCAATGCCTTTTGACATTTCGCCATAAGTTCCTGGCGTATGTAACAAGTCAGCCGTCTTCTGTTTGTAGGCATCGATGGCAGGGCGGGTGCCATCATGACCAGATGCAGACAGCTTAAGGCCAGATGACTTTTTCTTGCCAACCCTTAGTGCGTCAGGGTCAGGATCGAAATCCATGTCGATGGCCGACCAATAATCTGCCGAATCGTCGGGGTCGCCTCGGCCTTTGGGTATATCGGAAGCCTGTTTATAATCATAGTTGCCGCCAATCGTTTTATAAGCATTGTCGATGAGCGCGAACAGTTCGTCTGTAATATCTCGGTTGTCGGGATCGTGTTTGAGATCTCCGACAGGAATCTCTTCCCACTGGTTTTTAGGGTGCTCGTAGTCTGCCCATAGTTTTTCAGAGACTGTAAATTTGCGCCAGTTTTCCATTATGAGTTTCATTGCCCGTAAGTCCCTCTGATGTACGTTACGAGTTTCTGCGCTTCTTCTTTGGTCATCATCCAGCTATAAGCAGGCATGATGCCTTTCCCATTAAGAATAGAATTAATAAGCTCTTCGTCTGACTTCGCCAGTCTGGATTTGTCTTCTACAAAGTTGGCAGCATAGCCATTGCCTTTTCCGTCGTTGCCATGGCACCCAACACAATAAATTTTATACATCTTCTCGCCATAGTTCTGCATACCGGTTACATCTTCCTGTAGAGGGTTTGCCTGCGCAATGCCCAAGAGCAACATTAAAGTTAAAATTTTCATCTAGTCCCCGCCATAAGTAATCCAAAGCTCAATGACTTCTTCATACTCATCTGTTTCGTCAGGGTCTAAGCGCTCCAGCGCCTGATCTAAGTGCCTCGCATCTTCCACCAGCAATACCTCTTTCTATTAAATAAATAGTATGGATGTTCTTCATTCGCATACGCCTCTCTCTCAAAAGGATTCTCGCGATATGCTGTAGCCCCATCCTTGTATCGGACTAAACCGATTAAATGAAACAGCCCATAAAGGATCCATTGCCCTACAAACAAAAGTTCTAATTGTTGCTGGTAATGGATTGTCTCATGTCGTCTTGTGGACTCTGATAGCTCTCCCCGGCACCAGACCCAGAATCCAAAGCTGATTGCCCATATGTTGATAGGAGCTAGCTTAGAAAGCCAAACTGGCACCCTACTGTTTTCAATAAATATCGGTTTCCAATGTTTCATAATTGTGAATCTACATTCCTTATTGCCATGTCAACACCTACGTGTTGCTCAACTAGTTCGACAACCTGCCGAACAGCTTTTTCAAGTCAGTTGTCTGTAAGACCTTCAGCTATAAAAAATTCCATGGCCTTTTCATAAGCTGCTTCAGCCGGCGAACGTTTATCTCCAATAAACTTTCTCCATGCGTGTATCTCTTTCATTCCTCTTCCTTGTTTATAAAATACCCAAATCCACAAGCCGCTGTTGAGAGGAGAGATACGATCATAAGTTCATATGCTCCCAACACTGTTCCTAATGCAAAAAGCCCACAATTTAAGCCTACGGCGATTAACATTAAATGTCGTATTACTTGCTTCATATTCTAAATAGTTGTTAATTTCTAATATTGGCATAATTATAGTGTACGATGCCTATATTGCTATGGTTGTTCCTATCGCTCTTTTTGAGCGATACGGGCAATCCTGCACATGCTGATCCTGGCAGATCTGCCAAGGAGCGATGCAGGACTACAGATTGTCTCTGTTCTGTCAACAGAGGTAGAACACCTACACCTCGTCAACACACAGTTACGAACGAGCGGCGGATGCTTGTGTATTTTGGCGAAAATGATGATGAACTTACAGCAGCCCAAACAGCCAGTATCGTATCATTCGCCAGAGGGGCCGGAAACGTTAATGTTACGCTCATGGGTTATACCGATGGCTGTGGCACCAAAGAACACAATCGTGCATTAGCTGCGAGGAGAGTGCAACAAGTCAAAAGAGCCATTCAGCGAGAAAGGCCCGGAACAAGGGTTACTATAGTAATTGGCGGGGAACAAGTCAGCTACCATTCTTCGGAAGCGAGAAGAGTTGACATTATCGTACATACCGACGATTCCTTCACAACAAGAATCGAAAAAGTTCCTGCCGATGTCTACCTTGTTGACGGATCGGGTTCCATGTGGAGTTCTCGACGTAGCTGGACTGATCTGGTAAATGCTTCGTTTAGACCAGGGGCTAGAATTTACATGTCAATGATGCACGGTTGTTATAATGGGCAAAGTCTTGACAATGTAGAGCCGCAAGGCGGCACTGAAATCTGGTATTCTTATTATACTGTGCTGAATAAAATGAGAAGAGGAGAAACTTTACTTATTATCTCCGACTTCGATTCAAACTATCCATTGACTAGCGGCGAAGCAACGCTCATCAGACAAAGAGCACAAGCACGCGGCATTAATGTAATCACAATAAAATAGCCCCGCTAAAAAGCGGGGCTATATATTTGCTGACAAACGTTTGTCAAATGTTAATCGGCAGTTTCTTCTTCTGCAACTTCCGTTACTGCTTCGCCAATCCCGACCAACTCAATCTCAAAGTTGAGATCCTTGCCGGCCAGGGGATGGTTCATATCCAACGTTACAACCTCCTCGCTAAAGGCCGCAATGCGTGCCAGTAGAGGGGAGCCGTCTTCACGGGTACCTTGAACCTGCTGTCCTACTATAAACTCATACGAGGTGGGGAAAGCTGTTCGTTCCACAGTAGTAAATGCCTGTGGGTTAGGCTGGCCGTATGCGTCATCGGCTGTAAGGTTGACGGTCTTGGTCTGACCTTCCTTCATTCCGATTAGCGCCGACTCAAATCCTCCGAGAAGTTGCCCTGAACCGATGATTGTGCTAATCGGCTGACCGCGCTCATATGAGCTATCGAACGTTTCGCCATCAGCGAAACTGCCCTTGTAATGTAGTGTAACGTTATTGCCAGTCACTACCTTTGGCTTTTTTGTTCTTGCCATTTTTTCTCCAATTGGTTTTTTTGCGCTTTTAACGCTCTTGTACAAGATGGTGGAGACGGCGGGAGTCGAACCCGCGTCCACAATAAGTCTAAGTCAAGTCATTCACAAGTTTATTCAGTTTCTATCAGCTACTGACAAATATAGACGGTTATAATCTAACGCTTACCGTCCTGTCGCATTAGATGGTTTTGATTTTTACAAGTTATCTCTTGTTTTGCTTAAATTGGATAGAAGGCTTTAAGCGGCCTCCTCGATTACGCTGCTAGAGCTACGTCGAAGTGGTTGTTGTTGTTTGCAACTATATGTTTGAACTGTTAAGGTCGTATCTAACCTACTTGCACTATTTCCCTTTCTTACCCTGTCGAATCCGTTTCGTCCCCTTAGTTTTTTTATTTATCTTTTTGGTGATCACGCCAAGTGGCTTGCCGTCTTCGCCGTCAAGCCAAATGACGATCTCATCTTTTCTATCAATTTCCGATTTTACCGCTTTGAGATATTTTATCTCTTTCTTCGCTTTTTTTAGGGCTGCTGCTTCAGTGGTGTGACTACTAATTAGTTCACCTTGAATATAATGCCCATCCCATTTCCAGACTTTCCAACTCAATTACGTTATCTTTATTTTAAATTATTGTAGTTTTCACTAAGACTCAAGAGAAGATTGCTGGTACTCCTCGCTCCCAGCTTGCCAGCCTACCTTTAACTACCATCTCTTCAACTGCTGAACCCCTTTTTCTACTGGGGGGCTGTCTGGAACTACATGAGACGGCGGGGTTCGTATTAGACATTGAACCCGAACCATTTATATTGTTAAACCCTCTGGATGAGCCGGCCCCGTTAGGGCCAGTATATATAATTCGCGATGAACACCACAATTCCTCCGGTAATCCTATTATAACACATTACTCAGAAAAAAACGACTCTGTTTTGTAAATTTTTAAAAGTTTATTGAACTCGCCTACAGAAAGGCCCAAAAATCTGGCGGCCTCTTTCTTAGACCGGGTTGCTGAGAGAGCATATCTCAAGGCTGCATCTTTAGTCAGTTCTGGTAGAGACTTCCAGATAGGAAATCCATAGTATTTCCCTCTGAGAGATCTAGTTGATAGTTCTAACTTAAGAGCAATTATTTCTTCTAGAGAAAGACTATTGATCATAATTTCAAATTCATCATTTATCTTATTGTCTTTCTGAAGCTTCTTTGATATACTATAATGTAGATTCTTTCCAGATCTCATTTCTTTCTTACTGTCATTTAGGATTTAGAATTAGAATTTAGAAGTTATTTAATTACTTACTAATATAATATAACACCGAACCGAAAGGTTGTCAAGTCCTAAATGAAAAATATTCAAAGAATTTACAATCTTTTTACTTCTTACGATTCCAGAAGTTCGCCCAAGGGTCGCGACCTTCATACATTGACTTGTAGTTAACATCACCAGATTGCATTTTGGCTGTCACCTGATCCAGATCAACTCGTCCTTTGTGGGTATCGCCACCACCAAACTGAGGCATATAATCTCTTGGAGGGCCTTGCGGTGGCGGAAGGTTCGACAAGTTGCCTGCGACGACACCAACGATTGTGCCCTTGGCTTTGTCGGCGTCCATATCAGGAGTTAATCCAAAATGTTTCTGTCCTGCTGGTGATTGTACAATCTCAGCCAAGTATTCTGGGCCGAGAATGGGCAGCTTGCTCTCGGCAATCTCTCCCTCCACTGCCAAAATCATTTGCGCAATCTCGTCAGCCCCTTTGCCCAAGATGTTGTCGCTCCCTCCACCCTCAGCTTTTGCTGAAGCGGAAGGAATCTTGCCAGAGTCGGGAGGCATTGCTGCTGCAATTGCTACTTGTGCGACAGACAGCTTCTTTTCGGCGGAATCGCCAGGAAGCGCAATGTCTACTGCGCTAATTTTGGCCGCTGGGCCGGCAATGGCCCAAGTAGAGGACCATCGATGATGACCATCAATAACTAACTTGCCAGAAGTTACAATCTTTAAACCTTGGCCAGTGATATCGCCACTAGTGGCGTTTTCTACAGTCTTTATGCTTGACAATCCCCAGCCAATAGATTTCATTAAACTAATTTCATTTTGAGTTGGCCCCATATCGCCTACTGTCGGTGCTGCATTCTCGTTAACTTGAATAACTTCATCCGATGGCGCGCCATCTTCTTTACCGCCGGCGAGTGCTGCTCTGACTTTTGGGTCTTGACCTTCAGGGCTGTTTAGAAAGTCAACTACTCTAACCACTTCCATTGTTGAAAAATCATCTGTAACTTGGCCAATTGCCTCATCCCCAGGATCGGCTTGAATGGGACCGGACTGTCCTCTGTCCCGATCTGTCGCACCAAGGGCCTCATTTAAAAAATATCTTGGATCGCGCTTTTTGCGATTCTTAATTGGCTTTCCCCATCTACTCATTTTTTTTATTTCCTTTTAAAACCCTAAGTCTAATTCTTCTTCGCCGCCTTCTTCCGGCATGCCACCTAATTCTCCACCGCCAGCTTCCGCTGATGGTTGCGCTTCTTTTTCTTGTTCATATTCAGGAGTGGTAGGCTCTTCTGGCGTACCTTCAAGTTCTTGCTCCCAAGTGTCAAAATACAATTTAAGGTTAGTAATTAGATAATCGTAATATTGTTCTCTGTCTTCGTCGTTGCCAAGCTTAGCATAAGCCTCGACAACATTCTTTGTAACTTTATTCCATGCGTCAAGAGCATAGTTGCGACCGGTCTTATCAAGGTCGCCACCTTCGACTCCAGCAGCGAACTCTTCTCGTTCTGCTTCAACTGGATCTGCTTCCTCTTCTTCCGCTGCCGCTGGGCCTGCTGTGGGCGCTGAAGCCTCGACCTCTTCTTCGGGTCTGTCGCCTAGCGAAAGCTCAGCTTCAAACAGGGCTTTTACAGCCTCTGTAAGCTCGTCTAAGGCGCCTCCTCCCCCTGCAGGGGTCGTAGGCTCCGAAGTCTCTTCGGCGGCGTTAGGAAGCCCGCTGACGCGCTCTGGCGCTAGCGAGTTGATAGCCGCATTGATGATATGCGCACGAAAGGACAGTCGCTGTTCGGGCGAGGTTGTGAGAGTCTTATATTCGCTCTCAAGAACGTCAAGTGTGTTTGTGTTCAGAAGCATCTGATCGAGAGCGTTGCCACCGGTGTTCATACTTGGACCTTCGGTGTCTGCGTCTTCCTTCAAGAGACTGCGAACAATATTACGCAGTCTTTGCTCTTCTGTCAAAATTCCTTGACGTTTCTTTTGCACAATACGAAGCGCCTTGCGAACGTTCTCGCGCAAAATCAATTCGTTGTATAGATCAATACGGTTCACTTAAACGCCCTCTGGTTCTGGCTTTCCGCCCGTCTGCCCCTGTTGCTCGGGCGCGCCGGCCTCAAGCTCGCCCTTCCGCTTCTGCCATCTTTCCTCGGCCTGTTCTTTATAACCTTTTGCCGGCGACCATTTCCCTTCCACAATAGCCTGCACCCCGGAGTTAGCCATGGCTGCCTTTGCTTGTTTCCAATCGGCGCCCTGCCTAGCTAGCTCTTGTGTAACCTCTTCCTTCCATTTTGCTTCTATAGACTCAGCTATAGCGTTGAAGACTTCTCCGCGCTGGCGACCTTCGGCACCACCGAACACTTGAATTCCGGCATCTCTGCCATCGGGGAATTGAGCATTCATACCCTGCTCAACAATACACTTGCCCTTTTCATAACATACTGGCCATCCAATCGCAACGGCTGCGCCACCGGTGGCCACATCATAGTCGGTGCGCCAAGAATTTTGCGCCTGCGCCTGGAACTCGCTAGGCGCCACTTGAGCGCCAATTTTTTTGAGTTGATCCCTTTGTGCGCCAACTAGTTCCGTAAGAACGTTGCCGGCGATATTGACCCAATCAGCCGGGTCACCCCGTCCATCTTTTAATTCTTTCATAAGGTGCGGATCATTAAACCACGTTTCGATAGGTGTGGTAAACCAAGACCCCGTGCCTTCGCGTTCTAGAATAACGCTTTTGTGGCGCGCCACTGGGTGGCCCTTTGTCCAGCTTCTGAAGCCTTCAAATAATGTTTGTAGTTTTTGGTCGCTTGACCACTTTTTGTTGCTCATGTTATAATTAGTCCTTATTCCCCTAAAGCGACATTCGCTCCGGGTCTTCTTTTGTTTAATGGTTCAATCTCATCTTCTTCGTCATAATACGGGGCGCGCTCAACGGGATCCAACTTTAAACTTGCCGGCCCCCAAGCTAGGTCTGCCATGTTCTCTTCAATCTCTTCATCGTCTTCACGAATTAAAGTATCAGCCTCTTTCTTTTTCTTCTTTGAGCCGGGAGTACCTTCAACGGCACCTCCCGCCATGGCCGACATTTCATCCATAGTTTCCTCGGCTGGGTTAGCCTTCAAATACTTGAAGTCTGATTCCAAGTCTTGTGTCGCCCGATGAAGTTTATCATAGTCTTCGTCAGTTAAGCTTTTTAGAATTCTAGTCATAATATCTTTATAATCTATTTCTCTCTCGCCATAACCCTTGGCAGGCGCACGTCCGTGCGTAGTAACGGGCAGCTTCTCCATATCTCGCATGGCAGCCAGTACATCATCAGAAGCAGCAATCTCATCAAGAACTTCTTCGATAATACCAAAAAGAGTTTCAGCAATCTGAGCTTGTTCTGGTGGAACGATTTGTTGAACCCCAAACATATTTAAAACTTCTTCTGCTTGGCTTCGAACCGCTTTAGGCAAAAATTCAGCAATGCATTTTGGATCGCCATTGTCAAGACAATTGTCTCTGAAGTCTGTTGCACTTAATGGTTGACCTGTGACTGAATGTGTAAAGTCTTTTCCATCGACACTAATTGAATATTCTCCACCTGCCAAGACTTGCACACCCTCTCGCGCATGCTTTTGTACGTTGCCAGCAAAGCGTTCGTCGTCACCCCCTTTTTCGCTGACACCGAGAATGATCTTGTCTCCAGGCTGTGCCCATTTGGGATCGTTGTCTGGATTGGCAACGAACTCAAATGTAGTCTTAACAGGTGAATTGAATTTGGAAATATCAACTTTTACAGTATCTTGTAAACCGTAAGCTTCGATGTATTTTCTCCAAAGGTTAATAGAGTGTTCCGACGTAACGTCATTACCACCCTTGCTTGTACGAGTCAGAGGAGAAACTAAAATTCTCACTTCATTGGCCATGATTGCGTACTGACGAACCATGGCGAAATGACCCCTGTGTGGAGGCTTAAACGCGCCGGGAAGGACTGCGATGGTACGTCCGCCATTCTGTTCACGAATGACGCTGCCATCTTCGCCAATTTGCTGAATTGCTTGTACATCGCCTCTCCCATATCTAAATAGTCCTAAAATCTGATTGATGGGCGCGAAGTTACCAGTAAACTTATACTGCTGTCCGCCCCAAGCAAAGACAAAGCCTTCGACCGTAGTATTAACGTTGTCGTGACTTTTGAGCTTCTTAAGTTGTCTTATCAAAAGCGATTGCGCCTCTTCTTTGCCGGCGCCTTCATAAGACTGAATTTGTTCGATGGCTGTTGCGACCTCTTGACGTAGCCGCTCCAACTCTTTTCCATTGTCGAGGATGTAAGCACTCTCAAGACCCTTCAGCATTTCCACAGCAAAGTCATGGATAGCGTCTTCGATGGGTGCGATGGTTCCGCCAAGCAGTTTCTTTTTATTATCCTTTTCCAGAAGTTCTGCAACAGCAATTCTCTCCTGATCATCTTTGAGCATCTTTCTAACTTTGCGAATATTGGTTCTGCCCTTGGTTTCTTTTATGTGATCAATAATGTCTGCAACTAATGCTTTGTTTGCGCTCGGTGCGGCTCTCTTGACAACGGGAGTTAACTTGGAATCAACGTATTGGCCTACGGTCATGCTACCACCGAAACCAGCGGCATTGATTCTGCGCAAGGTATCTTCTAATACAACTTGGTCGTCTAACGCCGCCAATTGCATTACAGCCGTCTTTCGGACTGAGAAGGGTTCGTCTGCGGTTGCTTCTTCAAAGCGGTCCAGAACGGCGTCTAGCGTCTGTGAGATCTGCTGTACGGTTGCGTCATCCGCATTGGCCACTACATCGTCTGCAGCGACGTACTGCTTGTGGCCGCTAGCATGAATTGATAAAACGTTCGCATCATAGCTTACAACATTAGAAGCCCCCGGCCCTTGAATTTCTACATTCAAGAATACAGGGGCTTCAGAGCCGAACAACATTTCTTGTTCTTCCGGTGTCAAGGATTCGACAGCCTTTTCGAAAGCGCGGAAGGATGCCTGATAAACTCTCTTGACATCCTCGCCGCCTTGGAACACACGCGCAGCTAAATCGTCTGTATTACTACCTGCTTTACGCATGTCGCCTTTGTTGCGAGCATAACGAGCTTCGCCATCAACATAGCTGAGATAAATGTTGTAGCCATCTGTTTTTTCGGTCCCGACCAATTCGCCTTGAGCAGCGGCGGTAAGGATCTCTTCCATGTCTGAATAGGAGAGATCGGGATTGTCATACAGATGCATCAAATGGCCAGCTACGCCGCCTTCTAACAGAAGGTGTCGCCGCTTGACCTGAAGTTCTCTCAGTATGCTTTTATAAAGCTTGTCATTCATCAGTACCCTGTGCCTCTTCTAGAATTTGTAATTTTTCTTGAAGAAGGGTAACTTCATTTTGTAACCTGCGAACTGATCTTCGAATTTCTTTCACATGCGATTGAGCAATTTCAACTCTTCTCTCATCAGTTCTAGAGCCCGGTCGAAGCTTTCCCAACACCTCGTCAAGAGATTGAATAAAACTAGCGATAGAGGGCATTTGACCATCGGTCAAAAACCTTCTTGTCATTTTGTCAAAATCAATCTGCTTTCGATGCATTTGTGGAACCCTTCTTGGTCGCCGTCTTCCGGCGAGTAGTAGCCTTCTTGGTTTCCGCAACAGTTTCAATTATAGTTTCAACGGTCGCAGTTGTTTCGGCCAAAGTCTCAGCCGTTCTTTCAAGCAGTAGTCTGCGTTTCCATACTTTGCCCATTATTGTGCCCACCTTTTAACTAGTCTTTCGTAGAGATGTGCCTGACGGCGGTTGAAGCTTTCCTGAAGGTCATCAGTAGTCTCTTCCTCGTCGGCCTCTTCGATTGGTTCACCATCATCTTCATCTTCTTCGTTGACGAACCCCTTGGGCACCTTGTTGGCTACGTCGGAACGATCCCACTTGCCAGCCTTGGCGCTCGGACCAGAACCGGTAGCAGCCTTGGGACGATCCCAGCCTTCGGTCTTTGCTTCCTCTTCCTCTCCCTTCTTTGCGAAGGGATTGTCTTTCTTCTCATCGTCGTCGCGCTTGTACTTGCCCTCTTCGACAGGATCCTCGTCCTCGTCATCAGCCTCTTTGAGCCAACGACCAGTAACCTTGTTAGCAACGTCCTTGCGATCCATCTTACCGGCTTTGCCGTCTTCTGCCATCACCTGACGAATTGCATTAAGAATTTCTTCCTCTAGGTTCTGACCAGGGCTGCCGCTTGAGGACGCACCTTGGCGGCGGTCTGATGACTTCCGACCTTGCTCACGGTCATCGTCATTACGGTCGCCTTGACCTTCCTCTTTAACTTCTTCCTCTTCCTCTTCGCTAATAGTAGCGTTTTTCATGATCTCAGCAACGATATTCTGGACCAACTTTTCATGTTCAGACATGGTAATTATCTCCTTGTAATTATAATTAGTTTCATGTAAATTCTTACGCCTTTTTGATTTGTGCTGGTCTTCCCAGTCTCTCATAACCATGGACGCGTAAGCTTCCTGTTCCATTTTTCTTAAGTGTTGATTGCTCTGTGCGTAGCCGTCTCCTGTCTCCCCCATTTTCTCGGGGGCGAGATCTCCGCGACAGTTCTGTGTGTGATGCACCAATTCATGTGCGAGAGATCGTAATAAATCTTTAGGGTGTCTTCCGTCTACATATAAAGTTACAGTATAAGTTTGTGGTTCGTAGTGTGCTGTTTTGCCCAAAGGATCTTTGGAGTTAGCCTGATCGGATTGATATACAATCTGCGCTGGCTTGTCAAACCCTAGATACTTTTGGGCATAAGGATAAAATTTAGATACCATGCCCGTAAGGGCAGACATATCTTTCCCTGATTCATTTTTAACACTACACGGCATTTCTAATGTTCTTGAGTTTTTCTTGCAGCTTTCTTACTCTGCGCTTGTTAAGAACTTCGGGGACAATTCTGCCTAGCATTTCGTGAGAGATGTTTTCAACTTTCAGCTTGTTTGCTTTTGCCCAATCTTCAACAGTCATAAGAAGCACCTTGACAGCGGTGTCATCAATCCCAAGCTTCTCGCGATTGATATCCATCCAACTCTGTAGGCCCTTGCCTTTCTTGCCCTTATAAATTTGAATGACAGGTACGACTCCACCAGCTTCTCCCCCAACGTCTGAGGGGTCGGCGCCTTGGTCAGTCGGTCCTGCCGACCCGCCACCCATGGCCGCCTCATACTCGTCGGAACCGCTCAACTCATTAAGTACTTTTTCGCCGTATGTATCACGAACAGCATCTTCAACAAGACCATACCAGATCCAGCCTTGAACATCATCCATTACTGATTCAGTGACAGTTACGCCCTGCTGCTTGAGGTTGTTAGAAACGTGCTTGAGGATTGCGCCATAGACTTTGCCGGGGACACCGGACTTGGAACGATCCAAGAAGCTCTGCAGCCCCTTGCCGCCCTTGCCTTTAAACACAGATACTGTGGGGGCTGCTGCAGCCTCTTCACCACCGCCTTCCTCGCCGCCGGTCTTAATGGTTTCTATGCCGCCGGTCTTAATATCATCGACCAAATCATCGACTACTTCTTCGCCGCCACCGGGGAGTTCAACGGCTTGATCTGCTTTACCAAGAAGAGCTAGAATCTGCTTAAGCATAGCCATCATCTCTTCCTGCGAATCTGCACCCTTTGCTTGTTGAATAATCTTTTCGGGCGGGGGCATTTGATCAACAACTTTGCCTGTGGCTTGCGCAGCTTTCTTCGCTTCGGGGTCAGTAGCGTTTGCCGCTTTCTGCGTAAGGTTAGTCATGGTTTGCCAAATGTTCTTATATGGGGCAGCAACAGCCTTTAGGAATCCACCTAG
>VMHT01147199.1_pt1 | contig 18201 bp, 25 predicted proteins | sample 4693611 | NCBI WGS metagenome assembly VMHT01 (sample SAMN12280063, study PRJNA550983) | marine metagenome | isolation source: seawater sampled from same location over 5 years 0.02-0.2 micron viral filtrate | place: USA: collected off the coast of southern California halfway between the port... ...
GTAATAAACTAGTCTAGTGGCCATGCCAACTTCTCCTATAATCTATTTCGTATAGATTTTGTACTCTTGCTATTTGTTCATCGGTTATTTCAGTTTCTAAATGAGACTTGTTTTTATGTATATTCAAGACTTGATCATGTGATATATCTGATTTAGTTTCTGTAGAAGAATTGTTCCATAGTGTATCTAATAATGTTATCGTATCTTTGATGTTATACACTCTATCATAGTCTTCTGGGTAACCCATGAAATAACTCTGAGACATATAATGTGGTTCGTAGTTATACTCACCTGTCTCTAATTGTGTTATTGTTTCATCAATGGTCATCTCTGTACCATGATGCACTCGTAAAAACTTATATGCTGATAGAAATCTTTCTACCGGGTCTCGTTTTATAGCATATCTTGTAGACCCTTTTCTAAAAGGTGGATTTATTCTATCACATCTTTCTCTTACTAAAGATACTCTCCACATTGCAGTCTCTTCGCCCATGTTTAATAAGTGTGCAACATGTTTGATAGTAGACAATGCATTCTTTGGACATATTCTAACGTCTATGTTATTGTAAAGATGATTGATACCACCAGTAAAATAGTAAACGTTATTATCGGGTGAGATAGTCTTAGTAATTTGGGACATAATCGTCTTCTGCTTTACCCTGCTCTATGATATATTTTTTATACATCGACTCATATGATTTCTTTTTACTATCTTTACCTGGTAGTGTCTCTATGATGTATGGCAGATCATGTTTAGCATCTGCATATGCAAAGTCTGAACCTGCTTGATAAGTTCTAACTTCACAAAACTCGCGGTCAATCATGCGGACTAGATGTTTGTGTCTTTCACATATTGCATCTTGTTTTAATTCACTTGGTAAGTAAAGATGTACTTGTCGCATTATACTTTTCTGTAACCTTCATTCCAAACTTCAAATTCTGAATATCCACCAATGTTCTCTCCGTGAACTTTGATCTGCGGAAAAGTTCTTGCACCAGGGAACTTCTCAAAGAGTTCTTCTCTAGTAAAGTCTTCATCTAGCATGAAGTATTTGAATTCTAGTCCTTCTCTAGTTGCTAATGCTTTTGCTTTATCGCAATAAGGACAATGTGTTTTGCCGTATATTTCTATCATTTCAACTCCTGTTGTATAAATTTACCGATTGTATCGATATCTTGTTCACTCAGCATACCTGCCTGTGCCCACATTGTAGAGGACATATTTCCAATTGTCTCTCTGTTTTTATATGCAATCAATCGACCACTTATATAATCTGCTGATTGCCCTGCAAGTTTAGGAAATGCTCCCATACCTTGACCTTCTTGACCATGACATGCCGCACACCCTGACCATAATCCTCTAATTTGACTAAACTCGTCTACACTTGCTAGTTCTCTTTTCTTTTGTTCGATCTGTGCTGGTGTGCCATTCTCTTCTACGTATTTGACATAACAATCGCCTGTACAACTATGTGCACTTGAATACCCTTTGTATTCTAGATTATTGTATGCTACTGATATGGTTCCATACATGAAACCACATATGCCGATGATTAAATAAAATGCTTCGTTTCTCATATGATATAGTCCTGTCTTCCTTTCTTAGCAGTATATATCTTGCCAGTATTACGTCCATAATACTTGTTCTTCGATATGCCTTTTGTTCCTTCGAGATTCTTTGCTAGTAGTAAATAGATGCACACCATCGTTGATAGTATGATAAATGATATTAATATTTCTGTCATAATTTAAAGTCGTTAAAGGTGTCGTCATTGACATCTTGTTTTATACCACCAATGACATAAGATTCTATCTCTGTCTCTTGTGGTGCGTTTTGTAATCCACGACTGTTGAACCAATGTTTTGTCCATGGTAATGGGTTGTTTGCACTAGATATGTCGTAGATTGGATTTAGACCAATTGCTCTCAGTCTTTTGTTTGCTATGTATTCTACATATTTGCCAAGAAGTGGTATTGATAGACCAATCATTGATCCATCTTTAAATAGATATTCTGCCCATTCTTTCTCTTGTTCTACTGCATCTTCATACATCTTGTATACTTCTTGTTCACAATCTTTCATAACTTTGTTCATGATTTTGTCGTTCTCATGATTCTTGTAACACTTAAGTATATGTTGTGAAACTGCCAAGTGTTGTGCTTCGTCTCTTGCTATGAACGATATGATCTTTGCTGATCCTTCCATAACTTTGAGTTCACCAAATGCAAAACTACAAGCAAACGATACAAAGAATCTGATACCTTCTAAAATGTTTACAGATATAAGTGCCAGATATAATGCTTTGTATAGTTCATAATCATCGACTTTGAGTCCTAACAATCGTCTACGACCTAGTTCTATGAAATGATCGTATTTTTCTGTAACCATCTCTGCTCTCTTTACAATCTCTGGTTGATCAATAATAGTATCAAAGATATCACTTGGATCTGCATAGATGTTCTTGATGATATGTGTATATGATCTACTATGAATTGTCTCCATAAAGTCCCATGTAATAATACAAGATTCAAGTTCAGGAAGGGTCACGAAAGGTAAAAATGCTATGCTTGGTGCCCTACCCTGAACTGAGTCTAAAAGTGTTTGATATCTGAGATTAGATGTAAAGATATGTTTCTGTGCATCAGTTAATGTCTGATAGTCTGCTCTATCTTTCTGTAATGAAACTTCTTCTGGTCTCCAGAAGAATCCTAATTGTGTTTGTGTAAGTTTGTCAAAGATTGGATATTTAAACTCATCGAATCTTTGTGTATTAAGTTCATCGCCAAAGAATGGTTTGCCCTTTGTGAAATCTATTTTGTTTTTGTTAAATACTGTCATTTGTCTGCCTTTACTATATTGTCGTAATTATTCACTAAGTCTCTATACGCCTCTTTGTGTTCATCAAGCATCTTGATATCGTCCCATGCTTTAACGAACTTAAGAAATCCTGGTGTAGCAGGATCATTCTTAGGGTCAAATCTGTCTACTCTACCATCTAGTTCTAGATTGGACATCTTATATGCGGCAGGTTTCTCTAATTTTTTTAGTATCTTGCCGTCAGAATCTTTTGCGGTTTCATTATCGTCCATCCAAAAGTTATCTAGTCTGCACATTTCTGTTCTGAGATTATAGAAATGTAAAAATATATGGTAACTGTAGTCACCTAGTAAATAATCTCTCCAATGTGGTGCATTTGGACCCTGGTACAATAATAGATCGCCAGGTTCTAGCATCACTTGAGTACAATTATTACTCTTTCTTTGTCTGTTTGGTATTTTTTGAGTGATTGCTTGTACTTCATCACCTTGCCAACCAGCATAGTTATTATCTCCTCGAATCCATATTGGCCAAGGACGTTGATCATCTGTCTTATATTCAAGGCAAAGTGTTGCAGATACTTCACATGATGGTCTATCAACATGTGATGCCAAATAGGCGCCTCTGTCATATTTTCTAGAATATGAGTACGTTTGCCTTAGAGGTAAGTCTATATAGTGTTCTAATTGTTTCCAGACATATTGATGTAATGCTATGCCCCATGGAGTACAATAACCACCATCTGATTTACCAATAGAACTTTTAGGATTCTTGAATGTAATATCATTCTCTTCTCTGTGCATTGATTCTAGATAACCTGGTGTTTTTTCGGCCGCTTTCCAATTGTCAATAGTAATATCAATGATGTCTTGTGGTATGATACCTCTGATAACAGTGTATCGTTTCTTCATGAAGTCCCATGTATGCTGATTAGTAGAACCTATAGCAGGTTTTCTATCTTCATCATCTCTAATGAAAGAATTGTTATCTCTTTCTGGTTCGTTATATGTTAATATTTTTATTGTTCTATCATCAAATGGCACAGGCATCGCAATCTTCCTCATCATTATTTGGACTATCAATCATTGGTGGTACGTAATCGTTCATAGCAGATGCTGGATCAGAAATTACATCTTCAGTTTTACCGTCCATAGTATTCTGATAGTAACTAGTTTTCCACCCGTACTTATATGTAGTGAGCAAATCTCTCGCCATAACAGAAACAGGAACTTCATTGTTTTCAAAGTTTTCTGGATTGTATGACCAGTTGCCACTTATTGCTTGATCAAAAAACTTTTGCATCACTGAAACTACATTGATATATCCTGTGTTGTCAGGCATGTCCCATAGTAAAGTGTATGCTGTTTTAAGATGTGATATTTGTGGTACAATCTGCTTCAGTGTACCTTTCTTACTCTTTTTGACTGACAAGTAATCTCTAGGTGGTTCTATACCATTTGTAGCATTTGATACTACACTAGATGATTCACTTGGCATTTGAGCAGTGAGAGTTGAATGTCTTAGACCATGAACATTTATACATGTTCTTAGTTTTTCCCAATCACATGTTAATTTATTTGGTACCAGTTCATCGACTTCTTTCTTGTAAGTGTCAATGGGTAATATACCATCTGCATATTTTGTTCTGCTGAACCAATCACATGGACCCTTCTCTGATGCTAATTGATTCGATGCTGTTAATAGATTATACTGAAATTTTTCTGTAAGATCATGGACAAGTTGCCATGCTTTAGGGTCATCATATTTGACTTTGTTCTTTGCAAGATAGTGTGCAAGTCCAATATACCCTATACCAAGACTTCTTCTAGCAACCGTCGAACGTTTAGCGGCCTCTACTGGATATTCTTGATAGTCTATCAATTCATCTAGACCTCTTACTGCAAGATCACACATCTCATGTAGTTCTTCTTCTTTAACTATACCAACATTGATTGCTGATAAAATACAAAGGGCGATCTCACCATCGCCATCAATATGATCTATTGGATCAGTAGGTAATGTTATCTCTTGACATAGATTACTCATGTTCACTTTGTCTTTAAATGAACTATGAGTATTACTATGGTCAATATTCATGATATAGATTCTGCCAGTCTCCGCTCTTTCTTTTAACATGTCTGTAAATAATTCTCTTGCACCAATTTTTCTTTTTGGTACTGATGTTGCTCTTTCATACTTCTCGTACATCTCATCAAACTCTGGTGTACCAAATGCTTCATATAATCCAGGGACATCATGAGGTGAGAATAATGTTATCTCACCATTTGATAGAAATCTTTCATAGAATAGTTTTGATAACTGTATACTATAATCTAGTTTTCTAACTCTGTTATCTTCGGTGCCTTTATTGTTCTTGAGTACGATAATATCTTCGATCTCTTGATGCCAGATCGGAAAGTGGACTGTAGCAGATCCGCCCCTAACTCCGTTTTGAGTACAACATCTAACAGTAGATTCGAACTTCTTAAGGAATGGTATAACTCCTGTGTGTTGGACTTCGCCACCTCTAATTCTGCTACCAATACCTCGTATTCGTCCTGCGTTGATTCCGATTCCTGCTCTTTGGGCAACATATCGACCGATGGCCATGTCTGAACTGAAAATAGAGGGCAAAGAGTCGCCTGAGTCGACAAGTACACATGATGCGAACTGTCTAAGTGGTGTTCTAACACCTGCCATGATGGGTGTTGGTATATTAATTTTGAATGTTGAGATTGCATCGTAGTATCGTTTAACGTAGTCAATTCTTTGTTCTCCATAATTTTTAAATAATGTCATAGCAATTAGCATGTACATAAACTGTGGTGTTTCGTATATATCACCTGATGATCTGTCTTGTACTAGATATTTGTCTACGACCTGTTGTAGTCCTGCGTATGTAAATTCAAAGTCTCTTGAATGTCTTAGGTATGAGTTGAGTTTTTTAAATTCTTTTTTGTTGTAATGATTTAGAATGTCTGCATCATATACACCCTTGTCTATGTTTCGATCTACAAGTTCTCGTAGATCAGGATAGATTTCTGCATCTTTCCATTTTGTGTTGAATACTTGTTTCTGAATTGCAAACAATAATAATCTTGCGGCAACAAACTGATAATTTGGTGATTCTAAACTGATTAGATCACTTGCACTTTTTACCAATATCTTTTGTATTTCTTTTGTTGTTATACCATCGAAGAATTGTAGTCCAGAGTTCATTTCTACTAAAGACTCTGATACACCTGTAACTCCTCTACAGGCCTTCTCTACCATTTTATGTATTTTTTCTAGATCAATTTCTACTTTTGATCCGTCAGACTTGACGACTAATAATGCTGAATTCATACCCTCTTGTACTCCGTTAATTTAAGTTTTGCTGAGAGACCAAACGTTGTACAGTCATTAATAATTTCAATTAACTCTAATTCAGATATACCACTCTGAATCATGTCATTTATATCTTTGCAGTTCTCTACTCTTTTATCTGACCAGATGCAAACTTTATACCCAAGGTCAATCACTTCACTAATCTTTTTGATTATTTCTCTGTTTCTTGGTTCGTTGTCGTAAATAAGTATTGCATTTTCTTTATACTGATCACTTAGTTTTTTAAAATCACTTCCCGCAACTGCGATACTGTTAGGGAGGAATAAACTGTCTATGGGTCCCTCTGTAACATAGATAGTTTTTGTTTTGTCCACATTATTAGCATTAAAGATGAGTGGAACGTCATCTCGAAATCTCATGGTCAAATATCTGAGTGGTGAATCATTGATTGCACGACCAGTAAGACCAATCATTTCGCCTTCTTCAGAGAAGAAAGGCAATATTATTCTAGGGTCATTTCCTAGTTGTCTACCTTCATAGTTCTTATGAAGATGAGATAGTGAAGATGCAGTTGATACAAACCACATATCTTTCATCATGAAATCTGCTACACCTCGATCTATCAAATACTTTCTAGCAATGGCATTCTCTACTACAGGAACTGCAATTGCTTTCAAGTCTTCAGTTTTATTTAGAAGATCGAAACGTGGTGTAAACTTAAATTTGTTAGAAGATGGTAACTTTTTTTTCTTTGGTTTACGACCACTCTCAGTTAACCATTCTTTGACATATTCTTTGTGTACCATAGGGAAATTATCTTTAAGAAAATTGACACTAGATGTACTTTTACCACAATTATGACACTTATAGATCAGTGATTGATCTTTTACAAAATGGTAACCACGTGCTTTATAGAGATTCTTTTGCGAATCACCACAATAACAACACCTGTGATTTAACGTGTTGTCATTTATCCACTTGGCCTTGTCTAGATGAGACATGACCATAGATAAGTATTTCTTCTCTAACCATAGCATTGATACTATTATACTACAATATTATGATTTTTGTAAGTCTTTTTTACTAACTTTTTTGATTTGATCTTTGGGAACTTGTAGAACGTATCTATTCTCTACTACTTTTGGTTTGTCTTCTTCTACTTTACGTGCAATAAGACCTGTACTGGACACTAACAATAGGACAGCAAGTGGGTCAAATACGAAAATAAGGGCATAAATCACCCATCGAACCGCGTTGTCAAGATACTTGACACCTGCTTCTTCGCCATATATGACTTCTGCAACGTACTTTATAGGTCCAATTTTACTATCTTGTTCTAATTGTTTACGTTGTATTGGTAGTTTCTCTGCCGTATAGTCTGTAATTAGATCAATAGATGTATCAATATCTGTAGCAATCTGGGCCCTTTCGTCTCTTTGTTGTCGATTGATATAGTTTCTGTCTTGTGGACGACCCGTGGTAACGACTAGATCGAGTCCTGTGAGTCTTTCTTGTAGTCTCTTGACTTTCATCTCTTCTGCATTTATACGTGTGTCTAGAATTGATAATTCAAGATTGTTACCATCTCCTACAAGTGTTGTTTCTATATTTGCTTTAGATAGATACCCAAATATACCAAGTGATGTGATCAACATCAATACACCTACAGATAAAAGTAAATAGTATTTGAGATAGTTAAGTTTTTCCCATACAAGATGTAGATATGCCGCGGTGACTAACTTACCAACTTCTAGAGCAGTCATCATAACTATAGTTCCAATATAAGCACCAGCAAATATTGTTGCCATTCCTATGACTGAAAAGTATGCCGCGATTCCTGCAATAGTGATCGAGGTCACCAAAGCAAGATAGTTTAGAAATTTAATCATATCTAATTATATCTTTTTTTGAGCAGTTTGTATAGTCGTTTTGTGTCGTTTTTATTTTTACGTCTGTAAAGAGATTTGCTATGCATTAGGGGGTGATTAGTCTGGACTGCATCGCCAGTAGAATTTACTGGTGCATCTTCAGACATCGTATCGAACTTGATATATTCTGATAATTGATCAGCAAGTATTATGCCTGCTTTATAATCTGATGGAAAATGTAATCCTGCAATTACTCTTCCAAAAGCACAAACATCTGCCGCTTCTCTAAGTTCTGATTTAATCTCTGGGTATAGTTTACCATAATAATTTGCTACAACATATGGTTGAACTGTATGACCTGATGGATATGATGGTGTTTTGCTTGTATCTGTTTCAAACATTTTGAATTCTATACCAAGTTTCTCTGCAACTTGATATGGTCTTGGTCTATTGTAATGATTCTTGTAATGTCTAATGATTGGTCGACATTGGTCATTAATCATATCAATAGTACTTTCATCATAGTCCATCTCGTTCTCTTCTAATACTAATCTAATGTAGTATGAAGAGTCTCGATCACAATTGATATATGCTTGTTTGTCATCGTCAGTTTGACTGTTATATCTTTTGACTATTTCATTGATCTCTGCTCTAGTCTGAGTACTAGAATTCTTTGGTGGGTTTGGTAATACGATGTTCTGCCACCCATCATTAAAGATTTTAAGTTTCTTATATTTTGCTTTCTTTAATTGATCTTGTGGTGAAAATACCAGTGTATCGATCTGTACTAGTTCTTCAATAAACATCTTCGGCCGTGAATAATACTGTCTCTGATAGTATATTGCCTTGATATATTGTTATACCATATGCAATACTATGTTCTTTAACATCAGTGATCTGTGTTTTCTCTGGATAGATTTTGATCTCGCCTGTCTCTGTAAAGTTTTGCTTGATCTGTCTACGTAAATTATATGGTCTGTCTTGGTATAATTTGCCAACATCAACTGCCTCTGAAATCATTTCTGCATTCATGATGTTTTGTTCTTTTAAAAACTTATAGAACTTTTCATATAACTCATCGGCCTGATCTGCTGGTAGGTTAGTTTCCTCTTTCAGAAGCAATAATGCCACTGCATAAGAGGCAAAAGCAGTCTTGCCAAATGGTACTTTTTCTATGAGTTTTTTGAGATTGAATACTAGTCTATGTAGAGGTGTAAGTGATGCTTTTTCTTTTGCAGTAACTGGGTTGTTATCTACTTCAAGTCCATCTTCATTTTTGATTTTCTTGATACGATTACCACGTTTGTCAATGAAACCAAACTTATACGCCTGTTGTTTCTCAAAAGGTGTTGTTAACATCTTGAGAATACGAAATACAATTAAACTATCTATTACTCTTCCGACCATAATACTATTTATGTTTATAAATCACGTAGTCGTTGGACAAGTTCTTTATCTATCTTAATTTGGGGTTTCCATTTCTCATCTACATATCCCAAATATAATAATAAAGTCTTGATAGATGACCAATGCTCTTCTTCTTTGATCTTAAAATCTAGCATTCTCATACAAGCATCGAATCCAAATACATTGAATAAACAAATTGTATGATTTAACATTAGTCTTTCTCGAAGTTCTCCGAGATCGTGGTAACGATGTAGTAATCGTTTTAGATATCTAAATCTGCGTAAGTCTTCTTTGAAGTCTTCAATGTCCTCACACTGAGGATCATCATAATGCTTCATTGCAAATGCAGAAAAGTTCTTTGGTGTTAGTTTGTCAAATAGACCCATAATATATTAGTATTTAGAATGCCCGAAGGCAGTACATAGAGATTACTCTATGTACTAAACAATCTGTCCGTAGACTTTGAATGTTCCTGTTTCTAGTTGCTCGTATCTTACTCTTAAGTTTACGAGTCTTTCGTCTTTATCGAGTTCATCGATTGGTGTATCTACTGATTTACCAATGATCTCTCCATGTGAGAATGCTACTTCGAACTCACCATTTCCAGAAAATTCATCTCCTGAACTTTCATTTCTTGGGTCATCAGAAGGTACGTTTTTTCTCATTAATCCTAATTGACCAAGTTTTGCTTCCATTTGAGCAACTGCGGCCTTTGGATTTAAAAATTCAGAAACAGCAACGTGTCCTAAAACTGCGTTTACGGCATTCTTAACATCATTGTCATTCAAGTCATAAGGCATTTTATTACTTGAAAGACCTGCTGTGTTCATGATTCCGTGTTCTGTAATGTATTCTTTAAATGATTTCATAATTTCTCCTAAGTAGTAATTGCTACTCCAACTCCTAAAACTTCAGCACTTGCCGCGAATATGTCGTCAGATGCATTCTTTTCTACAAATTCAGTTTTACCAGCAGACAATGTAAATGTCCCGATCAAACTGTGTGATGAGTTTTCTATCGAAACTAATCTATTCGTTGAACCTGAATTACAAAGTCGTACAACTGTAGCATTACCGAAGTTGCTTCCGTTAGTTGTACTTGTTCCGCATGCGGCCTCTGATCCTAATACTTTAGTTTTCATACTATATCCCTACTTATGCTACAACTGTAACAGTTCCAGCGGCAGTTCCAATTCCTGCACTAGAAGTAATTGTAGATGCAGTATTTGTACCTTTATCTTTAATTGTACCACTGTTTAGTGCTAGTGGGTTTGCCCCGAAACTTAATACATCGTCAGCATTTGTGGCGGCATTTGCTGCCCCAATTACTAGACTGAATACTAATTCATTACTACCTGTACCTGATGCGTAAGATAGTACGTGTGGACCTCTACCTGAACCAGTTCCTTGGTTACCATTTGTTACTGATAACTGAGGGGTTCCTGTAACGTCTACGTTTTCGTTGAATATTACTTTAGCAGATAATGTTCCACCTGCTGATTTATCGAATGCAGATGATATCCAGTCAATTTCTGTGATGTCTGCCGCTCCTATTCCTACAGATAATGAACCACCAGTTGCAACTAGAACTTCTTCTAAATTTCTAGAACCAACTGCTTTCTTTAGTACCCAACCTTCTGGTTTTGCGATACAATTTTTCTTATCAGCAGTGTTTAGGTATTTTGGTTTAGATTCGTCTGAATCTGATACTCCCCATAATGCCATGATTTTCTCCTCTCTTATTTATTTGACTACTTTTAATATAGTCTTAAATGCTTTATCAAAAGACTTTTTGTCTTTTTGTAATAGTTGTAAGTATTTAGCACGAATCGGACCTTTAAGTGTCATTAAAGCATCATAAACTTTAACGGCATCATCTCTTTTGATCTTCTGATTTTTCATATCATCAGTTCTTACTTCACCGTCTTTCGTGTAATCCTTGAATTTTGCCAGTTGCACTAATATATTTGCATCTGGTCTATTTTGGGTACCTCTTGCCTTACTTGCGAAAGCATCAAGTGCCCTTTGGTAAACTTCATCTTCAGATGCTTCACCATATTTTCCACCCGCCATTGTTGAAATTTTATCAATTTTGGCCTTCAAATCTTTTTCGTTTTTAGCACCCGAAACTGCACGTGCTATCTTTTTGTTACCTGCATCAGACATCATTCCAAAATCAGCAATCTTTTCCATAACTGCGTTGACTTTGGCCGCGTTCTTTTTGATGTACCCTAATTTGAGTAACTTATTTTTAAATGCTTTTGTTCTTGCATCAGCAGTTAAAATCTTTTCTATTTGTGTCTTTGTTGGTTCTTGCATATTATTTTTCGTCAAAATGTTTGATTGTTGAAGGGTCACCGTATGATGATTTACCTCTTACAACTGAGTCAAAGTCTCTGAGTTTCTTCTTAGTTCCACTCACAACGATTACTGTATCGTCTCTACCTTTATTACTATTATACTTTAAACCCATCATTTTTGCAGACTTTTTAAATTTATCTTCTTCAGGTTTCTGCATCTTCTTAACTCTGTAAGTAATCATCTCTTCTGTCATTAATTTTTCCCAAAGATTTGTTTCTTCTTTTGTTAATAACATTTGTGTATTAAGAGTTCCGATCATTGTTAGTATTGCATCTCTGGCATCAAGAACTTTTTTGTAAGATGCATTATGCTTTGTATCCTTAAGTGTCTTGTCGCCCATTGATGAAACTTTTTGATATGCTTTTAAAACTGATTGCATATCTTTAGAAATCTTTTTCATTGCATCGACTTCTTGTTTCTTAGTTTCATTAAGTTTCATAGTTCTGTAATCGTCCATGATAGTACTATTCTTTAATAGTTTCTTTGCCGCCACTCTATCATGATAAACAAATTTGTGAACTTTTCTATCTTGGTCATCTTGAACAGAATAACCTTTATTATCTAATTTGATAACTTTACCTTGTCTCTTACTACCAGTGCTATCGTAATAATCTACTTCTCTACCAACTTTGATTGATTTTTTAGTTTCTGCACCCATACCTTTACGTGCAAGTACTCTATAGTTTTCTTTGATTTTGCCTTTAACTAGATCGTCAAGATTGCTATCTAACCAATCAATGAATTCGTCTTCATCGTCTCCACGAATCTCACCATTGGAACTTGCCCAATTACTAAGTTCGTCTTCTGCTTTACGAGATAGTTCTAAGTTACCACTTTTTTGTGCTTTCTGAAGTTCTCTTTTGTGCTTACGAACTATGTCTTGAATCTTTCTACCTTCTGATACTGATTCTCTTTTAGGTGCAGGGTTCTTTTTTCTCATGTCAACGATTGCAGTCCAGAGTTCTTCTCTAGTCATTGTATCGCCTGAACCTGCATCTTTGAATTGCATTGCGAAATACTTTTCCATTCTAGCAAAGATTTCATCTTCATCTAAAAATGATGTGATATATTTTCTAAGTTCTCTGTTTGCTTTTGCGTTGTATTGTGCGTTGACTCTTGCTTTTTTATTGATAAATGCAAAGTAATAATCACCATCATAGATAGGGTAACTTAGAGATAACCATGAATTCTTTAATGCACTATTATTAACATAATGAGTGTCTTTATCGTTCTTCTCTATCCACTCTTGTTCTTTTTTATCTATGCCGACCTTCTTTGCAAAGACTTTAATTGGCATCTCTTTTGACATCTTTGCCATGTTTTTACCTCGGCATTCCTTTTGCTACTCTACTTTTTCGCATCTTCTTCATGATGCCTCTTTCAATGTTCTCATCGATTGGTGCATATTTTTCACCATCTTCCCACATTTGTCTGTAAGCATCTTCAACTCTCATTTGTGATGGAGTCTTTGCTTTCTTTCTATAGTCTCTCATACCTTTTGGCATTCTTTCGCCTTCAAAACCTTTATGAGGGTGTTGTGAGAAACCAGTTGCTTTCCATTTATTCTTTGGTGCTTTATCAACATTATTCATATTTGATTCTGATAATGCTTTTTGTAAATCTTTAAGATTCTTAACTTTTGAATCAACACCTAGATTCATTACTGCAAATTTGATAAGTTTAGCATCTGGTCCAGTCATAGTAACTTTATCACCATCATGACTGCCAGAACCTACTTTCTTAACTTTGATTCCTAATTTCTTTGGATCTTGTCCACCACCTCTATGACCTACATAGTCATCGACTGTTATAGTACCTTCAGACATTGCATCTTTTTCTCTTGCCTGTTTTGCTTTCAACTTTTCCATATCTTGAGTATGTTTAAGATTGAGTTTTGCTTTTGCTTCAGGATCTTCTTTTACTTCTTCTTTTTCTTTCTTAGAGATTGCAATTGCGGCCTGTTGTGCGGCATTTTTTGCTTCTTGTACTTCTTCATTTGCATATTGTAATGCATTCTGTACTTCTTTTGATTTTAGAATTTTACTTCCGTAGAACTTTTTGATTTCTTGTCTTGCAATAGTATCTGCACCACCAAGATCAAGTGCAACTTCTACTGCTTTTTTGATTTGAGCATCACCAACTTTATTTCGTCTAAAGTATGTCGACATCTCACGACCAGTAAGTTTTTGCTTTCCGTATGGGCCAAGGGGATTGACCTTTCCGTTTTTGTCTAAAACATTCTTTGCTTCTTGAAATAAGTTCATGTTACTTACCTGCGTTTTTCTTTAAAAAGTTATCTATCTCTGCTTTTTTCTGTTTAAACTCTTTAGAACCGTGTTTGAATTTCATCATGTCATTCATCATATCGATCATTTTCATAGTACGTGGTTCTAATTTAGATGCTTGTAATTCTGATAGATCAAAGAATTCTTTAACGTCTTTCTTTTCGTCTTCTTTTTCTTTGTCTAGTTCTTTGATCTCTTTCTTTTTGTTGTCATGTTCCATATCTTCAACTTCTTTGACTTGATATGTTTCACCACCAACTTCGAATTCTTTATCGCCATTTTTCTTGGCGGCATTTAATGCCATGGTAAACTTGTTACCTTCTTTCTTCATTGATTTTGCTATTGCATCTCTACGTTTTGCAAGATATTCATCAGAATCATCAACATCGCCATCGTTGTCAACGTCTGAATCTCTCTTACCAACTGGATCTAGTTTCTTGCCTTCGAGCATTGCCATAGAATCCTCGATAAGTTTTTTTGTTAGTTCGTCTATCATTACTTCAATTCCCCTTTCTCAAAGTATTCGAATAATTTACCCTTTCCTTCGTTTGTTAATCTTAATGATTTTGCTAGTCTGCCTAGCATGTTTCTTTCTGCGAGTTTTTCTATTGATAAATTTTCTTCTTTTTCTTCAGGTATTGGTTTAACACCTTGGTCTTTGAACATCTTCATCAATTGTTTGTTTGTTGCAAGTTTTATTTTACTATCTTTGCCTAGTGCTTTTACAGTATTCATGAATCCTTTAGGATTTTGTTTCTGCATATTCTGAACGACTTTAACACCAGTCATGTTTAGCATCTTAGCAACACCGTAACCGGCATCTTTGTCCCCGCCTAAATTGAATAGTTTATCAATCATTGCTCCCGCAGATGCTTCCAGAAGAGTGTCTTCTTCTAGTACTTCGTCAAACTCATTATTTAATAATTCTTCAATCTCTTCAACGACTGCATCATCGTTAGATTGCACAATCTCTTCTACTGTTTCTTCTACAGTTTCTTTAGGTTTGTCCTCTTTTATGAACGAACGTACCTGTGATAGAGATTCTTGCCAACTTTCTTTTTTAGTACTCATAGTAGTTATTTATAATTCTTTAATTCTAATTACCAGGTCTGAATTGCCTTTTATTAGTCTGTGATATATTCCCTTATGTATATAGACATCTGTTCCTGGTAGTAATTCTTCTGGAAGTTTATCATCTTTCTGCAACTTCCACCCATTGCCACTCAAAATGTGCACTTGACGAGACTTTGTATCTCTGTGCCACACTAGTTCTGTGCTACCTACGTCTATAGAGAATGTACGATAGATGTATGTAACACCAGTACCATGCTGTTTTTCTATAGTCTCAGTATACGGTTTTGGTGTAATCACTTAATTACGCCTAAAGTCCAATTCTCTGCTACACTTTCTGCATAACTAATAGATTTATCATGAACTTGTCGTGTTTCGACTAGTGTTTCGCCTTGATACAAATCAACTTCGTACCCGTATGCGGTTAGATTAACGTTTGCTGTTCTTCCTGAACCCATGTATTCACTCAATTTTTCCATAATTTACTCCTTATCTTACCAGAAAAAAGAACCACCACCAGATAGTCCTAATTGTTTTGCATAATAAGGGAGTCTGCATGACCAATATCCTGGTTTAGTTTTATCGTTTGCTGTATCACAATTATGTCGAGCAACATATGATGCTCTATTTTTTGTGTCGTCAAACTTAACACTTAAACCACTTGTATCGCCAAATGACACCTTCTTAATACTGTCTCCATCTTTTACAAAGACGTAAAACTTCTTAGGTCCACCTCGTTTTGGTTTGTTTAATTCTTTCTTTTCTTCTTCTGATACGATCATCATTGGACAGTCTAATGGTACGAGTTCATTTTCATATACCTCGTACTCTCCTAAGTCTGTCTCTAAAATGTTTTTATCTACTTCAGTAAGTCTGTATTTACCTTCTAATTGTAGTCTTCGTGCTTCTTTGATGATTTCAAAGTACATCATCGATCCTAATCTGAACGGATTATCTAAGAGATTAGTTCTACTTTCTTGCATCTCTGCAAGTGTTTCATCGATTGCTACTTCTTTGAATGTTTTCATCTTAACTTACTTTGGCCGCTAAATCCTTGTCTGCTCCACCCCAGGTGCCTTTTGACTTTGTTACAAAAGAGTTTACTCTTGCCAATCCCCACTGTTGTGGATTAGTTCCTGGTCTATGTCCTGTTCTCCAAGCGGCAACACCTCTCTTATATACTTGTTTTAGTATACCAAGTGGCATTCCTGTTTTGTCTGCTTTAGTTTGAAGTGCTTTATCGTTCTCTTCTAAGTCTATCTCTTCTGGCATTTCTTCTACTGCTTCTTTAAGATGTACATCAAACTCTTCGTTATAAGGGAATCCCTTAAGTGGATTATCAAATACTTGAGAGAAATGTTTCTTACTATTCTCTTTCTTAGTATCGTTATGATTTTTGATATGTTTTTCTACTGCTTGACCTGGTGTATCTGCTTTGTAAGATGAGCAAATCTCTTCTGTACCTATTTCGTGTACACCATTATCTGTTTTATTTCCGTTCATTTTTTCTCCTTAGAATCTAGATAAGCGGCAATTGCCATCTTTCTTATTTTCTTTGCTGACTTATTTTTAAATTGAGGGGCATCAGACTTTTTGAAATCATCTATGTAATCTCCTGCATCTGAGTCTTTGTCTAAATCTTCACCTCTTGCACGTTTGAAATCTCCTGGTTTTGGTGCTCCCTTCTCACCAGGTTTTCTCATTTTCTCTCCACGTTTTCTCTTATTGTGTATATTTTTCCAAAGAGATTCGTCCAGATCTGGCATTGTATCTTCGTCTTCTTCTTGAAAATGAAGTCCTGTACTTCCTTCACCAAATTTCAAGAACAGTTTGTTTTTCTCTTGACTTTTATTAGTAACTTTATATCCCATCATACTACCAATATCATTCATCAATTTGATTCCTGATTCTTCACTCTTCTGATATCTTTTACCAACTTCTTTTTTGAGTTGATTTGTCATTACATCAAGAATAGTTCTAAAGTTTGCTACTAGTTTTCCTTCTGCTATATTTTCTTTTGCTACTAACTTCCAACCTTGTCTTTTCATTTTATCAGCAGTTTTTCCATCAACTTTACGAGTAAACTTACCCTTCTTCATGATGTACTCTTCTTTGCCTTCGCCAAACATTTTGTCGAACTTCTTAGTATGCTTTGATGGTTTAGTTTTTGCATTCGCATCACCAGGTGCTGGTTTGTATGCCGCTGGATTATCATCGTCCATTTTTGCACCCTTTTTAAAATGTGCATCTCTTTTGTCTTTAGTAGATTTCTTCAGACCTTTATAGTACACGTCAGGTTGAGTCCCTTTTTTATCTTTGATATCAGGATCTTGTTTGACTTTGTCTCTTTGCTTTTCGAGAATGTGATATATTATATGCATACTTCTATTTATGACTTTCTTGCCTGTAATTCTGCCTGTTTCCAAGCAGTTGCTTTTTTATTTCCTGGGAATGCAGTAGACCATGACATCAGTTTACCAAATAATTTTTGTGTTTTACTTTGTAATGATTTGAGATCATCATCGTTTCTTATCTCTACAAAGTCTTTACCAAAAATTCCTTGATATGATTTAACATTTTTCTGTGCGGCATCCCAATCTTGTTTAACAATTTCGGGTGGTAATTTTCTTGCTCTCTTGGCATTTCTTGCTTGAGCATTCTCTAATGATGCATTGACGTATACCATTTTATACTCATACCCTAATGCATCTAACATTTTTTTGTAACCTTTAATCTTTGTATCTTTTGCTGAAGTTGTGTCAAAAATCATACCAAGACGTCCTAGAATATAGTTGTCCATATTCTTACCAGTAATTTTCTTTGCTTTTGATCTGATAGGGTCTCTGACTACATCATCTATTTTTCTGAGATCAAGAGATAGTCCTGCTTTCTTTAGACCATTCTCAAATGCTTTGTCTGTGTTTACGATTTTCAGTCCAAGTGCTGTCAATGATAATTGATTTACAACTGTTGACTTACCACTTCCTGGACCACCTGCTAAGAATACTGCTTTAAATATACCAGGATCATATACACCTTCTGTAATTAAATCTTCGATCATATAT
>VMHT01061462.1_pt1 | contig 18199 bp, 16 predicted proteins | sample 4693611 | NCBI WGS metagenome assembly VMHT01 (sample SAMN12280063, study PRJNA550983) | marine metagenome | isolation source: seawater sampled from same location over 5 years 0.02-0.2 micron viral filtrate | place: USA: collected off the coast of southern California halfway between the port... ...
ATTACAGACCGTGATGCATTCCTTGCTCACTCAATGAATTTCGATCTTGATGACAATGGATATCTCAAGAAGGCTGAGTTTGTTGAGGCAGCAAAGGCGTTTACTGCTGAAGATGGGGAAACCGAGGAGACATCTGAAGAATCCCAGTCAGAGGAAGCATCCGGAGAAGCAACTGAAGAAACCTCAAGCGAGGAATCTGCAGATGAAGCGAACAAAGACTGCCCTATCTGTGGGACGTCCAACGCTCATGACGCAGCAAGTTGCACAGCGTGCAATTACACATTTAGTTGATTCAAAACGGTAGTTTCCATTGTGGCCAATCCTCGTTATCTGAGGAACTGCTCACGATGATGAGAACGTTTCTTTTGGATGCTTCAAGTAATTCATTCAATGGGGTTTGAGTCGATGGTGGAATGACACCATCTCGCAAATCAACAGCAAGCCAAGCAGTAGGATATTGAGTCAGCCAAGCATTCAACTCTGCTTCAATCCCAATTGGTGGGACACCTTGACGAACGCTTGCAAGAAATCCCCAATCCGATATTGTTCTTCTCTCATCGTCTGTCCAAAGGAAAATACGCTCATTTACTCCTAGTCGCTCAAGTTGATCTAATGCTTCAGCCTCTGTACAACAAACAGGTCTGCCGGGCATTGGCATTGGGACAGGATACTCCCAAGTTTTTGTCACATCAAGAGGTTCCTTTCGGCGCATGTGTGATAGGAGAACATCCTCTCGTTTGAAGCCAACGGAAGACCAACCTTCATGACCCCCATGCTATACAGTCGATTCATGGCGAATCGTGCGGCACCTCCACCACCTCCCCCAAACGGTTCGATGATGACCATGCTCTTGGTCATGATTTTGATGACATTCCTCATCATCAATCCAAATATACGCAACGCATTAGGGAATATGGCAGATCCAATTCTAGCACCTGTCCTTCCAGAGACGAAATATTTCGTTTTAACCGTCCTAATTCTTGGAACATTTTCGATGACTTTGAATACGGTACTCCGAAATTTCTTCGCAGACCCAATCGAGCAAGCTCATATTGGACATCGCCAATCGCAGGTTCGAAAGATGATGAATGATGGTCGAATGAGTCGAGACCCAATCCTAATGGAAAAGGCAAACACACTTCGTGAGCAAATGATGCCAGAACAACTCAAGGTTCAGATGAGTGCCATGCGTCCAATGATGTTCACGATGATCTTTATTATCGGAATTTTTGCTTGGCTTACGACGGCTGTTGAATCATTCCGTGTTGATTACGTATCCTTGCCATGGGCACCTCGCTGGCATCTTCTTGACGACAAGTTCCTGTTCTTCCCTGCATGGATTTGTGCTTACATCTGTATGAGCGCACCTCTTGGTCGAATTGTGGATCGTCACATTAAATTGGTCCGATATCGAAACCATCCAGTAGTCCTCGCCAATGAGAAATTGAGTGAGCCATTGCTCCATCTTGTCGTTAGTGACGATGGTGCAAAATCCAAACAAGCAACTCAACGTCGAAATCGTTCAAGGAAGAACGGTCCGAAAAAACAAGCAAAATCTTCTGCAAAAGAATCAGAAGAAAAAACAAGCAAACCAAAGCAAGAAGCTACCGAAGTTTGTCCTGAATGCATGAGTGACGATGTGCAACGGAAGGGTCCACGAAACATGCGTTGCAACGTATGCTATCACGAATGGGTGTAAGCAATGGTTCGCATCACAATCTCTGGTCATCCAGGGAGTGGAACAAGTACGCTGGTCAAATTACTTGGTGATTCCAAAGGATGGAATTCTCTCAATGGAGGGGAATTATTTCGCCAAGAAGCAAAACGCAGAAACATGACACTCGCAGATTTTGGTGAGCTTTGTAAAAACGATTTCAATGTCGATCGTGATTTGGACGCCCTCCTGAAACAAGAGATGCTTCGAAACGATGAGCAAGCACCAGAGATAATCGAAAGCAGACTCGCAGGGTGGTGGGCGTATCAGTTGGAACTGGAGATTCCACGCATCTGGCTGGATGTTGATGAAATCGAACGAGCAAAGCGTGTACAAGCCCGTGAAGGTGGAACAATCGATTCTATCCTAGAAGAGAGTGAAAAGAGGGCGGATGTGGATGCACAACGCTTCCTTGAATTGTACGACCTTCTCCCGGAGCAACCAGAGCCATACTCGCATCGAATCGAAGCCACCAGCCTAAACCCTCAAGAAGTGCTGGCCCGGGTTCTCGATATAGTGGAGGCATTGGAATGAGCGGCAACATAATTCTTGATGATGAGGCGAAGACGGACGATGCCATTGGTACTTACCCCGATCAGAAAACTATAGAACAACGCCTTGAGTCAGGATTCTTTCTTCTTGACAAAGGAGCTGGACCGACTTCACACCAAGTTGCCGCATGGGTTCGTGACATGCTAAAACTCCCTCGTCTTGGCCACGGAGGAACACTTGATCCATTTGCTACTGGCGTACTCCCTTTGATGTCAGGCAAGGCAATGCGTCTTACAAAACAGATTCTTGAACACAACAAAACCTACATCGCTGTTTTCCAATTTAAGAACGATGTTGACCAAGAAGCACTCGGAGAAGTAATGGAACAACTTACAGGAAGAATATACAACGTACCACCTGAAATTTCAGCGGTTCGAGTACAGGTTCGCACACGAAAAATCCTTGATTTTACTCTTCTTGACCAATCTGCTAAGCGAATCGTAGCCAGAATACGCTGTGAAGCAGGAACCTACATTCGAACCATGGCAAGGGACATGGGGCTACTTCTCGACCAACCTGTTACATTGAAAGAACTACGACGTGAAGACTCTGGAAGGTTTGATCTCAAGGATTGTGTTCAACTTCATGAAATCGCCGATGCAATATGGCTCTGGAAAGAGTGCAACGAAGGAGAAGCCCTTCTACGAATGCTTCATCCAACTGAGAAACTTCTCGCAGGACTTCCCCGGATTGTGGTCAAGGATAGTGCTGTCGCCGCTCTTGCACATGGTGCACCTTTGCTTCGACCAGGACTGGTCTCTATTCCTGACAACCTATCATCCGGCCAAAATGTCCTCGTTACCAGCCTCAAAGGCGAAGCAGTATGCTTCGTCAAAGTGAACACTGACAGTGAGAGCATCTCGACTCTGGAAAAGGGCGAAATCGGCCGACCAACAGCTGTACTGATGAGCGACGATGTGTACCCTCGTCGTTGGTGATCAAGCCTCAAAGTACTCTTCGTAAATGAACTCCTCTGTTTCTATGCGTATTTTCAATTCTGACATGTCCCCACATCCATTCCATCAGCAATGCTGAACGACCCCCACAGTCTTGGAACATCTCTTGCAAAAAATCTCACCATTATCAATGTTGATGTGGTTTTCGACATTATCCGACACCTGAGCATCGTTTTCATTTTTGATTCGTCAACCAAAGAAGACAGGGTCATTTCCCACGTTCCATTGAGGGTGTTTTACCATACACTTGGTGAAGGTTTCACTTTCCAAAATGGCAGATAGCCATCGATGAAGATGTGGTAACGGCAGTTGGTCAAACCAAGAACGATCCGTGTTTGCAAATTGACGTACAAAGGGTGCGAGCGCATAATCAGAAATTGAACACGAATCTCCACACAGATATTGTGAGTTTTCAAGACGCTGATTGTAAACAACGAGTATATTGACAACTTCATTACGATGTTCTTCTGGAGGACGAGGATTTTCGTATCTGTTGTTGTATTTGTATCGATCCAAATGGTGTTTGAAATCGTTGTCATTGCCTTCAACCAACTCGTTCCAATCATTTACGAGCCAAGAGTCATCAAGTGCCCACAACATGATTTCTAGGCTTTCCTCGATAACTGATCCATCTGGTAGTTGTAGCACAGGAACTGTCCCTTTTGGTGAAATCTCCATCATATGTTCTGGGCGATCTCGCAACACAACTTCCCGTAATTCCACTTGAATACCTGCTTCAAGCAAGGCCATTCTCGCCCTCATAGCATAAGGGCAACGTCGAAAACTGTAGAGGATAGGAACGTCCATGGAATCACTCGTATTTTCGGATCTTTGCAGGTGCCAAGAATCGGAAACCGGCGATGATCAGAATGAGAACGAGAACACTACCAACGTAAACTGCCGTAGTTGACAACCCTGATGAAACATCTTCTGATTCAATGATTTCCGGTTGCGATAACGTTAACGAGGTTTCCATTGCATTGTTTGATTCATTTCGTTCATCAATGACTTCACCCCCGTCAACAATCGCGTTAACAACCATGAAATCACCGTTAACTGGTGTTTGGAAAGAACACTCAGCAACAGTCAGTTCTCCAGGAGCCAACGTTGGGATTGTTGCAATATCTGCCGCTTGCCCATTCACTGTACACCGAATCGTAACCATCTCGGCATTTGTGAACCCATAATTAGCAACATAGACTCGTGCTTTGAGGAACTGCCCGTTCTCCGCAGTTTCCAGTTCTGTAAACACTCCATCCGAATCATCACCAACTTTGAGGTCTGTTACTTCCAAGTCAGGCAAGGAAACTACATGCAAATCAAGCACACGATCGTCGCATGAGGTTGCATCACAAAGTGTCAACAGAACTGAGGTGTAACCTGGGGTTGGAGCTGTTAATGTCAGCATCTCGGCATCCAAATCAACCTCAACCCAAGAGCGATTTGCAGTCATCGTTATGGAAGAAGCAGAACTATCAACATCGGACCAAGCAAAGGGAATCGTTGTTTCAACTGCATGCTCAACTTGAACGATAGCAGGGAATTCACTCAATTGAGGCTGATCATCAATGGATTCAACAAACACATTGAAGGTTTCAACATGCGTGTTTCCTGCGGCATCTGAAACGGTCATAACAATTTGAGTAGCTCCTGATTGTTCTGATTGGAGGGATATACGAACCTCTCCTTGGTCGAGCGAAACATCCACTACACTCGGCTCAGAATTTTCAAAGGTTACAACAAGGTCTTCTGGAACACCTCGATCATCTGTACAGCGTGTAAGGAGAGGGATAAACAAGCCACCTCCATCTTCAGTCAGCGTGTGATCTCCAACCAATTGGCAAACTGGATCTTCATCGTAGTAGATGTCGTATCCACCGTTGATATCAATTGAATTGATCTCTAATGCAGCTGTTCTTGCACTTCCATCAGAATCCCATGTGAACCATGATTTGACGAGGACTTCAACATCAGAACTTTCTCCAAGGAACGTATGTCCAATCGGAATTTGTAGGTTGAATTGACCAACCTCAACAGGCAGACTTACCACATTGATGTCGTTGACATAGACCGCCCACAACGAGTACACTGGGTCTAGGCCTGAGACATCACCATAAACTCGTCCTGCAATCGAAATTGTTGGATCATTGATATCGATTGTAATCGAAACAATGCAGGCGATATCGGTTGAAATTCGAACTTGAACGTAATCTTCCGCAGGCAATGCCTCACCAGAATACATACCAAATGACGAAAATGATACCCCATCACTAGAGGTCGCATATTGTACACTCACGTTTGCTTCAGTACCCGATTCGTTAACTGTAAAATGAATGCGACCGAACGATTGTTCCGAAGGAACAACAATCGGTTCACTGGTCCAAGTGCCGATCGATTGGCCGTCATTCGACTCCAATCCACATACTGAAAGGGACATACCATTGTAATCTCCAACGCTCATGTCAACATCGAGAACGGGAAGTGAGTGTCCTGTTGCAGTCGATACTGCTTCTGCAACTTCTCCACCATACCATGGTGTTTCCATTGTGACCTGAATACCGATGGCATCCAATTCAAGACGTGCATCATCGGTCTGTCCAACTGAAACGTAGTCCATGGTAAACTTGGCAGTAGACAGCATTGACCAGGTCCAAGAATCAACCGTCGATACATCGAATTGATATTGGGAACCATTGATGTAATCGATTGAAGAACCTGTATTTGACCACGTTCGAAGAATATCTGAACCGTTTGACCAATCCATCGAAAGACGAACTGAATCGATGTTGAGAGCATCTGTAATCTTGAATGCAAGAACAACGCTCACTCCTGTGATCGTGTATTGTGTGGAGGAAGCAACATCAAAGCTCTGCACGCTCATAACTGGCCCAGTTGACCACATGAACAAACCATCAGGGGCTCCAATTACATTTTCTGATTCTGAAGGACTCGTTAACCCCCAATAGGTCAGAGTGTCCGTGTTCTGGGGTCGCTCATGGACCATTGTAATACGTTGGTCTGCGACCATCGATTCTGTGTACGCAGCAGGCTGCGACGTGAACGATGTCGTTGCACCAACCCCCCATTGGCCCGCATCTGCCAAGTCCCCTTGTGGAAACAAGTCGTAACTTGCAGTTTCGTGTACGGAACGAGCGGATGCAGTTGAAAGCAACGGGGAACAAAGAGCACAACTCAGCACCATAAACAAGAAGACAGCATTCCACTTTGGTCGCATGTGTCACAGGATTAGGTGATAGCATTTCAAACAACGGGTTTCTTGATACGACGACGATTTGTTGAAATACCACGCCCATGACGGACAACTCCCCATGGCTGTGGTGGTGTAGGGGTTAGCACGGCAGATTGTGGTTCTGCCAGCCCGGGTTCAATTCCCGGCCACGGCCCCATTCATTCCAATTCCGTTGAATCAATGGTGTGACCCATTCGTTTAATCTTTGTTTGGAGGTATTGCAAATTATCTTGACCAACTCCTGCAACAAGTGGCACAGTCCTCGAAACTACAATACCATGCTCTTCAAGTTGCTTGACCTTGTCAGGATTGTTGGTTAACAACGCAACATCTCCAATCCCTAAGTCATTTAACATGGTTGCCGCAATCTGGTAATTCCTTCCATCAGCGGGGTGACCCAAGATCAAATTCGCATCAAGCGTGTCTGCACCTCGATCCTGAAGATGGTATGCCTGAATTTTAGCATGCAAACCAATACCCCTGCCTTCTTGTCGAAGATACAGCAAACAGCCCCACCCGTTGTCAACAATCGCTTTCATGGCTGCATGAAGTTGAGGTCCACAATCACAACGGAGTGAAGAAAAAGCATCACCAGTAAGACATTCTGAGTGAACTCGTAAAAGAACTGGATCAGGACCCTTCATTGAACCAAGCATGAGTGCGACATGATCGAAACCTGTTTCTTTTTCATGATAGACGTGAATGTCAAACATTCCCCATTGAGTTGGAAGTTTCGCAATACTAGGAACATCATCTGTCATCGCCTTTCACCTCAATCAGAAACGTGTACTCGCCTTCATGTGACTCTACGGCAAGGAGTTCATGAGGTGTTCGGCCAAGCATCAATGGAATATCATGAAGGGTTTCAGGATCGCTTGCAAGGACTTGAAGAACGGAACCGACTTCCATTGAAGACAGGGCCTGCTTTGCTTCAGCCACTGGAACCGGGCAAAAAAAACCAAGAACGTCAAGCAGATGTGTTGCATCCTTGTTTTCGTCCATGAAAGGAGGTCTAGTCTCTTCTTTTTGAACACATCCACGATTCCGCTTCAAATGACGCAACACGTTGAAGAGGAGCAAGCACAAGCACCAATCAATGGGTGAGTCCGCTTCGAGCAAAGCAAGTGATGACCTGAGTTGGGGCGAAGTAGCCCAACTCGGCCTTCGCTATGGGAAGATCCCATTGGCATTATTAGCCGTTGAAGCATTGTATTGGTTCATTACCCAACCGTCCGACACCTTGGCCCTGATTCAGGTGACTGAAGCTTACATTTGGAATGAAATTACTCAACTAATGTTTGGAGAAGGAGCCTCAACATTGAGCACCCATAACGGGTGGTTAACTCGAATCGATTTTCACCATGAATCATTCCCAGGAACATTCGATTCTGTAGGCTTGTACGTTTCCGATGAATGTGCAGGAGTCCATGAAATGATTTTTCTTTCAACATTGGTTCTTATGACGGATGGAGTCACTCAGCGAGAGAAATTCAAGGCAGTAGCAGTAATGTGCGGGATTGTTTACGTGTTGAACATCGTTCGTCTCGTTGCTTTTTACCCCATTGCAGTTGAGGGATGCCTTGCTAACCCGGACCAACCTGAATGCTTGAATGACATGTGGAACTTTCACACGTTCGTTTACCAATGGGGATTCCTCATTGTGTTGTTGATCATGTGGCTTGTTTGGTTCCGATTCATAGGGGGAGCAAGTCGCACGATGAAGGCCTCACAGGAGGAAAAGGAACAATGGCGCATTGTCATCCGAAAGCGTTGGGAACAGAAGCATTTTGCCTTTATCGGAATCATGTTTGCATTCTTTGGCATTGCATGGTTTTGGATCAACGGAAACTCAACAGCGATGGATGCAAAATCGGTAATTGACTTTTGTACATTCAGCGATTTGACGACTCCCAATTGCTACGAAGCGCAGAACACCTGGGATAACGCCATACAAGGCGCTTGGTCGTTTGCAGTTCTTGGACTCGTGATAGGTACAACTGGTTTCTACGAAATTGAACGCAAGGATTCTGAAGGGAACTTGCCAGTTCATGAACAAGCCTCCACCGAAGAAAAAATCTCGACCAAAGTATCAACCACGAAAAAGCCCAAAGGTTCGTGGAGAAATCGGAGAACATCCGATGAAGAAGAGTAATCAGAGGACTTCTGCATTGACAGTTTGTGAACCAAACGGATGCATCTTAATGGCTTTCATTGCCAGTCCAAGTTTACTGCTGTGAATGGATACGAGCGTACTTTCTCCTTCAAATCGAACATCTCCTATTGCAAGAGGATCACATCGAAGATGTTGTTCAAACCATGATGCAATTTGCAACGGTGAACCGAGTTCATCGGCACCTGCATTGAGGCGGATGCTCACAAAGCCATAGACATCAGCATTTTCACCGAAGTCATCTTGCTTTCGAACAGGGTCTCGGTTGACTCCATCTGGTAATTCTGGAGCCTCACTTTCGTCAATTGAGAGATTGTATGTAGCGACGATTTTCCCCAATTGTGGAGCATCATCCTTAGAAACAAGGGTCCAGGCTTCACCATGACGACCAATACGCCCGGTTCGTCCAATTCGATGAATGAAGGAATCAATATCCGATGGTACATCATAGTTGACAACCAATGTAATCCCGTCAATGTCAATTCCACGTGCGGCAACATCAGTTGCTACGATGGTTCGTACATTCCCTTCTCGGAAACGATCAAGAATTCGCTCACGTTGATTTTGTTTCAAATCTCCGTGCAATCCTGCAACATCAAAGCGATGCTTCTCCAAACGTTGAACGGCGAGATCGACCATACGCTTTGTGTTACAGAATACAATGCATTGATCGTCTTCACCCATGCGTACCAACAATCGACCAAGGGCCCAGAGTTTGTTTGCACGGCCAATCGAAATTTTGTACAAATCGATAGGAGGTACATCGAGTTCTTCTTGGTTTGTCATAACGAATTCTGGTTCATTGGTGAATTCATTTGCGGCGTCAAGGATTTCTTGAGGGAATGTTGCGGAAAAGAGCAAAGTTTGTTCCCGTGAGGTTGTTCTCTCCAAAATCCAAAGAATATCTGGCAGGAATCCCATGTCGAGCATCCTATCTGCTTCATCGAGGCAAAAGACTTCCACCTTGGAAAGATCGAGATGACCACGTTCCGACATGTCCATTACACGACCTGGAGTTCCAACGATGAGATCAACACCTGAATCCAAACCACGTGCTTGCTTTTCCAAATCTGTTCCGCCGTAAACGGTCATGATGGAAAGTCCTTGTTCGCCTTGGAGTTGACTCATCTCTTCTGCAACTTGCTGAGCAAGTTCGCGAGTTGGTGCTAGAATCAATCCTTGGAGACTTCCAGTCGGTTGACATCGCTCGAGAATAGGAATACCAAACGCAGCGGTTTTTCCAGATCCTGTTCGGGCTTGTCCGATGACGTCTCGACCTGATCGAGCAAGAGGAATCGTATCTCGCTGTACTTCTGTAAGACATTCCCAACCAAGCGATGCAATACCTTGCATGATTGAATCAGGTAGTTGTAGCGAATCAAATCGGGTTTTGGTGAACATGTTGCTCCTTCCGTCTCATTGCTTCAGGCCACCGAGACGGAGGTGGCCCCCACGCCATCAAAAGTTGTCTCGATCCTTAATTTCAGCTTGAAGTATGCCCATCCAGTACTTCTTAGCGTTTTCACGGTTGAGCGGTCGACGCATTTGACGAACGTGCTCGAGGATGTATTGTCGGAATTTCATAGCCTTTGTTCGGTTCACACCTTTTGGTGTAATTCCTTCCCAAAGCCTGTCAAACTGGAGTTCTTTATCGTCCATCATGTGATGACCTCAATGACCAACCGACCCAGCACCCCCTCATAACCATGTCGTTACGAGTCCAGTAGGTCATCATCCCGAGGAGCATCCAACAGAGGTATCTCTGGAGGGGCGTTTTCAAGACCAACTGCCTTGCCTTGGGCATGTGCTACTTCACGTTCCAAAGCGGGAACGGGAAGGGCGGGAGAGAGGAATGCATTCTTTTCATCTTCAGTTCCTTCAATCGATGCATCGTAGGTCATTTCAGAGAGCATCTTCTTCAAATCAGCATCGGTTTCAGTCTGTAGAAGTTCTGTAGCCACAATTCGCAACTTGTCTTCAACAAGAAGCATAGGAAGCATTTCGATGCATGATCGACGAACTTCGATGTTTGGATGACGCGTGCCGTTCATGATGAGGTTTCGAGCACGTGAATCATCCGTATCCATCGAACGAATGGCCCGTAGTGCATTGTTCCTAACCTTAGCATCGCTATCGAGAATTGCACGCTCTGTGAGCATAATCGCAATCCGAGGTTCTTTCTTTGAGAGAGAGGACAGGGTCTGAGAAGCATTTCTACGTACTTCTGCATCTGCATCGTTCAAAGCCCACGAGATCAAGTCCCAAGCCATAGCCCCTGCACGCTGAACAACATTACGAAGTAACTTCGATGCTTTCCTCCTCAATCGTATGTCATCGAGAAGAAGGAGTTCATCAATGTGGTCGCAAACAACCTCTGGCCAAGTTTCTGTGAGTGACTTCAATCCCCTCCATGCGGGTTCACTTCGAGCAGGAATGGATGAACGCAATTCTTGAGCCAATGAACTGTCGACCCCAGACGGGAACGTAGGAGCGGCTGCTTCAAGGCAAGAACTGGCTGCTTTTCTGACTCGAACATCATCATCGTCTAGCAAAACAGAAAGCCAATCAAACAGTTCATCAGATCGTTGTTCTGCAACTGTTGGAAGGACGTCAAGGGCAGCAACTCTTACATCCGCATCATCGTCTTCAAGCGCTTGAAGAAGACTTGCGTGTGCACGATCAGCCCAGACTCCTTTGAGACGGCCGAGCCCTTGGACTCCATCCACTCGGCCAAGGATGTGCCGTCCACCGTTCCAATCAACATTCAGAACATCATTTGCTCCTGTTGAGAGATCGAGAATCTGTTGCCGTGTGCATTCCATCCAAGGACCTATGCGCTCTTTTTTACTCGTTTTTCGAGTCTGTCGACGACCTGTTGCAATGGGGAGACCCGTGCGTGGGTCACGTGCAATATACTCTCGAGCCATGTCACCAATCAGAGGTTGCATACTTCCAGTGATTATGAACCTTCACTCGTATCGTTCTGGACAAGCGTCGGGAATCCTCAAGAACGGGATGAAGCAAGGAAGAGATATGTCGAATCATCGCGTAACCCTCGGGTTGTTTCTCACATTCATCATGATTTTCGGCACTCTTCAACCTACTGCGATGATTCTTGACTCCGAACAGAACGAAGTCCAACCTGCAAATGGCGAGGAAAGTAATTTCCCAACCCAAGATTTTTTGTTGAACAAGGTTCGCAAAAATGCAGTTACATCAGAACTTGAATTGCAACGTCCAGAAATCACCTGGACCGCTACAACAGGAGGTGGACTCATGATCACGCGTGCACATGGGTGCATGGCGCACGATACAACCAACGAACTTGTCTATCTCATGGGTGGCAGGACCGATCCAGATCCACAACAGCCCAACGATGAATCATCCACGAATCTTATCGAAATCTGGAATCAATCGACAGAAACCTGGTCACTTGCCCAATTCAATATGCCAGATGCTCAGCAGTACCATGAATGTGTTCAAATCAACAACAAAATTTACTCCATTGGAGATTGGTATCCGAACGTTTCACCAGCTCGAAAATCAACGGGCCAGGTCCAAATTTATGACCTTGCGAGCGAGGCATGGTTAAACAATACCACAAGTATGCCTCCAGCAAAAGAGGTTGGAAACTTTGGAATGGCATCAATAGGGACAAAAATTTACATCGCTGGAGGTGTGCAGAATTCAAGCGCAAATGACGCAACAGATCGTTTGCTTGAATACGATACTGTGACTGGTTTGTGGACTGAACTCGCAAACATGTCAGAGAAGCGCTTTGCCTTCCCACTCGTTTCATATCATGGCCTTCTGTACGCCTTTGGTGGATTACAGGGACCTTACACTTGGAGCACTCAACCGGTCATCAATACGAGCGAAGTGTATGATCCTTCTACGAACACTTGGACACAACTGCCCAACATGTCGTTCCACCGATTCGGGATGGCTGCATCAGTACACAATGACGAAATCGTCCTCATAGGAGGGCATAGTCAGAGTGCGCCAGTGAAAGACACTTGGGGGTATGTACCCGGTTCCAATGAGTGGAGGAAGCAAGATGACCTTACGATTGGAGTCTTTGATCTCGCCGCCATCGATGCTGATGGAGTAAGTGTCTTCGCTGGTGGCGACCTTTCCTCGCAACCTTATGGAAACGGATGGGGAGTTCAATATCTTGATGAAACTGAAATCGCACCACGCATTGACAATTTCACAGGATGGGTTTCATCACCTATCAATAATCTCGCTACAACAGAACACGGCTCCGCGTCGTTGATGTGGATGGAGTTGAGTGGTTCTGAACCAGCCTCAACATCGATGGGATTCCAATATCGAGTATCCAACTCAGAAGCGGGTGTAGCTTCGGAAACATGGAAGCCGATTGACACAGTAGATCCGACCAACTTAGCCCTACTTGGCCTAGGAAATCATTCGCTTTCCACGGTTGCACCTAGCGACAAAGGATTGATGGAATATAGGATTCAACTTCACACAGACAAAGTTCAGGATTGGACAATACCCAATCTAGATTCAATCAAATGGGGGGCTGAAGAAGCATCGTTTTCCTTGAGCAATCCCACGGCCATTCAACCCAATGCACCGCCACTTGAATTTTCAACCCACCACGCCGCAATGGAGAATGCACTTAGCCAACCCGCAGTATTCGAGTTTGCAATGATTAAGGCTACTTCGGAAGGATTCATCCACCCGAATGCAGCCTGGACGACATTGAGAATCTCGCCTGACGGATCATCTCCGGTCGTTAGCGATACGGACGGTCTTCTGAATGGCTACAGTGTGACGATCTCATCACCAATCAACGGCGTTCGTGATGTAGATTGGGGACTATCGTTTAATGACATGGACACAGATAACCTCCTCATACGAACCTCAACCGAAGGATTAGCAACGTCAACGTATATCCTTGCAACTCCGGTTAACATCGACAGGTCGATTTCGGTCTTCTTGGACGAAATCACGTCCAACTTCTCCACACAGGGAGGAAATGAGGTTGTGCAGAATGAAGTTCTTCGAGGAGGCTCGACGTTATCAATTTCAGTCGACCACGCCTATTCCAGTAGTGGTCTTCGACCTTTGTCAAACAACATCAAAGTGCGAATTCATGTTGAAATCGAAAAAAGTGAACAAGACAGCAATGCTCCGCAAGCATGGTACAACACAACAACATCTTTTGTTAACCTCAACTCAAATCAAGCAACAGAATTTATTGTCACCTTACCTTCGAACGTATCTGGACAAACAACGGTTCGTATCGAAGCTCAAACAACGGATTCCCTCGAATTAAATGTGCAATCATCATCAACAACTGCGACATTTATGCTCGATTCTTTCGCCCCGGTAGTAATTGCAACCTCTCCGCTTGTTGACTCTTATCTCAATATCAACACGAACCGAACTGTTACCTTGGACTTGTATGATGCGGTTGGTTTCGATCAAGATAGCATCCAATCCTACATTTGGCTTGAGGGAATACACGATACAAACTCGAATGGTATTGCAGAGGAAACCGAACGAATCCAAATTGAACATGAAGTTATCAACATTGACACATCTTGGCAATTTTTGTTCTATCTCGACGAAACCGGAAACTTGGAAGGCGACATTGTAAACGTATTCTTGGAAGGTAGCGATCGAGATGGGCGAACCATTCCAACAGATGAACTCAATCAAGGCCAATTGTACTGGACAAGTAGGCTACCAACCAAGTCCACCATACTCTCCGTCGATGAACGTTATCCCACTGAAAGTGGGGTTGCACAACGATTGCAACCAACCCGTACAAGCGGATGGGATGTCATTGTTCAGGACGACAACGGTTTGAGCGACATCAATACAGTACGACTGACACTTGGTGGAGATGATGATCTTGGAATTCTCTATCGAACGAACGAAGGTTGTTCGGCATTGGACGGTCGTCTCCTTGCAACAGAAATGTGCCAAGGAACCATCATTGGAGAAGAATTGCACATTTCTTTTGATTTCGAGGTCATGTGGCAAATGACTTCTTCTGGAATCAACATCGGTGCGTTACAAGTACGAACTTATGATGAGGATGGATTTGCATTCTATGATGAATCGAACGCATGGACGTTTGAACGAGATCTCACAGTAGTCATCAATTCTCTAGAAGATGTTTCAGGAGATACAGAGCTTGGCACTGCAGGACCGTTGTCCACCAATACTGTAGTCAAAACCAACGACATGATTCTGGTAACGGGAACCGTTGCCCATACGACTAGTGGTCAAGCATACACAGGAACTGTTGCGATGCGATGGGATGGACAGTTTCAGGCTTCAGATTGGGTTGGTGGCCAAACCGTTATTGTAGAAAATGGCGCCTTTACAACAACCTTCAGCGTACCGGAGTCAAGTGGGAAAATCTTCGATGCTGAACTTGAAGTTTGGGACATCATTGAGAACGAACGGTTCCTTGCGATAGAGTTCCCCGACATCATTGTTGACGGCGATGAGCCTCTTCTTCTATCCTCAAGTTTCAATTCCATCTCACGATTTGATCTCAATCGGGTAGAGATTGGAGCAAATATCGAAGAACCTCAATCCTGGACAGACGGTCTCTCGATGACGTGCCAAGTCACCTCAACAACAATCAATTGGGAACCCGTAACTTTGGTCCGTGATCCAATTGACGTGTTTGATGGAAGAACATTATTCTCGTTCCGATTCAACTTCTCTGAATCGGGTCAACCTTCCCTGTTAGGATCTCAAGCCAACCTCAATTGCTGGGCTACAGGATCGGATGATGCGGGATGGAACTTGGTTGCACAGGAAACAAACTCACAAGAAGACCCTTGGACTTCGATATCGCTTACATCGGATGGACCAGACTTACAGATCTCAAAGGTTTCATTCGATGCTGATCTTATCGAAGATACTGAGGTCACTGCAACGATTCAAATCTTCAATGCAGGTGAACGGATTGAAGATTCCTTCAATGTTAGCGTTTACTTGAACAAATCAAATTCAAATGAACTGATTGCCCAGAAATCATTCTCTGGCCTCGACAGTTCGGAAGCAGGAATTATGCGAATTATCGTCGATGTACCCAAAGGCAGTTGGGATCTTAACATCATGATTGATTCGGATGGTGTTGTTGCAGAGTTGGATGAAGTGAACAACAATTGGAACGCAGCATACAACTCAGAAACTGAAGGTTTTTCATCGACTGTGGTCGTTGCGGGAAGTTCATTGTTGGTTCTGGTCATAGTAGTCGCAATAGTCTTACTTCGCCGAAAAAGAACAGATACAATCGATGTAGCAAATGAAGAACCTACAAGAGAGGCCAAAGAAGTCCCATCTATTGAAAAGAAGACTGGACCAAAAAATATGGCCTCTCCAATTAGCGGTACTAAGAAGCGTGGCCCACCACCTGCTCAATCAACAACACCTGCGGTTGTACCCTCACCAGCTGAACAAGCGGCAGCACAATTTGCTGCACTTGATGCAATGACGCCAACCAAAGAAGTTGAACGAGTATCAAGTTGGGAAGATCTACCCGCTGGAGGAGACTACGATTACACCGCTGATGGTACGTTCTATGTTGGAAATGATTGTGGACGATGGAAACTTCTTGACGATGGACAATTTGAGAAGATTGAAGGATAGGCGAGAACATGGACGGAACAGAATCGGAGGATATTCGCAGAGTACTTGCGATTTGTTTCCGTGGTGTGTCCGAACTCGATGCTCTCGATATCGAGCGTATCCTGTCCCTTGACATGGGTTGGCTCAAACCTGATGAAGCAACAGGAGCAGTCCAATCACTCATCAAGGCAGGATGGTTGACAGGAGCGCAGGAAAGCCTCTCTCCGGTTGAAGACTTCTCCTCATCCTCCACTCCATTAGGTTGGTTCCCAAGACCACAACGCTTGTTGAATCCAAATCCGTTTTCACGCAACGATGTCAAACCAGAAGAAGAGGACAAGGAACGACCTCTACCTCAATCAGAGGAAAAGAAGTCAGCACCTGTCCCCAAACTCAAACAAGAAACAAACGATCCAAGAGCAGGTACAACTCGTCGATTGCTCAAGTACATTGCACGTGCATCTGGACTTGAGACTGAAGAAGTTCAACGTCGAGCCACCCGTAAGCAACGAGCACTCGTGCATGTCACAGGTTGGATGGCTCTCGCTTTGGTCGCCAGGGACCAAGGTTTGGACATGGACAGTGTCATCCAAGCACTCAGTTAGTCCCGTTTTCTCCTGCTTCCTGAGCACGAGCTGCCAATTCCAAAAGAACAGGCAAAAGAACCAGTGCAAGCACGAGCGAGAAGAATACAGTCACCGCTGTAATCAGACCAAAGTCTTGGATAACAGGCATTGGAGATAGCATGAGCACAAGGAATCCTGCTGCAGTCGTTGCAGCCGAAAGCATCAATGCAACTCCAGTCGTCTCAAGAGAGGTCTTCAAGGCAGACCAATGGTCGTCTTGGCGTTGAAGTTCCCACTCAATTCGTCGCCACATGTGAATCGTGTAATCGATACCGATACCCAGTGTTAGGGCGGTCACAAGAACGGTCATAACATTCCATTTGATTCCAAGAACAGCCATTGAACCTACAACCCATAAGGATGCCATTCCAACTGGAAGAAGAACAATGAATGCAGGTAGAATCCTTCGAGTTAAGACAAGCAACACTGCAAAGGAAACGACCAATGAGATTGCCGTTGACTTGAGTTGAGATGAGGAAAGACCATCAAGAACCTGTTGCAATACAACCAAGTCACCAGTGACATGAATCACTGCATAGTTCTTCAGCGAAGCTCGAAGTGCACCATCCTCATCGCTTTCACCAATCATTGATTCAAACTCTGCAACAACTCGCTTTGATTCAGTTGAGGTCGTTGCTTCAACCCGAACTTCTGTGCGTAAATGTGCTATGTTGGTACCATCAAGATGCACAGTCGCATTAACACGGTCGCTCCATGTCTTCCCTGAGAGAGGATCTGCAACGGTGTAATTGTTTCTCAAGTCTGCAAAGACGGAACCGAGATCGATAGATGCTTCGGGAACGTCCCATACATCATTGTTTTCGACCTCAAGACCGTGCACGTCGCCAAAGGATGTGTTGCGCATGATTGCATCACGCAAGACCACATAAGGCCCCTCATAGGAGGGTGATGGGTAACGCTCGTCTGTTCCAACAACATCGTGATTGTTCTTGAGGTCGGAATGCAAATCACGTAAATTATCCAATAACAGGACATCATCAGGTATCACTCCACCGCCGACTGGTTCCATAAGGACATAGACATACTTCCATCCCGCACTGTCGTAGTTTGAATTGATGTCATCTCGAACAGACATAATCTCCATGTCCTCGTTGACGAAATCTGAAAGATCAAAATCAGTTTCAAGTTGCATAGCCCCAACTACCGAAGCTCCCGAGATGGCAATTGCTACGAGAAGAACGGCAACTTGTTGTCGTCGATGCAATTGAAGAAGCGGTTGTGTAAGGTTACTGAGTTTGAGTGGTTTACGTTGCGTAGAGGCTGCTTTTGCGTTAAAGGTCACATGCA
>VMHT01129556.1_pt1 | contig 18192 bp, 16 predicted proteins | sample 4693611 | NCBI WGS metagenome assembly VMHT01 (sample SAMN12280063, study PRJNA550983) | marine metagenome | isolation source: seawater sampled from same location over 5 years 0.02-0.2 micron viral filtrate | place: USA: collected off the coast of southern California halfway between the port... ...
AACTGCTTGTATCTCATGGTAACTACTCATGTTTTTTGGCGATTACAGAGTACCACCAACAGGCAGTTGATCTCTTCTCACCGTTTAACCATGAGTGGTGCACTTATTATCTGAATTCGGGACAAAGTGGTTATCTGTTAGTTTACTGTGGGGCATTGGCTTATTATCAGCACGGCGATGCTTGAGGCTTCTGCTATTCCAATCGCGCTGATACTACCTATTCTGGCTTTAGGTTCGCTAACCACAATTTAATAATTAAACCACTGAATACCAGTTTGAATCGAATAACGGTGCATTGAAAAAACAAATAGCAAGGAGGTTGTTCGATAAAGACAGAAGCCGTATCGATATTGTTATGAGTATTTTTTTACGAAGGGCATGATACTGGCTAGCGCATCGATACTGAGCAATGCGTGGCGGGGAAGATAAAGCTCTTGTGTTTTATCAGCGGGCAGAATATTTTCAGGGCTATTTATACCCGCTTATTTATACCCGCTTATTTATACCTGCTTATTTACACCCGCTTATTCATACCAGGTTTTTTTCTTACTACGATTAGCAAAGGCGGATTCAACCAGGTTGTCCGGATTCGTGTGGCATACCGCCACCCCAGAATACCTAAGAGAGTCGGAAAATTCAAAGCAGATATAATTACCTGGATAACACCAAGCGATTTACGGCGACGCTTACCGTCCATCGGTTGGTGTAAACAGGTTTATACAACATTCAGGAAATATTGCATGCATCAGGGCGATGCCTTTCTTTCCACAAAGTTACTGGTCCAGCGGCGTATCAAACTCTTCAGAAAGCTCAAAGTCGCCCTCTGCTTTAGCCAGCTTGCCGTCATCAAACGACAACACCAACTGCTTTTGAAAGTCTTTACCGCGTTTACTCATGCCACGTTTCATATCGTAAACATAGTACCAGGTATCATTGTTAAAGGAGTCTTCAACCACTGGATTACCCAGCACATAAGCAACCTGTTCTTTGCTCATCCCTACACGTAATTCTTTTACATCACGTGTATCCAGAAAGTTACCCTGAGGTACATCAATTCGATAAATCCAGTTCGAGCAGGCTGTGGCAGTAACCAGTACTGTCGCCAGCAAAATAGTTTGATACAACTTCATGTAAGTGTTTAATCCAGTCACATTGTAATTTGTTTTTACCCGCTCACTTAATGAAGTGTGCGAATATACTGTATAGCGCGAAGCATGCTACCCCAGTCAACTATGACCAATCAACCGCTTATTAGTTCGTTTCTACACATTTCAATAATTCACGCGCGTTGGCCAGCGCTGTATCCGTGACTTTGTCGCCTGCCAGCAACCTGGCCAGTTCGTCTACCCGGTCCTGTTCGGTCAGGGCGAGCATTCGTGTCTCAGTGCTTTCACCATCTGTGAGTTTGGTAACAAAAAGCTGATTGTGCGCCTGGGCTGCCACTTGCGGTAAATGGGTTACACACATAACCTGATTTTGTTTGCCTAACGAACGCAGCAAGCCACCCACAATAGATGCGGTGGGGCCGCTGATTCCGGTATCTACTTCATCAAAAATCATGGTAGGAGTGGTATTGTGGTCACTGGCAATCACCTGAATTGCCAGTCCGATACGCGAAAGTTCACCGCCGGAAACGACTTTATCAAGGCGGTCAGGATCTTGTCCGGGGTTGGTAGACACCTTCATAGTGATATCGTCCAGGCCCGATACAGTCGGGGTTTTTGTCGGATTGAATTGCACGTCTACCCAGACTTTGGCGTGCTCCATATTCATTTTTTTGATTTGCTGTTCTATGGCGTCGGCAAACCCCGTTGCTGCTGACTGGCGAGACATCGATAATTGTTCAGCGCTTGCAGCATAATCCTGCTGAGCCTGTACCACTTCAGCTTCCAGACTTTCCAGCGCAGACTCTTGCTGATTAAGAGCCTCATATTCCTGCAACAATTGCTGATGAAAGGCATATAACTCTTCTGGCTCAACACTGTGCTTGCGGGCCAGTTCCATGGCCTTACTGTATCTGGATTCAACCTGTTGTAGACGCAGGGGATCAATTTCTAATGCATCACAGTAAGCTCGCAGCTCCTGTGAGGCCTCTTCAACCTGAATAACCGCATCATTAAGTAGTGTTAGTATCGGGGTCAGCGCCGCATCATGCTCTTCCAGAGCGCTTAAATTGTCCATGCTGGTCTGAATAATTGATAATGCATTACCATCATCATTTTCATACAAATTAAAAAAGCTGGTTTGGGCCTGTTCAAGCAAAGACTGACCATTGCTTAGCCGGCGATGCTCGGTTTCTAATTCGATAAATTCACCGTCGCTTAACGCAAAGTCGTTAAGCTCTTCGACCTGATAGGCCAGCAATTGTTGCCGGTCAGTTCGATTTCTGGCTTCTTCCTTAAGGTGCTTTAATTCAGACTGCTTTTGTTGCCAAAGACGATAACCGCCTGCTACCTGTTTAGTTAGCCCGGCATGACCGGCATAATTATCAGTCAGCTGACGCTGAACCTCTTCTTTCAATAATTGCAGGTGCGTATTCTGACCATGAATGGCCAGCAGGAACTGACCTAACGATTTTAGTTGCTGTAAAGACACCGCCGTACCGTTAATAAATGCTTTTGAGCGCCCTTCTCGTGAAATAACCCGCCGAATAAAACAACCATTAGGATCGTCTTCGCAGTCAAGCTCCTGCTCGTCCAGCCAATGCCGGGCAGCATTGTTTTTCTCAATAGAAAAGTGCGCCACAATTTCGGCTTTTGCTGCTTCTTTTCTTACTGCTCCGGCATCGGCTCGTTCGCCCAGACACAAGCTCAATGCGTCAATTGCGATGGACTTACCGGCGCCGGTTTCACCGGTAATGGCGGTTAAACCCGACTCAAAATTTACTGCCAGCTGTTTTACCACGGCAAAGTTTTTTATTGAAAGATGCACTAACATAGAAAGGTACTCGATGTTTATACAGTATGTGTGAATTTATACAGTACCAAGGCAAAGGTTTCAAATTATTGTGCAAAAATAATTCTGATATGTGGGTTCGTGGTTAAGTCGAAAAAACTCCAGAGTAGGTAAAGTAGTGTCTGGTTGCTAACCCATGCCTACTGTTCAATAGGCAAACATGAGCAAATAAGCAATGAACAGGAAAAGATAAATTTCATTGTTCTGATTTGTCATCGGTGTTGAAGACATAGGATAACAATTCGCCAGAAGAGCAACCCCGGTGTAATGGTGCTGTCAGCTTAAATGGATCGACAGCATTTTATTCTGATACTTATCACCATAGCGCTTGTCTGCTTCTGACAGTCAGCGATGCGCCAACACAATACTGGTGTTCCCGTGAATGGAAGAGGCTTCTTCATGCTATTCGCAGCTATTTCTCTGCGTGCTTTAACCCATATCAAATGGACTGATGGCGCCTGACGAATGCTGTCCAATTACATGTGTATAGATTTGCGTTGTTCTCAAATCGTTGTGCCCCAATAATTCCTGAACCGTGCGAATATCTGCTCCGGCCATTAGCAGCTGAGGAGCAAAGGAATGTCTGAATGTATGCGCGGTTACGTGCTTCATTACCCCCGAATCTTTAACAGCACGTTTTAATTCTCTTGCTAATGACGTGCTATGAAGGTGATGCCGACAGAAATAACCGTCGTAAGGGTGTTCGCAACGTGTTGTTGAAGGGAATAAATATTGCCACTTAAACTCCTTAATTGCGTTGGGATACTTTCGAGCCAAACTGGGTGGCAAGCTTGTCATCCCGCTACCCTCAGCAATATCTTTGATATGGATTGCGCGCACTGTCTCTACTTGCGCTTTTAATGGCTCAAACAGCTTTTTGGGTAACAGGGTGGTGCGGGCTTTACCGCCTTTTCCGCGAAATACAAATACGGTCTTAGCATCAAAATCAACATCTTTAATCCTTAATTTGAGAAGTTCTGCTTTTCGTAATCCGCTGCCATATAACAGTGAAAACATCAGTTTGTATTTGGGCTCCATTAACCCGATGATTAACAGCGCTTCTTTATGCGAAAGTACAGTCGGAACTCTGGTCGGTGCTCGTGCCCGTACGGCATCTGGCAGAAGCGTTAATTCTCTTGCAAAAATATGTTTGTACATAAATACAATGGCACACAGCACTAAGTTTTGAGTGGATGATGTGACTTGCCGGTTTACTGCAAGGTGAGTCAGGAACTGCGTTACCTCTTGCTCGCCCAGGTCTTTAGGGTGACGTTTTTGATTAAATAGTATGAATCGTTTTATCCATAGCAGGTAGGTTTTCTCCGTTTGTATGGAATAATGCTTCGTTCTCATGACCTGCCGAATACTTTCTAAAAATGGTGAATTAGCCATTAATGACGCCTTTGTTGTTTAGCGTTGTTACTGAGTGAGTTCAGTAGACCGCTTTTTACAAAAGAGACAACTGGCCTACAGGTCAGAAATTTTAGGCACTTGGAGGTAGAACGGCTATCGCTGTTACTATGCATGCACTATAACCACACAAAAAATGATAGAAATAATCATCAAAAACGGAGTAAGCTATTGAAAATAAATAACAGTGAGGCGTTTAAAAGGTGACAGTGCACCGTTGTTACAATGAACTCTTCATAATAAGTTGTTATGTCTTAAAGGGTTTCTTTACTGTGACTAATTATTCTTGTGGGCTACCTTCGGCTAGGTTTTGTGTTGATGCTTGTAATTCATTTATGGAGCATCAAAAGTACGTACACGAAATGGAGAGACTATTCCCGGAATTGCACAACAATCTTCAAGTCGAAATGCAAGAAAAAATAAACTGGTATATTGAAGCTAAGTATTCTAGTATTTTTCCGCAAATTCATCGCCAATCTACATTCATAACAACATTCGGTCTACTTGAGCACTACTTGCTTAAGCTATATAAAATATGTCGTCATGACTTTTTAGTAACCACTGAATTCAATCCAAAGGCAAATATCAAAAAAATCTTCTGTTATCTTGAGAATCATATTTCGTTAGATTTCTCAGACATTAAAGCTGAGATTAGTTATCTAAGCACAGCCTACGAAATTCGAAACGCTATAGCTCACAGAGGAGCAATACTGAACGAAGTTGAGATAGAAAAGCTATCCCAGTTAAATGACCAAAAAGTAATACTATCTGAAAATAATGAAGTAATATTTACTAATGAGTTTTGCGCTCATATTATTTCTTTATGCAGACTTATTTTCATCCAACTTTCAATGCCAATTGAGACTCGACTCAAAGACGTATACGGTAACTGGGAAGTCTTGAATGGTGAACAGCAACAGTTAGCTTGGGATAAAGTCCAATCACGACATAACAAACCGCTGTAGTCGGTCGCAAGCTCCCTGGGACAATAACACGAGGGCTCAGTAGCTTTGCTCCAAATTTTAGCCCACGTGTTATTGCCCCTAAGCGGGAAGTTATATGCCAACGGATAGCAGCATTCACAGAGATTTTATGGAAATCACGTTCACTCAGGCGGTCAAAAATTGTCTAAATATGGTTTTATAGAAAGTGCTGACAAAGCGTAAATTACTAGTTCAATATCTTCTTCTGTATCCGATTTATACAGTTATTGCCTTAGCCGCTCTTTGTGGCCTTCTAGCTGTTGCCTTTGACTGGTCATTTATTTATGCAAAATCCTTTTTCTTGGTTTCTTCTATTTTTCTTGTCATATTGTTTTATGTGATGAATTTCAGAACGATTCTTCAAGCATTATTAGCAAAGTAAACGAGCATTTATTGGGCATGGCGCTTAGTATCAACTCCCAAGTGCAACATTGATCACGCATAATCATTCTTCATCTCCCAGGGTGTTTTAAATCCATATCGTTTACGGGGACGGCTGTTCAGCCGCCTCTCAATGGCCTCACATTGCTGCTGCGTAACGTCTTTCATCGACGTCCGCTTTGGTAAATACTGCCTTATCAGTCCATTAGCATTTTCGTTGCTTCCTCGTTCCCATGAGTGGTGCGGGGTAGCGAAGTAAAACAGCACCTTTGCTTTCTTTTCTATTTCTTTGTATTGGTGGAATTCTGTGCCGTTGTCGGCCGTAATCGTTTTTACAGGCAAAGGACTCGTTCTTATTAATCGGATGGTTGCTTTGTTGAGAGACGAGGTTGTCCTATCTGGTAATTTACCTATTAGTAAGTACCCTGTAGCGCGCTCAACCAGCGTAACAATGCAGTCTTTCGTTATATGCCCTATCACTGTATCAATTTCCCAGTGCCCTACCTCTTGCCGGCCTTCAATGGCGTTGGGACGTTCAGAAATATGTCGCTTATCTGCCAGGCGACCACGACTGTCGTACGCTTTATAGCGCTTGCGGCGACGCTTTAAGGATTGCCTCAAACACTGCCACAGGTCACCTCCAGCCGCTTTATCCCGCCAGATGTATTGATAGATACTCTCGTGACTGACGCACTTATGACCGTGGCGTATCAGGAAGCCTGCTATTTGCTCTGGACTCCATTCATAACCTAGTAATACCCGAACCAACACAAAGTCTGACTCGGTCAGCTTTAACCCACTACGACTTTTACGTCGCCGCACTCGCGTTCGGCGCTGCGCTATTGGAGGTCGGTAAGCCCCATCAATACCCCAACAGGAATTACGTTTTACTTCGCGCCAGATTGTTGTGCGATGCCTGCCCAGCGCCGTCGCTATCTGAGGAACAGACAACCCTTGCTTTCCGAGCGCAGACAACATATACCTTTCATTCTCGGTGAGCTGTTTGTACTTCATATCATTTACCTTCTTGCCGGAAAGAAAATGGAGAAGTAACGATAGCTCACCGTTTTAATTTTTGGGCGTGTTGCAGTTACTATATGAATTCGGGGCATATAACAAGTCAATTAACGCACTCACTTCGTTCGCTGGGACGCGTACACGCGGGGCGGCTTCGCCATTATGCCCCACGCGCCTGCGCCCGTTATTGAAAAGTTAGGTTTACGGATACTAAATGAGATTTCCTCACTATCGTTTTTCAATTTTTCTTCTTGTACATGGCTTTGCTTTAGCTATTCTCGGGCTCTTTCAATATGAGACCAAAAATATTGCTTTAATGCTTTTGGGTGGTTGTTTTATGATGATTTTTGGGGGGGCAAATATTGGATTGCAAAACAAACTGATCCAGACAAAGTAGATTTATTAGGTGGCATGTCTTCTCAAAGCCGGAAAAGTAAGTAAACCTAACAAACGCATTAACACTCGCTTCGCTCGTGGGAGACAAATACACGTAGGCTCCCCTCGCTTTGCTCGTTATTTTAGCCTACGTATATTTGCCCGTTATGCGGGCCGTTAGGCACTAAATATGAATCCCATACAGCAAGCATCCAATTACGATAAGATTGCAGAGCATTGGAATAGCGACCGCTTCAATAGAGAAAATGGTATTTCTCAGCACAAGAGAGCGCTTAACTTTGCCCCAAAGACGGGAAAAGCTATTGATGTAGGCTGCGGTAGTAGCGGTCGTATAATCGATTTATTATTAGAGTATGGATATGATGTTGAGGGGCTGGACCTTTCAGCCGAGATGCTAAGACTTGCTAAAATAAGGCACCCTAATGTCATATTCCATCATGCAGATATCTGCAACTGGGATCCATGTAACAAATATGCATTCATATCAGCATGGGATAGTATTTGGCATGTGCCCCTAGAAAACCAAGAAAGTGTAATTGGTAAGCTTCTTGAGCATCTGGAAGTGGATGGCGTAATAATTTTTACAAGTGGTGCGGTCGATGAGAAAGGTGATGGTAGCAATCCATTTTTAGGTCAAGACTTATATCACGCAGCTCTTGGCATCCCTGCACTTTTAAAGTTATTGGAAAGTCACAACTGTGTGTGTCGGCACTTGGAAAATGATGACTTTCCAAACAAACATTTATACGTGGTCGCACAAAAACGTGCCTAACAAAACGCTGTTGGCACTCCCTTCGGTCGCTGGGACGCTAACACGTGGGCTCACTCGCTTCGCTCGGATTTTAGCCCTCGTGCTAGCGCCCCAAAGCTTAGCGTTAATGCCCGCTATAGCGTAATATTTCAACCATATTTCAATATCATCTACATTCTGCAATTTGCGATGAGTCGACGGTTGTCTTAAATCAGAACCTTTCAGGCAATGTTCCAGCTCGGGTAAGGCAACTACGGCGGTGCTTTGGTCAGGTCTGAACAACCATTTACTTTTAGCTAGGGTGCAAAATGGGAGGGTGCCCTGCCTTGGTGTGGGTAATAGCTGATTTATACTGATGGATTTGATAGCTTAATGGATTAAGGGTTGATGGTGCTTTTTAAGCAGGAAACGTTCAATGAAACAGATTACATTATGGGCCATGCTGATGTTCACCTCTTTGACGTGCGCGCAGGATAAACTCAATATTGGGGTGGTGGGGCTTACCCATACCCATGTTCACTGGATATTTGAAAGCCAGCAGCGGGGTGACTTTATTATCAGTGGCATTGTTGAGCCAGATAAGGCACTGGCCCGTCGCTATGCCAAACGTCATGGTTTTAGCATGGATATTGTTTACCCTGATATGGCTACCATGCTGGATAAAACCCAACCTGCTGCGCTGGCAGCTTTTGGTAGTATTGCCGAGCATCTGGAGGTGGTACAAACCGCTGCGCCCAGAGGCATCCATGTTATGGTCGAAAAACCCTTGGCCCTGAATATGAGTCAGGCCCGCCAAATGTACCAGCTGGCGAACAAACACCAGATTCACCTGCTGACCAATTACGAAACCACCTGGTATCCCACCAATCACAAAGTAAAACAGCAGTTAGACAAAGAGGCAGTGGGGCCGGCGCGCAAAGTGATTGTCCGGGACGGGCACAAGGGCCCGGTCAAACTTGATATTAATTCGGAGTTTCTGGACTGGTTACTAGACCCGGCACAAAGTGGCGGGGGCGCGCTGATGGACTTTGGCTGTTACGGGGCAAATTTACTGACCTGGCTGAAAAACGGCCAGATGCCGACCCATGTGACTGCTATTACTCAGCAGCTGCAACCTGCCAATCATCCAAAGGTCGATGATGAAGCCACCATTATCTTATCGTATCCAGATAGCCAGGCAGTTATACAGGCCTCCTGGAACTGGCCAGTCGGGCGCAAGGATATGGAGGTATATGGCACCACTGGGATTTTGTATGCCGATAACCGCACACAGTTTCGGCAGCGCACGGCCAGAAATTACGATGACTTCGACGAAACTACTGTGACTTTAGAAGAACGGCCATACCCCTATGATGATCCTTTCAGTTATTTCAAAGCTGTGATCGAAGGGAAAATCACTCCGGCCCCTTACGATCTTTCGTCTTTGGATAACAATATGCGGGTAATGCAAATTCTGGATGCGGCCCGCCGCAGTGCCAGTACCGGTCAGCGGGTCGCGCTTTCTCCGTTGCCAGAACTTGATGTACCGGGCGCTGAAACGCACACACAGTGACAATATGAGCCCAGGCCCCTGGCTTCGGTAATTGGTCTGTGGGCAAAGCGTTAAGTGATACTGGAAAGCAAAATTTCACTTTCTGATTTGCTATAGTGAACCTGCTCAAAGCAGATAAGCGCGATCTTGCAGCGATGAAGACGCGTATCAGCTTTCACGCAAGTAATTGTTCAATGGGTTTTTGTGACAATGCAGCACAATGTGAAGACATTTGCTTCTACCCGAGAATTTATTAACCACGCGGGTAAACAGGCCTGTGATGTTAAGGAGGGCCGAATCGGTCAGATGTTATGACACAGGCAATGCAATCATTGTTAGATGAGATCTATAAAGAAGTAATCCCCATGCTGGGCCGGGGCAAAGTCGCCGATTATATCCCGGCGCTGGCTTCTGTAGAGGCACAGCAATTTGGCATCGCCATCTGCGATAACGACGGTAATATATCGACGGTAGGGGATGCCCATGTGCCATTTTCTATCCAGAGTATTTCAAAGGTGTTCAACCTGGTCCTGGCCATCAACCACTATGGCGAGGAATTGTGGGATCGCGTAAGTTGCGAGCCTTCAGGCCTGCCTTTCAATTCGCTGGTGCAGCTTGAATATGAAAATGGGGTGCCGCGCAACCCGTTTATTAATGCCGGCGCGCTGGTGATCAGTGACATGAACCAGTCTCGCTTCGCTTCTCCCCATCTGGCCATGCGTGATTTTGTCAGACGGTTGTCTGAGAACGACGAAATCACTGCTAACCGCGATGTGGCCGACTCTGAATTTGAGTACCGTGCCCGTAACGCCGCATCGGCGTATTTAATGAAAGCCTTTGGTAATTTCGAGAACGAAGTGGAAGAGGTGCTGCACAGTTATTTTTATAATTGTGCACTGGAGATGTCTTGCGTGGACCTGGCCAAAGCGGGTAGCTTTTTAGCCAATCGGGGGTATTCAAAAGGTGCTGAGGAACAAATCCTCACGCCCTCACAAACCAGTCAGGTAAATGCGCTGCTCGCCACCAGTGGCATGTACAACGAAGCCGGAAGCTTTGCCTTTCAGGTGGGGCTGCCGGGTAAAAGTGGGGTAGGCGGCGGTATTATTGCGGTAGTGCCGGGGCGTTTCTCCATATGCGTATTTTCGCCGGCTTTGAATTCCATGGGCAACTCACTGATGGGGATGGCCGCGCTAACCTCGCTCACCAAGCACATCAACTGGTCGGTCTACTGATACCCGGTGAGTTCCATAAAGCCATCACCCTGATGGCTGCCAGTGATCTTCACGCGACCTTCGTAGTAAGAAAACCGGCCCTCATTCCACTGGCCTTTTTTAAACGGTTTGATGGTGAGTGACATGGCCGGCCGGGCAATGTCGAGTTGCCATGTTACCGGGACCTTGCGTTTATTAATACGCTCATAACCTATTGCCCGAATGGATAAATCAGACTCCCTAAGGGTGGTCGCCTGGCCCTGGGCAGTAATATAGGTTCCGGTAAGATACGGCGGCTGGTTATTCACATGCATCGCGAACATCATCAGCTTAGCACCGTTTTCCAGATGCAGTGAAAACCAATCCCAGCCCAGCGCATCCTTATCCGCCAGCTGACTGGACCATTCGTGATCAAACCATCCTGAGCCCTGCACCGCTATCGTTTCTGCATTAAGGGTCAGCTGGCCCCTGGCCTTAATAAAGGGCTGGCTATAATAATATGAACGGTATTTCTGGTGGCGGGACTTCACACTGTACCCTTGCTGGCCGTGAGCGACATAGGGGCCCTGGCTTTGCATGGATAAAGCCAGCCGGGAGTGGTCATCGACCTTTACCTGTAACGTGGAAGGAAAGGGTTCATCACCTTCGCCCTGCCATAACCAGTCATCTATGAAGGCGCTGAAGGGCGAGGCAGTGATACCGGCTGTGCCGACCTTACCGGCGGCAAAGCGTTCTCTGAAAACATGTTCTTCGGGGCTGTGCAATGACACATGGCCCATCCACTGCTGGGCATCAGCCCAGTCACTTTCATAGGGCGGATTGGTTAAAAAGCGAAATAGGGTAAACTGGGCTGCATAGGGTGTTTGATGTTCATCCTGCAATACCAGGGTCAAATACCACCACTCAAGCTGATACTGCGGATGCACGCCATGATCTTCCGGTAACTTCACGGGCTGTTGTGGGGTTGCCTGGGCGGTCGTTGCCGGCGCTGCGGTATTGTTAAATAAACTGGTACGCGGCGCGGGTTCGGAGCACCCCATTAAAAGCAGCACCAGACAGGGCAGTATCAGTCGCGTAATCATAATGGGGTCTCCTGTCGCAAGTCGACCTTGCCTTCCATTCTGGCTACGGGCAACAATAAAATGATCAACACCACCAACAAACTTAACGCCAGACTGCTTAGCAGTACCATTACTGAAATTTGCATAGGATACACCCAGAAAAACGCAAACCGGTTAACCAGGTTGATAAAGACCCAGGCCAGCAGAATACCAAATGGCAGCGCCAGTAACGCCGTAACCAAACACAGTAGCATGTACTGCGCGGTGAGCATGGCTTTCACCTGCCACTGTCCCACCCCCATGGTACGTAACACATTTAGCTGCGGCCGCAAATCCAGGGTGATCACACTGACCGATACGGCAAACGCCATTCCCGCCACCAGTAAGGTAGCGATATTCAGCGCATCAGTAACCACAAAAGTACGATCAAAGGTCTGCATGGATTTTTTAAATAGTTGTGAGGAGGGATAGACCTCCCCAATGCTGGCAAGCTGCGTCAGATCGGCTGGTGCCGCCCCATACAAGGCCGTAACCCCGGCGTAGCCCGAATCGGGCGAAAAGGTCGTAAGGGGCAACAATAGCTGACTGTCGGGATTACCATAATCGGGATAGACCGCGGCAACCGTATAGGTCGCAGACCGGGAAATGACCGGCGTCTGGGTGTTCTGTGTGTAGACCGGTCCCAGGGTCAGGCTATCCCCAAGCTGAATATTGTGCCGAAAAGCCAGCTGTTGATTAATAAATACTGCTTGGTTTTGCGCAAACAGTGACCAGCCGTCAGGGACCAGCTTATCCAGTGTCAGACTGTTACGGGCCGTCGCGTCAGCTGCGTAACTGCGCACCGTAACGCGCTGCTGGTTGACTGTAGAGGTGCCCTGGTATAGGTGCCGGGCATCAATATGCCCGGCAAAGTTATTGGCGGAAGGTTTCGCCTCGGTATATAAGTACACCGGCGCGGCCAGACGTTGCTGCAACCAGCTTTGGGTGGCCTCTCTAAAGCTGTCGGTCATAACATTCATGCCTATATTTGCTGCCAGCGCAATAAAAAAAGCACAGACCGACAGGCGGCTTTTAGAGGATAATCCATGGGTGCTGGCTGCCACGTAACTCAGCAGCGGCCGGGAAGCCGGGGTAAGTTTGCTTATCAGCGCGGTAAAGGCGGGCAACCACAGTACTATAATGCCACAACCGCCAAGTAATACACCGGCTACGGCCAGCAGCGCCGTGATGGTGGAATCTGCTAATGCCAGCCCTAGCATGACCAGGCTGACCACGACGATAGTAATCATGCCGCGCATAACCAGTGACATGGGCCGGCCACGGGCTTGAGAGGCCAGTAAAGCGCCGGACAACTGGCGGGCCGGAATCACAAAAAACAATGCCAATGCCGCAAAGCTGGCAATAAACGCCCCGCTCATCATCTCGGTTAACAGCGGGGAAGGGGCCACAAACGCACTATCCAGCAACCCTTTAAAAGTAGCCTGCAGCACCGGGGTAAGCTGGCGGGTCAGTACCACGGCGGCAAGCACGCCCAGTGGCGCGGCAATACTACAATACAACGCCAGCTCGCTCATCAAAGCCAGTAACAGACTGGCTTTACTTACCCCCAGCTGACGTAGTCGCAGAATAAACAACAACCGGGCCCGGTACATCAGGGTTAACGCGTTTAATACAATAAACAGCGCCACTACGCCCATCAGTACCCCCATAGCCCACAGATTCATCTGAAAACTTTTTGCCAGCGTGCCGTTACTCGTGGCTACCGGCGGGGGCTGGTATTGCAAATGGGCGGGCAGGTGATGTTTCAGAGCCCGTAATCGGGTCTCGCTAAGAGTGGTCGACACCAGCAGGGCGCTAAGTGGAGTATTTTGTAGGGTGGTAGGCTGAGTATAAAACGCCCGTAGCGAAATAAGCAGGGTCTCAGCAGGTAGCTGCGTCACTGCCAGAGGAGCAGACAATGGCACTCCCCGGCTGCGGGACAGTGCTTTCTCGCACTGAAGTTTGTGGGCCAGTTGGGGAGGAGCATAGCTGACAGCCGCCGTCTTGGGTGGTGCACTTGTACCTGCGCCAGGTGCCGCGGCGCCCTGCATGTCTTTTAACAAAGACGATGAAGACAGGGCCAGCATATCCATCCCTATCAGGGTAATGGAGGATGATGAGTCTGCTCCTGCCGCCGGGGCCATACATTGCAGGGTATCTGTTTGTTCAGCCATCGCCACCAGACTGGTAAAGCCGGCCCGGCGAAGCTGAACATAGTCACGCTGGGTCAAAGGCTCATCTGTGGTTCGCGCCACGATGGCCGCGCCGCTGAATACCGAGGCTTCTGAGCGGCCAAGCTCACCCTGACGGGCCCCTTCATTGATAAGCAACACGGCTGACAATCCGCCAGTCGCGACCATGACCGCCAGTATAATTAACAATGGTTGCCAGGGCTTATTACGGGCCGTGGCCAGCATCACTGACGCGATCAGCCAGACTCTGGTTAACATGCTGCTGAAAATCTTGCTCATGGGTGGCTATGTAACACGCCATGACGTAACCACAAGGGCCGGTTGGCCTGCTCTGCTACTTCATTGCTGTGGGTGACCACCACCAGCGTCGTATTGAGTTCGGTACAGGTGGTATACAAAGCCTGGGTTACTGTTTCGCTGGTGGTTTCATCCAGATTGCCGGTGGGCTCGTCGGCCAGCACCATCGCCGGCCGATGCGCCAGGGCGCGGGCAATGGCAACCCGCTGCTGCTCGCCACCAGACAGGGCGCTGGCAGACTTATTACTGAGCTCACTGATACCCAGCATGGCCATTAGCCGGCGTAGATATGCCTGATCGGTAACGCCTTTTAAGCGGGCGGTGAAGGCAATGTTGTCCCACACATTCAAACAATCAAGTAGGTTATAGCTTTGAAAGATCACTCCCAGCTCGTTACGCCGAAACGCATCGCCCTGTCTGCCGCTGGCAAAGGGCAGGGTGGCAGTACCAATATGAATTTGTCCGGCATCAGCGGGCTCAAACCCGGCCATAAGACTCAGCAGCGTTGATTTTCCACAGCCAGAGGCGCCCCGGATACTGACTGAGGTACCATTATCGACCTCCAAGGACAGCTTATCGATAATAGGGGCGGAGGTTTGCGGGTATTGCTTTACCAGGTCCCTGATCTGAATCATAAACAAAATACAGTGTTGTGTGTGACAAATCAGATAATTACGCAGCCCCACCGTGAAAGTCCAGTGAAGCCTGTGTTAGTTTCAGAATTTTTTAAGTAAAGCTTCAAAGAGGCTCTGTGGCTTTTTGATAGCCCTGACGGATATGAGCAAGCCTGTGACTTTACCCGGCGCAGGGGCTGAACCCCCGGCAAGCTAATAAAGTTTGCTGCCCCAGCTTAGTTTATTCTGCAACACATTAAAGTAGCTATACCCTTTGGGATGCACCAGCGATAAGGTGTCTTTGCTTTTTTGAACCTTAATCTCATCGCCCGGCAGTACCGGTAACACAATGTGACTGTCACAGCTGACCTGGAGGCTATCACTGTTAACATGTGATACCCGCATCGACACTGTACAGCTGGCATCCACCACAATCGGCCGACTGCTCAGCGTATGGGGAAACATCGGCACCAGTGATAATGCATCCAGTTTGGGCATGATAATCGGCCCGCCAGCCGACAGCGAGTAAGCCGTAGAACCTGTTGGAGTTGCTACAATCAGGCCATCGGAGCGTTGCGAAAACACAAACTGATCATCAATGTAAATTTCAAATTCCATCATATGCGCCACCTTGCCGTGGTGCAGCACAATTTCATTTACCGCGGTGTTGCTGCTTTTTAGTTTTTCGTGACGATACACGCCCACTTCCAGTAAAAAGCGCTGTTCAACAATCGCCTGACCCTCAAATATCAGATCCAGCTGCTCGGTGATTTCATCGGGATGGATGTCAGTAAGAAATCCAAGATTGCCCCGATTGACCCCCACCACATGAATGTCGAAACGAGACAGCACCCGGGCTGCCCCAAGCATACTGCCATCGCCGCCTACTACCACGGCTAAGTCGGCCTGCTTGCCAATTTGCACCAGGTTGTGAGCAGGAATGGACGGATCTTTTAGCTCATGCCGGATAGTTTCTTCAATTAAGACCTCACAGCCGCGCTGTTGCAAATAGTCAATAAGATGGTTCAGCGTACTCTGGGTTTCGGCATGACCGGGTTTTCCGATTAAACCTACCGTTTTATAGGACATGAAAAACAAGCATTCCTGACAGTAATGATAGGGTGGACATTAGCACAAAAAAACGGAAAAAAGAAAGTGTTAGCGGGCGGTCCAGCCCCCATCCAGTACCAGCGTCTGGGCGGTCATATTACGGGCCCCCGGGCTGATCAGAAACTGAGTTGAGGCTGCCAGCTCTTCGATAGAGATAAAGGCCTTTTTAGGCATCGGCTTTAGCATGATGTCGCTGATAACCTGTTCCTCACTAATACCATTGGCTTTAGCCTGATCAGCAATTTGCTGCTCTACCAACGGGGTTTTCACATAGGCAGGGCACAACGTGTTAATCGTAATATCGGCCTGTTCCACTTCCAGCGCAATGGTTTTGGCCAGGCCCAGCAGGCCATGCTTGGCAGCAACATACGCCGATTTGTAGGGAGAGGCCACCAGCGAATGGATAGACCCGATATTGATAATGCGGCCGAAATTACGACTTTTCATGCCAGGCAAAAATGTCTGGCATAGCAGGGCCGGGCCTACCAGCATAATATTGATTAGCTGTTGCCATTTTTGGGCAGGAAAGGCCTCAAGCTTAGCGACGTGCTGAATACCGGCATTGTTGATCAGGATATCCACCGGGGTTTCGGCCAGCGCTTCAGGCAGCATTGCCGCGTCCTGTGCGTTAGTGACATCTACCGCGATGGCGCTGGCAGATAAGCCTTTATTGATAAGGACAGTCGCCGCCTCATTAGCGGCTTTTTCATTAATATCCGCCAGAATGACATGATGACCGGATTGGGCCAGTTCTTCGGCAATACCAAAGCCTATGCCACTGGCTCCGCCGGTGATAAAAACATTATAACTTGTCTTCATAACGTCTCCTGCTGAGTGATATAGGCATCCACGATAGCCATGACTGCGTTGATTTGTGCGCCCTCCCGGGTGGCGTACTTCTCATCTGTGTAACCCCACCAGTCCCAGCACCCCTGGGGGTTGAGGGGCATAAACAAAGACTTTCGCGTCTGCGGATAAAAGATCACCATATTGTTGGTATCTGCCCAGCGATTCAGGCCAGTCTGCTCAACGTAGGCTTTACCTACTGCCTCTGCATACTGATTGCAGCCATGAAAACTGATATGTACCTGACATTCCGCGCCCTCGGCGCAGCTTTGCGGCACATATGCATAACCGGTCTTAGCCAGGGTGTCGGCTTGTGAACCAGCCAGTTCGTGTTGATCATAGCTAATAACTTCGCCGGCCGGGGTCTCGGCAGGCTCTGCCAGGTCTTTGTACATAAACTGTAAGGCAGCACCGGCGGCGTCATAATTGCAGTTGCCGATATAGGGGCTGTTTGACGCGGCGCACCCTTCGCCTTGGTCCAGAGTAGGGAACACATGCCCGAAGGGTTTATCTTTGATGTAGCTGAGATTGTCAGGGGTTATCCATTGCTGGTACTGCTGGTATAGCAAAGTGCTGACCGCTTCGGCTACCCGTTGGTCCCGGGCGCCATGAAATAACCAGACTTTGTCGTCTTTCAGTTCACTCAGCGGGGCCAGTCTGCCGGCCGAGGCCTGCTGTTCAACATGAGCGTTAAGCTTATTAATATCGGTGGTGTCGGCGATTTTATCCACACAGCCCCCCAGTGCCACCGTAATGTCATTTTGAGCACAATAAAACGGCCCGGCGCTGATAATCGCAGCCCCGTCCACCCGGTCGCTGTAGGCCAGGTGAAACTGGTTGGCCATATAGCCCCCTGAGGATAGCCCCGACACGGTGATAGCGTCTTTACTCAGGGTAAGCTCTTTGGCCGTGAGCGGCGTAGCGAGCAAACTACAGGCAATGGCTAATAGGGTTTTTTTCATGATGTTTCCTGTTTTATTCTTCAAGGAAAGTTTTTAGTTTTTGCTGCTGTTCCTGTACATCCAGCACCCCTTCTAAATGGCCCAATTCGCCAGTTAGTTCAACATATTCACTGTCTTTGTTGGCGGTGACCATCGCTGCATGCGCTTCTTCGGCAAGATAGGGCATCAATAATAAATCACTACTGGCAGGCAAGAATAAGGTTTTTGCCTCGATAGCCTTAATGCCTTGTTGCAGTGACCCCTGATGACCCGCTACAAACAACTGGCACGCTCTGACCAGATACAGCAGGTGGTTGGCGTCCATCTCACTGGCCCTGGCCCGGGCCCGGGACTCCAGCCAGGTTACTATTGAATGACTGGCTGCAATGTCCTGCAGCGGCGCTTCTTCCAGGGGGGTATAGTTCAAACTTTGGCCCTGCTGGTTAAAAAAGTCCGG
>VMHT01199747.1_pt1 | contig 18191 bp, 15 predicted proteins | sample 4693611 | NCBI WGS metagenome assembly VMHT01 (sample SAMN12280063, study PRJNA550983) | marine metagenome | isolation source: seawater sampled from same location over 5 years 0.02-0.2 micron viral filtrate | place: USA: collected off the coast of southern California halfway between the port... ...
AAATTTATCTCGCTCTTTTTGATATCTTTAATAATAATTTTAATAAGACTTAAGTTGAAAAATCTTCTTAAAATCAAAGATTTTTTTATTATAAGTATATCTATTAGTTTAACAGTTATTTTACTTTTTCATCAAATGATCTCTTTAAATCAAAATTTCATATTTTTTTTAATTCCATTTCTTTGTGGAGTTACTCATCTCTATTACAAAAAAGTTTTTGATTTAAATCATTTTTTGGTGATACTTATAATTACGTGTTTTATTTCTGTTGGAAAGTATCACTTAAGATTTAATGAAGAAAGAAAATTTAATGAATTAGAAAACATTGACTTATCCAAAGCTATCGATGCAAAAATTCTTAATGAGAAATTAAAGGGCTTAAAGTGGATCACTTATTTGAGCCCTAAAGATCCAAAAAAAGAAATAAAAAATCTTACCAAGGCCATAAGTATTTTTAAAGAAGATAAATCTAACAAAATATTAATTACTGAATATCAAGTCATTCCACCAATAATAGATATATATGATAATTCACCTAACCAATGGCACCATCCTTCAGTTAGTTTTCCACTTAGAGGTAATAATTACTATGAAATTTATCAAAATTATTTTATTTCAAAGATAAAAAAAAAGAAAATTAAAACCATATATGAGATAAGAAAAGAAGAAAAAATTATAACAGCACTGGTACTTGATGAAAAATGTTTTAAAAAAGAAAGAGTTGGAGAAATGTTGATTAAGATTGATTTAGATTTTAGCTGCAGCGAATTAAAATGAAATTTCTGGAAAAAATCGCTATAATTTTCTTTGATCTTTTGGATAAATATTTTCATCAAAAAAATATCATTAGATACTTAAAAAAAAATTTAGAAAATGTAGATACTTTCTTTGATATTGGTTCCCATAAAGGACTTTATACAGACCTTATAACAAAAAACTTTAAAGTAAAAAAAATTGTAATGGTTGAACCTCAAAAAAATATTTTTAAATTTATTAAAAACAAATATATTAAAAAAAAAGAGGTTAAAATTTATAATTTAGCCTTATCTGATAAGAAGAAGAAACAAACCCTTTACATTAATAAGCATGATCTAACTTCATCTCTAACCCAAATTGATAAAAAAAATAGTTATTTAAATATTAAAGCCAAACTATTTGGTGGAACAATAAATGATTTAATTCATAATAAATATATGGTAAATAGTTGTAAATTATCGGATATCATTAAGAAAGATAGTATTAATAAAATAGACTTATTGAAAGTTGATACGGAGGGCCATGAATTGCAAGTTTTAAGGGGCGCCGGTTCTTTCCTAAAAGAAAAAGTTAATTTTATTCTTATTGAAATACATAATAGTAATATCTTCCTAAATTATGATGCAAAAAAAATACATAATTATTTGAAAAAAAATAAATTTACTCTTAAAAAAATATATAAGTTTCCGTTTACCACTTGGGAAGACAGAATTTATCAAAATAAAAATTTTTAACAATGAATATACACGAGCATCAAGCAAAAGAAATACTTAAAGAATTTGGAGCACCTGTATCTAGAGGAGTCGTAATTCTATCAGCAGATAACATAAAAAAAGAAATTTCAAAACTGAAGTCAAAAGAATTTGTACTTAAAGCACAAATTCATGCAGGCGGAAGAGGAAAGGCAGGAGGAGTAAAATTAATTAAGAATATTTCTGAGTTAGAAAAAGAGGCAAAAAAAATGATGGGAAAAGTTTTAGTAACACATCAAACTGGCGTAGAAGGAAAACAAGTGAAAAGGTTATATGTCGAGGAAGCATCTGATATTTTAAAAGAATTTTATTTATCTTGTTTAATTGACAGAGAAACATCTAAAATAGCTTTCATAAGCAGCACTGAGGGGGGAATGGATATTGAAAAAGTTGCGAATGAAACACCCAATAAAATTATTACAAACAAGATTGATTTAAAGCCTGGCGGCCCTAATGAAGACGAAATTAAAAAAATAATCTCTATTTTTCAATTAAATGAAAAACAAAAAACTGTGGCTTCAAAACTCATAAAATCACTATATGAGATTACTATAAAAAAAGACGCAAGTTTAATAGAAATAAATCCTTTGATTGTAACAAAATCTGAAGAATTAATTTGTCTCGACGCTAAAATGAATTTTGATGATAATGCAATCTTTAGAAGGCCAGAAATATTAAAACTTAGAGATCTCAACGAAGAAGATCCCGCAGAAATTGAAGCAAGTAAACATGATCTTGCTTATATAAAACTTAATGGTTCCATAGGCTGTATGGTTAATGGTGCTGGTTTAGCTATGGCAACAATGGATATAATCAAGCTCTACGGAAAAGAGCCTGCTAATTTTTTAGATGTTGGTGGAGGCGCATCGAAGGAAAAAGTATCAGCAGCTTTTAAATTAATACTCTCCGATAAAAATGTTAAAGGAATTTTAATAAATATATTTGGTGGAATTATGAGATGTGATATTCTTGCTCAAGGAGTAGTGGATGCTGCAAATGAAATTAATTTATCAGTTCCTTTAGTAGTTAGACTAGCAGGTACAAATTTTCAGGAAGGAAAAAAGATATTAGAAAAATCAAATTTAAAAATATTATCTGCATCAGATTTAAATGATGCAGCTAAGACAATCGTAGAAGCTATAAAATAATGTCAATTTTGGTAAATAAGAATACAAAAGTTATCTGCCAGGGATTTACTGGAACACATGGTACATTTCACTCTGAACAAGCTTTAAAATATGGAACAAAATTAGTTGGCGGGGTTACACCTAAGAAAGGTGGACAAAAACATTTAAATTTACCCGTTTTCAATTCTGTTCAAGAAGCAAAGGAAAAAACAGCAGCAGATGCATCAATGATTTATGTACCACCAAAGTTTGCTGGTGATGCAATTATAGAAGCTATTGAAGCGAAAATAAAATTGATAGTTTGTATTACAGAGGGAATACCTATTTTGGATATGCTAAAAGTTAAAGCCATTTTAAATAAAAGTGAGTCCAGATTAATTGGCCCAAACTGTCCGGGTATTATTACACCTGATGAATGTAAGATTGGAATTATGCCAGGAAATATTCATAAAAAAGGTTCTGTAGGAATAGTTTCAAGATCTGGAACGTTGACTTATGAAGCAGTAGCTCAGACTTCAGCAAATAAAATGGGGCAATCGACATGCATAGGAATAGGTGGTGACCCAATTAATGGTACAAATTTTATAGACTGTCTGGAATTATTTTTAAAAGACGATGATACCAAATCTATCATCATGATTGGTGAAATAGGTGGAACGGCAGAGGAAGACGCCGCAGATTTTTTGAAAAGGGAAAAAATTAAAAAACCAATGGTTGGATTTATAGCTGGTTTAACCGCTCCTCCCGGCAGAAGAATGGGGCATGCTGGAGCAATAATTTCTGGTGGAAAAGGCGGTGCTGAAGATAAGATAGAGATGATGAAATCTGCTGGCATAACCATTTCAAAGTCACCTGCAGATATTGGGAAGACATTATATCAAAAACTTAATGGTTGATTTTTACTAATTTATGTTAGAATAAATTTTTAATGTCTTCTTCTAAAAACAATACATTATATAAAAAAACATCCTTTTTAGCAGGAAATAATTCTGAATTTATTAACGAGTTCTACGCAGACTATATTTCAGATCCAAATTCATTACCTGAAAGCTGGAGAAGATTTTTTGATGGGTTAAGCGATGACGAGACTTTAATCTATAAAAACTTAAAAGGACCCAGTTGGTCACCTGAAAAAAATATTAAAAAGCCTTCATTAAAACTAAAAGATAATAAAAATGTTGATGAAATATCAAATGAATTAAATTCTAGATCTGTTAAGCAAGCATCAAAGGACTCTGTTCGAGCCATAATGTTAATACGAGCTTATAGAATAAGAGGGCATTTAATTGCAAATCTTGATCCTCTATCCATCCAAAAAAAAGAAGAACATCCTGAACTTAAGCCTGAAAGTTATGGATTTAATAATGATGATTACGATAGAAAGATTTTTTTAGACGGCGTTCTTGGAATTCAATACGGAGATCTTAATCAAATTTTATCAATACTTAAAAAAACATATAGTTCAAATATTGGATATGAATTTATGCATATGAGTGACCCTGAAGAGAAAGCTTGGATTAGAGATAGAATAGAAGGACCAGAAAAAAAAATTACCTTTACAGACAATGGAAAAAGAGCAATTTTAAATAAAGTAATTCAAGCTGAGGGTTTTGAAAAATATTTACATGTAAAATTTGTTGGAACAAAAAGATTTGGTTTAGATGGGGGAGAGTCTTTAATACCAGCTCTGGAACAAATTATTAAAAGAGGTGGAAGCTTAGGTGCTAAAGAAATTAAAATTGGTATGCCTCATAGAGGGAGGTTAAATGTTTTAGCAAATGTAATGGGCAAACCGTTTAAAGCTATCTTTAGCGAATTTTTTGGCAAGTCCATGAGTACAGGTAAAGATTTCGAGGGAGATGTAAAATATCATTTAGGAGCATCGTCAAATAGAGAGTTTGATGGAAATTCCGTGCATATTAGTTTAACAGACAATCCTTCCCATTTAGAAGCAGTTAATCCAGTAGTTTTGGGCCAGGTTCGAGCTAAGCAATTTTTTCATAAAGACAAAGAAAGAAAAAAAGTTATTCCTGTATTAATGCATGGAGATGCTGCATTCGCTGGTCAAGGTATTGTTGCAGAGTGTTTTGCTATGTCCGGTTTGCCAGGACACAATATTGGAGGAACTATCCATATTATCGTAAATAATCAAATAGGTTTTACTACTGCCCCAAGATTTGCACGATCTTCACCTTACCCATCAGATGTTGCTAAAATTGCCCAAGCACCTATACTTCATGTCAACGGAGATGATCCAGAGGCTGTTGTACATTGTGCAAAAATTGCAACTGAATATAGACAAAAATTCAATAGAGATGTTGTAATTGATATGGTTTGTTACAGAAGATACGGTCATAACGAGGGAGATGAACCTTCTTTTACACAACCAATTATGTATAAAAAAATTAAATCCCATCCCACTACGCTTTCAATTTATGGAAAAAAATTAGGTCATGAAGGCTTAACATCTGATATTGAATTACAAAAGGAAAAGACAAAATTTAAAAGCTTCCTAGAACAGGAATATGAGTCATCAAAAAGCTATAAGTCTGAACTTAAATGGTTTGATGGAGCATGGTCAAGATTTAAACCAGGTCTTGGAAAAGACAAGAGGGGAGTAAGTGGCGTTGATAAGAAAAAATTGCTTGAAATTGGTAGAAAAATTTCAAGTATACCAAAAGATTTTAGCGCCCATAAAACATTAAAAAAAATATTTGATTTAAGAATGAAAGCTTTGGAAGATGGAAAAGCGATAGACTGGTCAACTGCTGAAAGTTTAGCTTTTGGCACATTACTCACAGAGGGATTTTCCGTTAGACTATCTGGTCAAGACTCAGGAAGGGGAACCTTCAGTCAAAGACATGCAGTTTTAAGAAATCAAGATAGTCATGAAAGGTACATCCCTTTAAACAATATTACAGAAAGACAGAAAAATTTTGAGATTATAGATAGCCTATTGTCAGAACTAGCAGTTTTGGGATTTGAATTTGGTTACTCACTATCAGAACCCGAAACGTTAGTTTTATGGGAGGCACAATTTGGGGATTTTGCAAATGGAGCACAAATTATAATCGATCAATTCATTTCATCGGGAGAGTCTAAATGGGGAAGAGCCAGTGGTTTGGTAATGTTATTACCTCACGGTTATGAGGGTCAAGGACCAGAACATTCATCGGCAAGATTAGAAAGATTTTTACAATTATGTGCTGGCGAAAATATTCAGGTTGTAAATTGCACAACTCCATCTAATTATTTTCATGTTTTAAGACGCCAAATGCATAGAGAATTTAGAAAACCATTAATTATCATGACACCTAAATCTTTATTAAGACACAAAAAATGTGTTTCAAATATTCTTGAATTTTCAAAAAAAAGCTCTTTTCACAGAGTTTTGGAAGACGATGCTTATTCAAAAGTAAATAATCTTTTAGAATTAAAAAAAAGAGATGATAAAATCAAGAAAGTAGTGATGTGCTCTGGCAAAATTTACTATGATTTAATTGAAGCTAGAGAAAAATATAAAAACGATGAAGTGACATTTTTAAGAATCGAGCAACTTTATCCTTTTCCTGTAAAAACTCTCGCAAATGTCCTGAAAAGATATGTAAAAGCAAAATTTATCTGGTGTCAGGAAGAACCGAAGAATATGGGCGCCTGGAATACAGTTAGAAACTATATAGATCGAACTTTAGAAATGGTAAATTTTGGTGATAAAACTGTAAAATATGTTGGAAGAAATGCATCATCCTCAACTGCGACTGGAAATTTAAACAAACATCTTGCACAACAAAAAGAAATATTAGAAAAGATACTTAAAAAGTAAATGGCAGAAAAAATTACAGTTCCAACATTAGGTGAGTCAGTTACTGAAGCAACTGTATCAAAGTGGTTAAAGACCGAAGGTGAAAAAGTTGCAGCGGATGAGCCTCTTGTAGAATTAGAAACAGATAAAGTTAACGTTGAAGTACCTTCCCCGACTAATGGAGTGCTTGGAAGCATTGTAGTTAAAGAAGGTGAAACAGTTAATGTGGGTTCTTTATTGGGGACAGTAGATAAATCATCTGCAAATAAAGAGGTAAAAAATAATCAAGTGAATTATAATCCTCCAAAAAAAGGAAAAGAGGAAATTCAACCAAAGGTTTTCGAAGAAGAAAAAATATCAAAATCAAAAAAAATAAAATCAGAAAAAACAAATGAACCAACACTTAAACTAGAAGAAGAAGAACCTCTAATTTTAGAACAAGTTCATGATGAAAAAGTTTCTACAAAAGTAGTTCAACAAATTTCTCCAGCAGCGAGAAAAATGGCTAGTGAAGCAAAAGTTGATTACAGCAGTATCCAAGGTTCAGGAAAAAATGGAGTCATTTTAAAAGAAGACATAATGGGTCTTATGGGATCTAAACCGGCTCCCTCTGGGAGAAAAGTTGAACATGGCCCTGAGGAGAGAGTAAAAATGACCAGACTCAGATTAACTATTGCAAAAAGATTAAAAGAAGCTCAAGAAAATGCTGCAATGCTCTCAACTTTTAATGAGGTTGATATGAGCGAAGTAATATCAATGAGAAGCAAGTATAAAGACGAATTTCAAAATAAATATGGTGTTAAGTTAGGCTTTATGTCTTTTTTCGTAAAAGCTTGCGTGATCGGTCTAAAAAATTATCCTTCGATCAATGCTGAAATTCAAGGTGAAGAAATAGTTTATAAGAATTACTATAATATTAGTATTGCTGTTGGTACCGATAGAGGTTTAGTGGTTCCAGTTCTTAGAGAAACAGATGAAATGTCATTTGCTGACATTGAAAAAAATATTAGTGAACTTGGTCAGAAGGCTAGAAATGGAAAAATTACTATTGAAGATTTGCAAGGCGGAACGTTTACAATTACTAACGGTGGAATTTATGGTTCTATGCTTTCGACTCCTATTTTAAATCCTCCTCAGTCTGCAGTTTTAGGAATGCATAATATTATCCAAAGACCTGTAGTGGTTGATGGTAAAATTGAAGTTAGACCTGTCATGTATTTAGCATTATCTTACGATCATAGAATAATTGATGGTAAAGAGGCAGTGTCATTTTTAAAAATAGTAAAAGAGTCATTAGAACAACCTAAAAGACTATTCTTAAATTTATAATAATGGAAAAAAATTTTGATATTGTTGTTATTGGCGGTGGACCAGGCGGTTATGTCTGCGCGATTAGAGCAGCTCAACTGGGTTTAAAAGCAGCCTGTGTTGAGTCTAGAGGAGCTCTAGGAGGCACATGTCTTAATGTAGGATGCATACCATCAAAAAGTTTATTAAATTTGTCTGAGAATTTTCATAAAGCTAAAAAAGACTTTAATCAGCAAGGTATAGAAATTGATGGCATCAAATTAAATATTGATAAAATGATGTCCAATAAAAACAAATCGATTCAGGTTTTAACAAAAGGAGTTGAGTTTTTATTCAAGAAAAATAAAGTTACTTATTTTAAAGGGAAAGGAGTTCTTTTTTCAAAAAATGATATCGTTGTTTATGATAGCAGCAAAAATAGAATTAACATCAAAGCTAAGAATATTGTCATTGCCACTGGGTCCGAAGCTAGTCCCTTACCAGGTGTTAATGTTGATGAAAAAAATATTGTTTCTTCCACAGGTGCTTTATCTTTTAATAAAGTTCCCAAAAAATTAGCTGTAATTGGGGGAGGTTATATTGGATTAGAAATGGGTTCAGTTTGGTCAAGGTTAGGATCCGAAGTAACAGTAATAGAATACCTAGATTATATTACGCCAGGAATGGATAGAGAAATATCAAATGAATTTCAAAAAATATTAACCAAGCAAGGAATCAAATTTAAGCTAGGATATAAAGTTGTCTCTGTAAATGATAATGGTAATTCAGTTTCAATTGATTACACAGATGTAAAGAAATCAACAAAAGAGAATATTAAAGTTGATAAAGTTTTAGTTTCTGTTGGGCGGAAACCATATACAGAGGGATTAAATTTAACGAAAGTAGGTGTAAAAAAAGATAAAAAAGGGAGAATAGAAGTTAACGATAAACTGCAAACCTCTGTTGAGAACATTTTTGCTATTGGTGATGTAATAAAAGGCCCGATGTTAGCTCATAAAGCTGAAGAAGAGGGCATAGCAGTTGCCGAAATATTGGCTGGTCAAGCAGGACATGTAAATTATAATGTTATACCTGGAGTGGTTTATACTTCTCCAGAAGTTGCAACGGTTGGAAAAACTGAAGAGCAGTTAAAAGAAGAAAATAAATCTTACAAAATAGGAAAGTTTCCTTTTCTTGCAAACTCACGAGCGAAGGTAAATAATGAGACAGATGGCTTTGTTAAAATCTTAGCAGATAGTAATACTGATAAAGTTTTAGGTGTTCACATTATAGGACCTCATTGTGGAGATATGATTGCTGAAATGGCTTTAGCAATGGAATTCGGTGCAAGTTCCGAGGATATTGCAAGAACATGCCACGCGCACCCAACACACACAGAGGCAATCAAAGAAGCTGCATTAGCTGTTGATAAAAGACCAATTCATTTTTAAATAAATAAATTTCAATTACTATTATCACATGAAAGCACTAGTGCTGTTACCTAAAATATTTAATTTTCCATTTACATATAATAGCAACCAATATTCTTTGCAAACTGGAGATTTCGTAGAAGTACCATTCGGAAAAAAAAATGAAATCGGTATAATATGGCCCGGAAAAAATCCTAATCTGAAAAACATTAAGATTAAAAAAATAAATAAAAAAATACATAATCTTTCATTACACCATGAGTTTATAAAATTTATAAGTTGGTTTGCATCATACAATATGATGCCTCTGGGGCTTGTCTTAAAAATGTCTATTGGAAGCGGACAAAATTTTGCAAGTAAAAAAGATAAAAATTTTGTTCAAACTCAGAAAAAAATTAAAACATTTCATTTGAACGATGAGCAGAAGAAAGCCCTAGATTTTTTGAATTCTACAAAAGAAAATTTTGATGTTTCCGTGTTGCAAGGTACAACTGGTTCAGGTAAAACCCTGGTATATTTTGAAAGAATAAAAAAAATTATTAATAATCAAAAACAAGCTTTAGTATTATTACCAGAGATTTTTTTAACAAACGAGTTTAAATCTAGATTTGAAGATTTTTTTGGTTTTGAGCCAGCAATATGGCATTCAAAAATAACACCAAAAAAAAAAAGAATAATTTGGAATGGTATAATTAGTAACAAAATTAAATTAGTCGTTGGAGCCAGATCATCTTTACTATTACCGTTTAAAAACCTTGGAGTTATCATTGTTGATGAAGAGCATGACTCTTCATACAAACAAGACGAAGGTATTACTTATCACGCAAGAGATATGGCTATATCAAGAGCGTCCTTTGAAAAAATTCCTATACATTTAATAACTTCAATTCCATCAATCGAAACTTTTAACAATATTAAGAAAAAAAAATTTAGACATTTTAAAATTCTAAAGAGATACAATGACTATCCTTTACCGAAAACAAAAATTATTAATTTAAATATTAAAAAGATTAAAAATAAGTTTATTTCAGAGGAAACAATAGAAATTGTAAAAAATTTTTTAGAAAAAAATGATCAAGTATTATTTTTTTTAAATAGAAGAGGATATGCACCTTATTTAATTTGTAAAAATTGCGGTTTTAAACAAATTTGTTCGAATTGCAGCATGTACCTAACTTTTCATAAAACAAAAAATAAAGCTATTTGCCATCATTGCTCGTTAGAAAAAGAAATTTCTAGAAGCTGTAAAGAAGGAACAAAATGTGAGTTTATTATGTATGGGCCAGGTGTAGAAAAAATATTTGAAGAAGTTTGTAAGATTTTTCCTCTTAATAAAGTTGAAATCTTTTCAAGCGACTATATGAAAAAGGCTAAACAAACCAAAGCTTTATTTAATAAAATTACTAATAATAAAGTAGATATCTTAGTAGGCACACAGATGATTTCAAAAGGATTTAATTTTCCAAAACTAAATTGCATAGTGGTAATTGATGCTGATTTTTCGGGAAGAGGTTATGATCTAAGAACTACTGAAAAAAATATTCAATTATATCATCAACTAAGTGGACGAGCAGGAAGGTTTAGTTCAGACTCTTTAATTATTTATCAAACTTTATCACCTGAAGATGTAACACTTAATGAACTTATAAAAAACAATTCTGAAGAACTTTTAAAGAATGAACTTCTATCTCGAAAAAAAAACTTATTACCTCCATTTTCAAGATTAATAGCTATAATTATTTCTTCAAATACACATAGTTTAAGTTTAGATGGAGCTAGGGAAATAAAAAATCATCTAAAAAAAATTAACGATATTGAGGTCATGGGCCCAGTAGACTCGCCATTATTGAAAATTAAAAAAAAATTTAGGTCGAGATTATTGATAAGGTATAAAGGAAAAAACCTTATACAAAAAAAAATCACAAACCTCCTAAATACCTTGAAAATATCGAATAAAATTAAACTTATAGTTGATGTTGATCCCGTAAATTTTGGATAATTCTTAATTTGCTAACTTGATCAACATATTCTCTTATGATACGACACGCACATTACTTCACTATTATTTCTGACAACTAAAAATGAGCGCAAACAAAACTTTCTCAACAGAAACTTCAGAAAGGTACTCTCGTGCTCTGTTTGAAATTGCAAAAGAATCTGGTGAACTAGAAAAGATAGAATCAGATATAACAACTTTCAAATCTCTTATTGAAAATAATAAAGACCTAGAAAATTTTGTGAAAAATCCAACACAAAGTATTACAAATCAAAATAATATTTTAATACTATTATCAGAAAAATTGAATTTTACGAAAAATTTAAAAAATTTTTTTCTATTATTAATTCAGAAAAGAAGAATATTTTTTGTGTCAAAAATTATCGATAGCTTCTTAAAATTGTGCCTTAGAAAAAGAGGTGAACTTAAAGCTTCTTTAATTTCTTCTAAAGAATTATCAAAATTAGAATTAGAGAATATAAGTAAAGATTTATCGACTTCTATGGGATCCACTATAAAGTTTGATTATAAGATTGACAAAGATTTAATTGGAGGTTTTAAACTTCAGCTTGGAAGCTTTATGATTGATACTTCAATAAAAAATAAATTAAAAAAATTTGAACAAAAGATGTTAGAAGATTAATATGTCTATAAACCCTTCAGAAGTAACAAAGCTATTAAAAGATCAGATAAAAAACTTTGGTGAAAAAGCAGAAGTTTCTGAAATTGGAAAAGTATTATCAGTAGGCGATGGTATAGCACGTGTCTATGGATTAGATAATGTGCAAGCGGGAGAGATGGTAGAATTTGACGATGGCTCAAAGGGCATGGCACTAAATTTAGAAAATGATAACGTCGGTGTGGTAATCTTTGGAGATGACAGAAATATTAAAGAGGGTGACACAGTAAAAAGAACTAATGCGATTGTTGATGTTCCAGTTGGTAAAGAACTTTTAGGTAGAGTAGTAGATGGATTAGGAAACGCTATTGATGGAAAAGGAGCAATTACATCAAAAGAAAGAAAAAGAGTTGAAGTAAAAGCTCCAGGAATCATCCCTAGACAGTCTGTGAGTGAACCGATGCAAACAGGTTTAAAATCAATTGACACCCTTATACCTGTTGGAAGAGGACAAAGAGAATTAATTATTGGTGATAGACAAACTGGTAAAACTGCAGTGGCTATAGATGCAATTATTAATCAAAAGATAATAAATGAGTCTTCAGACGAAAAGAAAAAATTATATTGCGTGTATGTTGCGATTGGGCAGAAGAGATCAACAGTCGCACAAATAACAAAAACTTTAGAGGAAGCAGGAGCTTTAAAATATACAACTATAGTAGCAGCAACCGCATCTGATTCCGCACCTTTACAATTTTTAGCTCCGTATACCGGATGTACGATAGGTGAATTTTTTAGAGATAACGGCATGCATGCATTAATTGTGTATGATGATTTATCTAAACAAGCGGTTGCTTATAGACAAATGTCGCTATTACTTAGAAGACCTCCGGGAAGGGAAGCTTATCCAGGTGATGTATTTTATTTACATAGTAGACTTTTAGAAAGATCAGCGAAATTAAGTGATGCAAATGGGAGTGGTTCTCTTACGGCTTTACCAATAATTGAAACTCAGGCAGGTGATGTCTCAGCTTATATTCCAACAAATGTAATATCAATTACTGATGGGCAAATTTTCTTAGAGACAGAGCTTTTTAATCAAGGAATTAGGCCGGCAGTTAATGTAGGCTTATCCGTTTCTCGTGTAGGTTCTGCTGCTCAAACTAAGGCTATGAAAAAGGTAGCGGGCTCCATAAAGCTGGAACTTGCACAATACAGGGAAATGGCAGCTTTTGCTCAATTCGGATCAGATTTAGATGCATCTACACAACAATTACTAAATCGAGGAGCTAAATTAACAGAACTGCTTAAACAAGATCAGTATTCACCAATGACAGTTGCTGAGCAAGTTATATCGGTTTTCACTGGAGTAAAAGGATATTTAGATGATGTAGATTTGGACAAGATCAAAAAATTTGAGAAAGATATACTAGAAAAAATTAGGTCTGATAAACCTGAAATAATTGAAGCCATTCAATCTTCAGGAAAATTAGAGGATGAAACAGAAAAATCATTAGTGCAAGTAATAGAAAATCATAAAAAAAATTAAAGTATGCCAAGTTTAGATGATTTAAAAAAAAGGATTAAAAGTGTTAAATCGACACAAAAAATAACTAAAGCTATGAAAATGGTTGCAGCTGCGAAATTAAGAAAAGCGCAAGAAAGCGCGGAAAAAGGAAGACCTTATAGTCAAAAAATGCAGAATATAATATTGAATCTTACAAATTCCATAAATGACCCAAAAAATGCTCCTAAACTTTTAGTTGGTACAGGTGAAGATAAAAAATACTTATGTGTAGTTTTAACTGCAGATCGAGGTTTATGCGGAGGATTCAACTCCAATATATGCAAGCTTGCAAAGTCAAACTTTAAACGAATACTAAGTGAGGGAAAAGATTTAAAGATTATAACGGTAGGTTCTAAAGGTTTGGATCAAATTAAACGAGAGTATGGAAAATATGTGATTAAAAAGTTTAGTTTTAAAAATCAAAAACAAATCTCTTTTCATGAAGCAAATATAGTAGGGCAAGAAGTAATTGCTTTATTCAATCAGAATGAATTTGATAAGTGTATGTTGTTTTACAATAACTTTAAAAATGTTATTACTCAAATTCCTCAAGCTCAACAAATAATTCCAGTAGAGGCAAAAAAAACAGATCAAAAAGAAGAAAAACAGTATTCATATGAATTTGAACCTGAAGAAGATGAAATTTTAGAGGATTTACTTCCAAAAAATATCACTACGCAGATCTATAAAGCTTTACTAGAAAATGCGGCAAGTGAACAAGGTTCAAGAATGACGGCTATGGATAACGCGACTCGAAATGCAGGGGATTTGGTAGATAAATTAACAATTAATTATAACAGAAGTAGACAAGCTTCTATCACCAAAGAATTAATTGAAATTATATCAGGAGCGGAAAGTTTATAAATATGAGTAAAAACGGGAAAATAACACAAATTATTGGAGCAGTAGTCGATGTAAATTTTGAAGAAGAACTACCAGAAATTTACACAGCTCTTGAAGTAAAAAATTCTGGGAACAAACTTATTTTAGAAGTTGCCCAGCACTTAGGTGAAAATGACGTTAGAACTATAGCCATGGATGCTACAGAGGGTTTAAAACGTGGCGATGAAGTTAAAAATACTGGCTCGCCAATAAGCGTACCAGTTGGACCCGAAACGCTTGGGAGAATAATTAATGTTATTGGAGAGTCCATTGATGAAAAAGGTGAAGTAAAAACAAAAGAAAAATGGCCGATACATCGAGCAGCACCAAAATTTACTGACCAAGCAACAGAAACAGAACAATTAGTCACTGGAATAAAAGTAATTGATCTTTTAGCTCCTTACGCGAAAGGTGGAAAAATTGGTCTTTTTGGGGGAGCGGGAGTTGGTAAAACAGTTACTATTATGGAGCTGATCAACAACATCGCAAAAGCCCATGGTGGCTTTTCAGTCTTTGCAGGTGTTGGAGAGAGAACAAGAGAAGGAAATGATTTATACCATGAGATGATTGAGTCAGGTGTAATTAAAACCGATGGTAAAGGATCAAAAGCCGCATTAGTATATGGACAAATGAACGAACCTCCAGGTGCTAGAGCTAGAGTTGCCTTAACGGGTTTAACTGTTGCAGAATATTTTAGGGATAAAGAAGGTCAAGATGTTTTATTTTTTGTTGATAATATCTTTAGATTTACACAAGCGGGTTCCGAGGTGTCAGCACTTTTAGGAAGGATACCTTCAGCGGTGGGATATCAACCGACTCTTGCTACTGACATGGGTAACCTTCAAGAGAGAATTACATCTACAGACAAAGGTTCAATAACTTCCGTACAAGCTATTTATGTGCCTGCTGACGACTTAACAGATCCAGCGCCGGCTACTTCATTTTCACATTTAGACGCCACAACTGTGCTTTCAAGACAAATTGCCGAAATAGGAATATATCCTGCTGTAGACCCACTCGACTCCACTTCTAGAATTTTAGATCCAAGAGTTGTTGGTGATGAGCACTACAGAGTTGCTAGGGACGTTCAAAGAATTCTTCAAGCTTACAAATCGCTTCAAGACATTATTGCAATTCTTGGCATGGACGAACTTTCTGAGGAAGATAAACTTACAGTAGCAAGAGCAAGAAAAATACAAAGATTTTTATCTCAACCATTTTTTGTTGCTGAAGTATTTACAGGATCACCGGGTAAACTTGTTGATTTAGATGACACAATCAAAAGTTTTGATGCAATTTGTAAAGGTGACTACGACCATTTGCCAGAAGCCGCTTTTTATATGGTTGGAGGTATCGAGGAAGTAATCGAGAAAGCTGAAAAGCTTTCTAAAGACAGTAAATGATGTCTAATAAAATAGCAGTAGAAATTATCACTCCTGATAAAACAATTTTAAAATCCGAGGCGGATGAAGTAATAATACCCTCTTATGAGGGTCTTATGGGTATTCTCAAGGATCACATTCCTTTGATAACTTTTTTAAGACCTGGATTTGTAGTTATTAAAAATCAAAAGGAAGAAAATTATTTTGTACAAGAGGGAATAGTTGAGTTTTCAAACAACAACTTGTTAATTTTAACATCTACTGTAAAAAATTTAAAAGATTTTGATAAAACCTCTATTAATAACTTAATTGAAGACGCAGAAAAAAAATTACAAGATATCAATGCAACAGATAAAGAAAAATATGTTGCATCTTATAAAATAGATTCTTTAAAAGAAATTAATCAATAACTAAATTAATTTCTCTTAAAAGATTTAAATATAAGTTTCTTTTAAAATCTACAATTACCTCAGGTAATTTGTCAGGTTTGATCCATTTCCACTCAATAAACTCTGGATGTTTAGTTTTTAAATTTATTTCATTATCTTCACCCAAAAATCTATTGATATACCATCTTTGTTTTTGACCTCTAAATTTACCTTTCCAGATAATACCAATTAAATTTTCTGGCAATTCGTATTCATACATATGTTCTATCTTTTTAATAATCTTAAAATTTTTAATACTCGTTTCTTCAAACAATTCCCTTTCCATAGCGGCGATATAATCCTCTCCATCATTTACACCACCCTGAGGCATTTGCCATTTATCTGCAGGGTTATCTATTCTTTTACCGACAAAAACTTTATTATTTTTATTTAATATTATTATGCCTACCCCTTTGCGTAATGGGAGTTTTTTTTTATTCATCGTTTATGAATTAAAAAGTTTTATCGCGTAATTTAATTGATTATCGTTTTCAGAGTTTATTTTAAAATCATCACCGATTTCTTCTACTATAATATCTGGAGTTACACCTACTTCTGAAATAGACTTTCCAGATGGAAGGTAATACTTAGAGATTGTAAGCCTCATTCCTCCTCCATTTCTAAGAGGTATAATTGATTGAACAGAGCCTTTTCCATAAGAATTTTCGCCTAAAATTATTGCTCTCTTATGATCTTTTAAAGCGCCAGCAAAAATTTCAGACGCAGAAGCTGAACCATTATTAATTAAAATAACTATCGGCTTACCCTTAGTTTCATCACCTTTTCTCGCAAAAAATTTTCGAGTTTCGGATATTTTTCGACCTTTTGTAGATACTATTTCTCCATCATCTAAAAAAAAGTCTGTTATATTTATAGCTTGAGTTAATAACCCGCCAGGGTTATTTCTTAGATCAATAACATAGCCTTTTATTTTTGTTTTTTTTTCAAATTTTTTGATAGTTTTTAAAAATTGATTATCACTATTTTCATTAAATGATTTTAATCTTAAATAGCCAATATTTCTCTCTTTACTTAATAATTTTGAACTAACTGATTTAACCTCAATTATTTTTCTTACAATCTTAAATTCTAATGGCTTTTTTACATTTTTTCTTCTTATTGTAAGATCTATGGAGGTACCTACTGGTCCACGCATCAATTTCACTGCCTCCATTAAAGATTTTCCTTGCACCTGATCTTTGCCGATCTTTACAATATAATCCCCAGCTTTTATTCCTGCTTTTTCAGCAGGTGTTCCGTCTATAGGAGAAATTACTTTAACTACACCAGCTTCCATACCAATTTCAATTCCTAATCCGCCAAACTCTCCTCTAGTGTCCGTTTGCATTTCTTTAAATAGTTCAGGACTCATGTAAGCAGAATAGGGATCTAGAGATTGTAAAACACCGTTAATTGCAGAGTCCATTATTTCTACCTGGTCTACATCATCTACATAATCTTTTTTAATATTCTCCAACACTTCTCCAAAAAGATCAATTTTTTCATAAAGATCATTTTTTGAAAAAGTTGGAGTAGTTAAAAATGTAAAAGCTAAAACTAATATAAAATAAATTTTCTTCATATCATGGCCTTTTCTTTTGGAATTTCCTCAGACCACATTTTTTCTAAATCGTAAAATTCTCTTTTTTCAGGATGGAATATATGCACAATTACGTCTTGAGCATCAACTAATTTCCAATCACTACTATCTTTCCCTTCAATACGACAATTATCTAATCCAAGTTTTTTTAACTCAGATACAAGAATTTCAGAGAGAGATTGTAAATGCCTTGAAGAAGTTCCAGAAGCAATGATCATATAATCTGCTATGTAGGACTTATTTTTAAGATTTATGGACGTAATACTTTTAGCCTTATTATTATCAAGAATTTTTTCAATATTATTTTTTATCTTAGATACTTCCATTGATGAATTTTTCGTATTTTTTTCTTAATTTTGTTGAAGAGATTATAATAGGTTTATTTTTTATAAAAATAATTTTATTTTTTAAATATTTAGCCACTAGTGATTTCTTACCCTTTTTATCATATCCTTTTCTAGATAAAACAACTAATTTTGTTAATTTAACAATCTTTTTCCAGCTTTTCCACCTATGAAAATTAATTAAATTATCTGATCCAATAATAAAGTAGATATTTTTAA
>VMHT01164526.1_pt1 | contig 18190 bp, 16 predicted proteins | sample 4693611 | NCBI WGS metagenome assembly VMHT01 (sample SAMN12280063, study PRJNA550983) | marine metagenome | isolation source: seawater sampled from same location over 5 years 0.02-0.2 micron viral filtrate | place: USA: collected off the coast of southern California halfway between the port... ...
CCGTTTGTGAATAGATCCGTTTGAAAATTGTCCGTTTGATATACCGGCCTACCGAACGGACCTATCAAGCGGTTAGAACCCGTTTGGAAAATATCCGTTCGATGTACCGGCCTATGCATCGATTAATCGTTAAAGTCGTCTTATTCATGCAATGAAGATTTAAAATTAGATATTTTGAATCTTTAAGCGTTACAATATCGTATTCTTAACGTCGCTTCTTGTGGGATTTACGCGCCTTGCCAGGGACTGCCGTCCCTTGGCCGAACCCTGCTACTGTTTTATGCCGGCCTACCGAACGGACCTATCCAACGGATATATAGCCAGGGACCGCTATCACTTCGTAGACCCTTGGCCGAACCCTGCTATCCGATATATAGTCGCCGGCCTGCTAAACGGACCTATCCAACGGATATATACCCGTTTGGAAAATGGTTTGTTTGGAAATTGGTTTGTTTGGAAATAGATCCGTTTCGCGAGTTATCCAGAAATGAGTAGGATATCCAGCCAGGGGCTAGTCGCCCCTTGGCCGAACCCCACCACTGTTTAATACTTTTTTTACCGGCCTGTCGAACGGACCTATACAACGGATATATCTGGATAAATACCCGTTTGGAAAATACCCGTTTGGAAAATACCCGTTTGAAAAATACCCGTTTGAAAAATATCCGTTTGATATACCGGCCTATCGAACGGACCTATCAAGCCGTTAGAACCCGTTTGAAAAATATCCGTTTGAAGAATATCCGTTTGAAGAATATCCGTTTAAAAAATACACGTTTAAAAAATACACGTTTAAAAAATACACTTTAAAAAATACACTTTAAAAAATACACTTTAAAAAATACACTTTAAAAAATACACTTTAAAAAATACACTTTAAAAAATACACTTTAAAAAATATCCCTTTGAATATTATACGTTTCAAAATTATACCTTTGATGTACTCGCATACCTATACTACAGAAATTTATCGTTAAGACATATTTCATTACCATTTTCTTTTTTGGAAGCCTTTTTTGCTTTCACTATATCTCCTTTTTTTTACTCTCAATATGTATATGAATATATTTCATTTTTTCAAAAAAACCATACCAAAATTATCCAATACTGAATACATTGCTCTAAGAAGTGGCTCTGCCTCATTGGATAAATCAATATTCCAAGGAATTTTAAAACTACCAAAAAAAACTACATCTAACAAATACTTACCAAATAACTATGTCGAACAATTACTAAACGCTTACGATGGCACCGCCATGTACCCAAACAACAACGATAATATATGGATCAAAATTTTAGCAAAAAGAAAATTTTTCAGTTTTCTCATAAATGAAAAATACGGTGGCATCAAACTTAGTGTCAATGAACTTTCAAATGTATTAACAAAAATCACTAGCGTTGATCCCGCAATGGGTGTAGTTGCCATGGTACCCAACTCACTTGGCCCAGGAGAATTATTAATCAAATATGGCACCGAAAAACAAAAAGACTATTATTTACCAAAACTAGCCAATGGTACATTCATTCCATGTTTCGGTCTCACAGGTCCAAATAATGGATCCGATGCCACCGGAAATATTGACAAAGGTACCATTGCCTTGGATCAAAATGGCAATAGAGTCATTCGTGTATCTATCAATAAAAGATACATCACACTAGCACCAGTAGCCAACTTAATGGGTATCGCTTTTAATTTAGAAGACCCAGACGGATTATTAACACTAGGCGAACCAGGCATAACGGTTGCTTTGATTGAGAGAAACACATGTGGTCTCATACAAGACACACACCATAATCCATTAAACGTCGGATTTCCAAACGGAACATTAAAAGGGGATCTCACCATACCAGTGGAAAATATTATTGGCGGTGAATCTAACGCGGGAAACGGTTGGAAAATGCTTATGGAATGTTTATCCGCCGGAAGAGGTGTGAGTTTGCCAGCCACAGCAAACGCAAGCAGCAAAGTAGCGTCTTATGGTATTTATCACTACATACAAATCCGCGAACAATTCAAAATGCCACTTGCAAAAATGGAAGCAATACAGGAAAAATTTAACACTATGATTTATCATACATGGGTCATACAATCCTCTGTATCATTGACAAACGATTTATTAGATAGTGGAGAAAATCCAGCGGTAATTAGTGCTATTATGAAACAACAATGCACGGAACGAGGAAGAATTGTTTTGAACGAAGCCATGGATATACATGCAGGTGCCAGTATTTGTATCGGACCTAATAATTTCTTAGAGAAATTTTACCGCAGTGCGCCAATCGGAATTACTGTCGAAGGATCCAATACACTCACGCGATCACTTATTATTTTCGGTCAAGGTCTCAATAAAAGTCATCCATATATATTCCCCGTTTTAGAGACCATTCTCAACAATGATGAGAAAAATTTCTATCCAGCGTTTCGACAAATCGTCGGTCATTCTATTAAATCCCTTTTACAAGCAGTTTTTACAAGTGAAGTCGGATTAAATAGACAACTTCTCACATTTGCTTGTTTGGCAAACTTCGTAGCATTACGAGGTGGTGGAATCAAAAAACAACAAATGTTATCCGGAGATATGGCCGATGTGTTTTCAAACCTTTATTTGGCCACGAGTGTAACATATACAGATAAACACAATCCAGTCAGTGAGAAATTGACCAAATATATAATTGACCGATTAGTTTGTGAGAACCAACATAAAATCAATAAAATCATAGATAATCTCACTCTTTTTGAACGATGTATTTTATGGCGTCTCAGAATGACCCCGAGAGTAGCATCATATGCAGAAGAATCGTCTGTATTCCAAGAAATTATGAGCAATCCTAAAATCATGACGTCTATCAAAGAAAACATCCACGTCACAGGAATTCTGAGAACAATGGAGAAATATATTGAAAATGGTGGTTCTGATGATACTCTGAAAGACGAAATTATTAATGTCGGTGAATATAAGAACCAACATTAGGGTCGTAAGAATGCAAGAAATATTTATTATATCAAGTCATATGATAAATATTCGAAATAATTATGGAATCAATAATACACACTTTCCCAATGTCGTGATTTATAAGCCCAATCAAATTTTTGAACACCCGTTTTGATGGGTTGTTCATGGCATTGAACCGGTTGTTCCGTATTTTTCAACATAATACTTCGCAATAATATTTTGCTGTTGATTGCATATTCTAGTACTCCCTCCGTATAATATTTGTATACCGCTTCAAACATATTCCGATAATGTGTGGCGTTTGCCATTTCGGAATTTCCCGTTACACTATAAAAGCGTTTCTCCCAACCATCTTCTTTTGGACAAACATACCGTTCGACATGACGGTTCACGCGGACAATATTATCCAACTTCTCTTCTATACTAAGAGATGATATATTACGATGTGAAGCCCGGGAACTTTCACGCTCGTATTTCACCTGTTTATCAATCATAATTTGGCGTTCTTCTGCAATAAGTGGTCGCAATATTCGATAAATCCGATTCCAATCGACCTTGTTCTTCACCAATACTGTGAAATCCTTGTCCTCCTTCAAAACGGATTTATAACTTTCCATCAAACGTTCCAAGCCACCTTCCCGGATATCCAAACTAGGAATACTCGGCAAAAAATCATTACCCATGAAAAAACACATGAGCACATATTCTTCTTTATTAATCAAATATTCTTGCTTGATACCATTACTTAGTGCTTGAATATCGAGAAATAACATTTCGTTTTCTTTGAACTTTTTGTCGTTTTGTATGACATTCATGAAATTTGGTGATTCACGAAAAACATAGATGGGCTTCGATTTCATATTTAGCAAAGAAAGCATGATCAAATCCGCATCGAGCCCATAGACCACATAAGACTCGTCATGTTTACGGGCATAATCGAAAATTTTATGTTCCCCTTCACCATCTTCGTCACTACATGAAACAATCATTTGTTTTGCACCATACTTGCGGTGTTGATTGGAAAAATGTTGGTATACTTGTTGGGATAGAGAAGCCATAAAAGGCGTACCCGGGGTAATAAGCGTTTTATCCATAGTAGGTTCTTTATCGGGGTCCTGTAAAAGAGGATGATTGGCCATCATACGAGATTTAGCGCGGCGGGATAATTGTTGTTTGTGTTTTGCGGTAGGTGCGACACCGTCAAATGCAATATAAATGGTGTTTTTGGGTCGGATGATTTTTATGTATTGTTCTATTTTTTCAATTGTTCTTTGTATGACTATTTCCTCGTCATTACACAAAGAATCATATATTATTGAATTGCAATCCAATAATAAACTATCTGCTTGTGATATTCTTTCTAGCATGATTTTGTACTTGCGAACAATATGCACGAAAAAACTAGGTACTCCCATTTCTATTATATAAAGGGATAGTTTTATATACTTATATTATAATATTAATGTCCAATGAACCGATTGATGATATATCATTAATTCAAAATCAGTTTAATGAGGTTACGAAATACAGTATAACAATTACAAAAAACAAGAAAACGAAAATAACATGGACTGGTCTTATGGCAGTTTTTTACACATGTAAACCATTGTTTGAAAACAAACCCATGATTAAAAATAATATTAGTGATTACATTGAAAAAAATGGTTTGATTATGAGTGTATGGATTGCATTTTGGCTGATGTGGAGAATGTTGTACTATATGAATGATTCAGTAACATGTAAATTTGATGAAAAGGATCAAAATGTGAAGGATATTCATAAAAACTACACTATGGCATTACGAGAAGATTTGGAAAAACAAAATCAACAAGGATTAATCGGAAAAGTTCGAGACATATGTAGACATGTAAATGATAAACTAGACGGCAATATTAAATTAGATATAGAAAATGTTATAAACATCATTTCACGCGTTACATGGGATAATATAAATGTTTCTTTTGCAACCAAATTTACAGACATGAGGAATGACGACATAGATGATAATGACAAACAAGACATTGTTTTTTATGAGAAACTTGACACTACTAATACAAGCAGGTTCATCGTAAAATCCGTTCTCATGGCTGACAGCGAGATGATGTTATTCACAAATGATAAGGTATTTATTAATACTACCGAAGTAACAGATGATAGTAAGATCATAGGTTCACTTTCCAATGTACCCAACAACAACAAACGTTTGCACATTTTAAGCAACAAATATATAGAAGATAAGGAAAAATCATTTATTCATTTTATCACTGGAATTGACATGAAAAACAATGATGCTAGTGGAAAAAACGTATATTCTTCGTCTCAGATTCAAGATCTTTGTGACATATTATCTTGTCAAATTATTTGCGACGGAAAAGATGAGGATATTGTTCACGGCAAAGAAGAGTATAAAATTCACGGCAAAGAAGAGTATGAAAATAGTATTCTATATGCAAAAGAATATGATACACATAAATTCATAATAACATCCGATGGTAGGGATACAAATCATACTGAAATCGAATTGGAGATTCCCACTGATAATATGTTCGATATTCATGATATTTATGAAGTTTACATTGACAATAGTATATATAATATACTTTCTGGTAAACCCATAAAAATAAATCCACCTGCACAAATAGATCAACGCAAATTTTTGGATAATAATAAAAAACATAATGCCATGAATGTATTGAATCAAATCATGAACAAGTATAAAATTACAGTACCTCTTCTGAAAGACGGTAAAATTGATAATAATAAGCAGACATATGTGTCAAAAGACAATACATCATTATCTATGAAACCACCATCTTTTAAACAATGGAAAGGTGTTTCACAAATATTTGAAGATAAATACAGAGAAATAAATAATTCAAATGCACTTATTCTATATACAAATAAGAAAATTTGGTACAAGTCTGTACTTCCTAAGACTGATGATCAAAATCAAAATAATGACAATAAATTAGTTATCAGTAGATCATTATTGGATTCATTAAGTAAAAACGTTGGAAAATCCATCAAAATAAAAATTCCGAAGAGGCTTTTGAATGATCCAACCAAGACCCAAGAATTAGCCATGGTTTTGAACCATAAACTAAACATGAAACTATTTGAAAAAGATACGAAAAATATCAATTCATTGAAATTTTGTAAGACGTACTGTAAACCATCTGAAATTGTTGCAACGTGTTACAAACGAAATGCAAATCTTCTTCATCCCGATAAGCATGTTAATGATGTTAATTTACCAGAATATACAAACAAATTCCAAACCTTCACAGAAATTTATAGCAAAATCGAAGACAAAAAACAAAATTGTCCTGCCGATTTATCATCTTCTAATAATTCCGACGCTGGTACTGAAATGTCAGATATGATTAAAGAAGAAGAAAAAGACGATTCCCCCCCATTAATGATTACAAATGGTGATGAAAATTTGAATAGCAGAGAAATACCAGACAACGATGAATCACCACACTTTACAGGAACGGCCACAATTATTAGTGATAATACTGGAAATTTATCACCTTCAATCGCAACAACACCATCATCATCAACACCATCATCATCAACAACACCATCAACAACAACACTATCATCAACAACACCATCAACAATATCTTCAATGTCATCATCAACAACAGTATCTTCAATATCATCAGCACCATCATCAACAACAACAGCACCGTCAATATCTTCAATATCATCAGACTCTACACACAAATCTATTTTGAAATATAACACAAATCATTCGATAAATACACATAATAGTATTATTAAAATAACAAATATACTAGATACATATTGGAAAAACCTTATCAATGCCAATCAAATTGAATTCAAAGTACGTAAAAGCAACAATTTAGTATCCATAAGAGGACAATTTGATTCAAAAGTAAGAAAAGAAGAAGATGAACGAAAGAGAATAAACACAGATATTAAAGATAATATTCATAATCTCGACGAACTAATAGAAATATTTGAGAAAAATCGTGATAGTATCAGTTTACATAGCAGAAATATTAAAAATATCAAAAAGCAAATACAACATGACAAAATTTTATTTGACCATAATTATGACAACGTAAAGAAATCGATATCAACCTACTTAGACGACGATAATAATGTCCGAGATGAATATGAAATCAACGAACTATCCGAGCCAATACAAAAAATAAAACAAAAAATCACATTTATAAAACAAATTTTAGATGATCTATCAAATTTAGATACCAACTAATACTACAAATATTATTTCTGGAATAAATATATAATGCAAATTGATTTCATAAAGTTTATATATTTATTCATAAGAATGTCTCCATTTATTGTGGTGAGTTATTTTTCCCTGCAATCAATGTTCAATAGAGATTTAAAAGGTTTGATTTACTTATCTGGTCTATTAATTACTTGTATTATTGCTTCCAGTATAAGTGCAAACATGCCAGACAGTGCTAGTAATGGAAATATTAATCCCGCTTGTGCTATTACATATCTAGGTATTGACAGTCAACCATTATCAAAAAATATTCCACTGAGTCTTGTTGTTCTATCGTACACGTTTTGGTATATTTTCTTCATCATTGCCCGATATAATCTCCATAGTACCAATGTTTCCTTTTATTTAATATTCATCGTTTTAATTTTGGGTGATGTATACTGGCAATATAGCAAGAAATGTATATCCGATCTACTCACAGGTTTAGGCACATCTTTTTCAATTGGTGCTATTTGTGGTGTAATCTGGGCGGCCATTATTGATAGTTCAGGCTACATTGATTTGCAACTATTCAATGGTGTAAGTTCCGCCGAAGTATGTAGTGCACCAACAAGAAAGAAATATAAATGTAAAATAGTGAACAAACCGTCGTAATCATATACATCTCAATAATCATACATTTATTGATCAAAACAATTTAATTTGGATTGAAACCATATTTTGATGGTTTGTGCTTGTCTTGTGCGAAACAAAGTATCATGTACTAACTTCGACGAATTTTTCTTATCAAAATGTCTCATAAATTCATTGAACACATGAACAATATTCATTGGCAAATATACTTGATCCAAATCGTTTCGTGACAACAATTTATACCCTTTACGTTTGTTTACACTATTATGAAACATATACATCAAATTAATCATCTCATCTTTGGTTTGAATCGCTTTAAAATTAATGCGACTCAAATATTCTTTTGCATGCTCAGCACAATACGGACATGGTAATCCAGAACAAATGGAATAAATCGTTCCCAGAATCTCATCTTTCAAAGCAGCAAAATGTTCCGGTTTGATTTTGTAGGTCAAACAGTGCAAAAAATACCATGTAGGTTTACCCCACACCATTCTAGGCGGCTCAGATAAATTAGATAAAGTTGAAGGTCTCCTGATGGTCTTTACTGGTTCAGGTTCTTCTACTGGTTTAGGTTCAGTTAATCTCATTGGCAACATAAATATATTTGTAGGTTGTTGAACACGTATTTGTTGTTGATTATTTATTTGCTGTGCCGACTGGTTAAAACTTGGGTTTGTTCTTCTACTTGTGCGGCTAAACATCATTTTCATTATATTATAGATTATATCTATATTAAAAATATATAGATATATATTAACAAGCAAACCATGCAAGAATTAATCAACAACATCAAAGAATGGGTGAAATTAGATAATGAAATCCAGCAACTCAAAACAGAAGAAAATAAACGAAAACAACGACAAAAAGCATTGTCAAAATATATCATGGATCAAATGAAAGACAGTGAAATTGATGAATACAATTTGAAAGAGGGTACGCTAAAATACTCTCGTAAAACAGTAAAACAACCGTTGACGAAAAAAACCCTTGCAAACATATTGGCAAAATATTACAATGGTAATATAGATCAAGCCCAAGAATTAAATTCATTTATTATGGATCATCGCGAAGAGAAGGTTGTGGAGAAACTCACTCACGCAACAAATGAATAATATTTTTATCAAAAGAACTCTTCAATACCATATTCATTATCTTCATTCATTTTGTATTTGCCGATCACTTTGGGTTGTTCGATATTACGTAATATATCGTCCGTTTTGTATATATTTTTGTTGTGATCAATCCAGTAACATATACCATTTATTTCCTCTGTAAATATTTCCATAACTTGGCTGGCTTCTTTGTTTGCCATAAATCCGTGTGGTGCACTTTTGCAATGGGTTCCACAAAATTCACTGTCATCTTTACGACGACGCGTACATTGTTCACCATTTGCTCGCTTCGCCGTGCAGCGATTTACCAACGGAATTGTATTTTTAACACGCTTTCGTTTTGAAAAATCATCTTTATTGAATTCCATTCGCGGATACTCATAAATACTAGCAATAATCTCAGTCTTTTTATGCGAATCCATATCTGACATTTTGATAATCTCGCAAATATGGTTTTTGAAATCACTTACGTATGTCTCTGCTTTCTTATTGATCTTATTTTCCATGACAATATACTATTTTTGATACAAATGAAAAACAGTATTTAATGATTCAATTTTTTTACGAAAAATATTATCCTGCTATATAAGGAGTAGGTAATTACAAATGGACCAAAAAACGTATTTACATCAAAAACGAAATTTGATTATGCTATCACTAAAACATAATTATTATAAAGATGCTACGATAGAACTACTGAAAACATTGAAAAAATCCGATAATCCGGATTATATATACTTTGCAACTCAATTATTAGCCGTTATGAAAGATGACTGGCAAGACGTGGAAACGTATATAAGCAATTATCAGGATAAATCAGAATAATTCATACATTTTTTTATAAATACCATGTGCATCACTTGACACATGTTCCAAAAGTTGCTTCACAACTGATTTGTCAACCTTTTCATTGAATGCAATGCGAATAATGCTATAAGGATCATGTGGGTGAATTTTCTTAAAACCACAAAAAGATAATTGTTTATTTCCCATATAGTACTTTTCATATAACAAATATTCCAGCACTTTACCCAATGTATAATCTTCATCATGTAAGTATATTTCAAAGCAATTGTCCATTGTAACGTCACTGTTCAATATTTGTGTTTTACCGCTATTGACATCACCTGAAAATTGCTCCAATTTCTCTTGTAAAATCTTGATTCCTTTCTTCACAATAGTCTTGTTCTCATATACACCCACACTTTTTACCACAAAGTCGTAACTGTTATCTTTATAATACCTCTGAGCATCAAGTAAATAGAAATTCTTTTTGTGAAATTCAATTTGCTCATTTGTACTTTGTTGTTTTATTAAATCATCCTTTCTTTTCTTCCATTCAGCATCAATCTTTTCCATATCTGGTGTATTGCCATAAGCACATTTTGACACCACATTAAACATACTATTTAATTTTGCATTCCCTATGGAGAAATCAGCGACCAAATGTAATTCTTCGCCGGGAATAGTATCACTTATTTTGGGACGCAATCTAGCAAAATCGATATATGCACCCGTTTTTGTATCTGGTGGGAATATTTTGCGTGTCTCATTTTCCGTAACATAATGATCATTTTCTTTATTTTTTAATTTGAAATGTTCAGTAGTAACTATCATCATAGAATCCGTATCATTTTTCATTTTTACTTCCAGTGTATAGTTATTGGGCAATAAATCCAACGTATGGATATCTGTATGAATGGGAATACAACTCAGTCGCTGTTTAAGTATTTCGTTATGTAACCGACTGGTATTTGTAATTATATTGCATTGATTTTCTTCAAATGTCTCTGTACGGATAACATTGCACGGTATTTCGCTCAAAATAACTCTTCGTAAAGCATTTGCCAAACTCACATTTACCCCAGCCAAGGTAAATCTGAGAATATCACTTTGCTCGGTTATTTCAATAATTTTTGGTTCCATGGTGTCGTTATATACTTATAGATCAAATTATTATTTTTAAATCAATTTTTTTACTTTACTCAGTTGGTTTTGATGATTTATTTTAGTAATTGAAAACAAATCATTGTATTTATGATACCATTATAAGACCCAATAAGACAAACAATAATAAGAATGGCAACAACACGAGGAACCATGCGATGTTGGTTGCACCCGCACCACACATGAGATTCAGAATCCATGTCCAAAACAAAATATAGATTGCTTTGATGAAAAATATTAATAATGTATTGGGTACAGAACAACTATACTGTCCTAAACAATATGTATTAATATTACCGTAATTCTGAAACGATGAAATGATCAAAAAAACGAGCGAAATCACCAAATATACATGAGCCGGTGTACACAAATTACGCAAAAATTTCATTTTGTTTATATACTGTGCATATAAAAAAAATCATACATTTTGATGTATAACATCGGAACTTACATAAGGCTGTCCCGCTAAAATCGATGCATTTGTACTTGCCGAATATGAATTTCCAAATGTGAGTGCGGATCCTGTTCCGAGATTCCCTATTGGACCAAAACCGCCTTTCATTTTCTTTCTAATACGTTTTTTCTTTTGTGTAATGCTTTTTTTGCTTCTTTTTCGTTGCTTCTTTCCACCACTTTGAACAATGACGTCATTACCTCCTGGTATTGGAGGCTCCATTCCGCCAGTTTGATTATATGGGTAATAATGTGACATATGTAGACCAATACCTAGTCCTTGACCACCTTTCACTTTTTTAGTAGAACGCTTTTTTTGAGGCATATATACTATGATTAGATTTTTTCAGAATTATTCAATATCAACATGTGTTAGCATATGACGTCTACAACATGGGTCCGTAAGACCCAAATCATCGAGTACATTTCCTTCAATTGTTTTGTCCATATTTTTACTGGATAAGTACTCTACCTGATTGAGAGATTTGTTGTCGCGCATTTTTTGTTTACGCACTTGTTCAAGATAATATCTATACTTATCGGCCAAGACGCCACCGCATGTGAAACACTTTACTGGGATGATCATATTTTATATAATCACCATATTATAATTTTATTAAATCAATTTTTTTGCAATCAATAATATAATCGTCATATATAGTATAAATGAATTGGAAATATATCTTCTTAGTAATTTTTGTATTGATTATAGTAAGTTGTGGTTGCTGTTATCCCATTGTTGAAAATTACACTAATACACGAATGATGAGAGCCGATTATATTAAACAAAATGAGAAAGATACATTGGAAGAAGAAAAAGACGTTTTAGAAGCCGAACTTACAGAACTAAAAAAGAACCCAAATGAAAATGCCGTGACAATCGCTGAGAAAGAGGCCAAACTAGAAGAAATCAACTTCCAACTGAAATATGCCATAGATCCATCGGATAGTGATGGACATAAAAAATATGTATACAACACAGACAATCTAGATCGAAAATATCATCAATCAGGTGAATATATCATCAAGAATCTGGGAGATCAAGAGAAAAACACTGATATCTTGGAGGGAAAAATAAAAGATCTTGAAAAACGCATCGAAGATGAAGATTATAACAGTGAAAGTGAGAAAGACGAAATTATCCGAAGTATTGACAACTATAAAAACCAATTAAAAACCAACCAGGAATTTGGTGATTTTCTTGGATTCAATGATGTTGAATACCATGACAGTGTTGAAGACATCAAAGCCCAAGGAGGATATTCCGATAATTTACTAAACGGAAATAAAATGCATCTCATAGATCAACCCAATAGACGATTCAAATCCTCCAATTTCGTTCCAACATACGAAGATTCCGTTTTTCTGAGCCGTGTTACAATGTTAAGTAATCCTAAAATAGTAACAAATAGTTCCGATGAGAACGCTGGTTTTTGCCATTTCCACAAAAATAATCCATTACAAATTGAGACAAAATGCAAATCTTTATCAAAGGATATATGTGCGTCTACTAATTGTTGTGTTTTACTCGGTGGGGCGTCATGTGTAGCCGGAAATAAAAATGGCCCTTTCATGAAATCTAATTATAATAGCCCTTCTATCAAAAATACCGATCATTATTATAGTGACGGAAAATGCTACGGAAATTGTCAATAAATCACCATTCGTAAATTTTCAATATAAAGTAACTGAATGTTATCAACAGAGCATAGGCAAAACTGAATTTCACCAATTGATCGGTGGAAACTTCTTTCATTAAATTGATAATTGCGAAAACCGTAATGGACAGAATCAATGTTGCCGTTGTACCAATCATTGCATGACGCGCGAAATTTTCTACCGGCATTTTTCCATATCTTGATGCCATATTAATAAAGAAAAAGTAAGTAAGAGGAACAGACCACATAAACGCCAAAATTTTGAAAAATGCTGGACTTGATTTGCCATATACATTGGATAAATACGATATAAGACCAAGAAGTCCACCTCCTAAAATTGCATCAAATAATACTTCTTTCATTGGTTGTTTGATATATAATAATGATAAGAAAAATATCACCATTATATATAATGAATCCTCAGTCAGTGTATAATGGATTAGTATCCAACCAACGTAACATGTTTCTTACAAGTTCTGTGGCAGTTGCTATGATCGGGTTTAGCAATAAATTTGAGAACAAAAATGTCCGATTTGTAATGAAATTTCTCAGTTTAATGATTTTTATCATCTCGATCACAATTGGACTGAAATCAAACTATGAATTCACTTATTATTTGGACAACAATGAAATCGAAGGTGCAAAGGTCGCCATCGACAGTTGGCGCTCTTCTATCTACATCACCATAGCATATGTTTGTATCATTGGTGCTGCCGCATTTGCATTTATTATAAACCGTATTCATTTGTGAACTTTTTTATGACATTTCTCACAAAGACCCATCAAATTGGCCGGGTGGTTTTTATGGAAAGAATCAATATATCCGGTCATAGAAGCATCCTTTTGTGGATGAATATGATGTGTTTCATCTGCTAGTTCAATATGACACATTTCACATTTACCCCGTAATTTCTTGGAATTATAAACGCTGGTTTTTAATGAGAGTATACCCGCATTTTCAGGAAAATATTTATTACGAATACTATATGCTGTTTCTAAAAATTCCCGATCTAAATAGAGACTCTTGCATACCTCCAAACCATAATTACGCGTACCTGATCCTAGACGTAACTTCCTATCATAGATAAGTTTGTCTTTTTCAGCGTCAAATGTTACATGCATATGATATAGTTTCAACCTTTCCAGACTTTTGACTTCATCATAATGTGTGATCTCGTGAAAATGCGTGGCAAATATAAATGACGATGATGCTTTATGAATAGACATAAGTGCCGAAGTAAATATGCTTAATGCGGATTCCGTTTCTGTTCCACTACACACTTCGTCCCCTAAAATTAAACTGTTCTCATTTGCATAGTTTAATATAACACGCAATTCGGATATTTCCACTGCAAATGTGGAAAGGCCTTTAAATAAATTGTCATTTCCTATTATACGAGAGTATATAGCGCTATATGGCTTATATTCAAATTCATTGCATGGCACATACATACCACATTGGGCTAAAATAATGGCAATTCCGATGGATCGAATGAGACTTGTTTTACCAACTGCATTTGTGCCATAAAGTAACATTCCATTTTGGTCATTGCAGCCTAAATGTATATCATTTGTCACGTATAATTCTTTTGTTTGGAGATGTTCAATTAAACAGTGTCGTATACCTCGGCAATTGACAAAAGATTGGGTTTTGTGATCAGTCTGACATGAAAGTATAGGTTTGCAATAATTATATTTGATGGCCAGTGTAGATTTCGTGATCAAAACATCCAATTTACTAAGTGTAGATGCGATTATGTGAATCAATGGAAGATATTGCTCCCATTCAGCAACAAATTGCGCAAAAACATGACTTGTTTGGGTGACAATGTTTTCTTGTAACTGATTGCGGTTTTTGATGATTTCATTCAACACATCAAATCGGATTTCATCGTTCGACCCAGATGATGAATGTATTTCAATGGTTCCCAGGCAAACGGATTTATCGCCAAACTCTATTGAGTCTTCTTTTTTAGATTCCAAGATTTTTTTTAATGTTATAGCACGTCGTTTGGTCAATATAAGAGACATTCCATTTTTCTCCGTTTCGTGTTTCTTGATAAATTCGGTATTTCTGTCTTTTGGGGTGAGACGCATTAAATCATTTAAGTATTCATATATTTGCTCAAATACAATCTCGTTTTGTTTTTGTGTTGCTATCAATTGGTCCAATGTGTCCGATATTCCCGGTTGAATAATGCGATTTTCAAATACATTTCCTTGGCCACTTTCTTCAATGATTTTCATATTTAACTGATGTTCCAATGTTTTTATCAGATTTGTGCATTCACCTTGAATTGAAGTGTTCTCTGCAAATAAATAGTCATGAATAAATGGATGTTCATGAAATAAGTTTAAAATATATAAAACCATTTGTAAACTTTTGTGAAAATGACATATTTGCATAGGACTAATCTTACGCATTACTATTTGTCGAGCATATTTCTCCATATCCACGATTTTTTTGAGTTCCGCGCGACAAACATCCATTGTATTTGAATCTATATTTTGTATTGTGAGATCCATGATATCGTATTCTTTTTGCAACCATTTTTCGTCATATGTGGGGGTTGTAAGTAAATGTTGAAACAACCGTTTTCCACCAAAATAACAACACTTATTGGTAAATTTCAACACGGAACTATATGGGCCATAGGATTGATGATCATCCAGTATATTCAATTGTTTAAGCGTATGATTTGCCAGAACTACACGATATGATGTGTTATGAAAAGCCGGCATTTTGATATTTCTCACGATAGATGCATTATGTTCTTGTATGAAGTTTAGCAAATAGCAATAAGATTGTGTTGCGATTGCATATTCTGTGAACTCGTTGCATTTTTCAAATACATTTTCTCCAAAAAATCCCTCCAATATATTCAAAATATAGACTTGTTTTCGACAATTTTTGACTTTCTCACATGCTTCGGATATTTTATGTACCATTCTTTCATCAAGATTTGTATATTGCATAACATTACACATAGTGACCTCGTCAAATGGATGAATGATAATCACCTCATTGGGGGAATAAACCGATACAAAACGTTCTAATTCGTCAAATGTGGTGGGGTTGAGATCATAATTGGTGACATGTTCAAAAATAAAGGATTCCCCCGTAATGACATTGACCACAGATAATCCCATAATTAACTTTTGTTGTTTCATAATTTTGGTTTTATCAATCCATATGCACATTATATTGTTGGATACATGGGTAGTAGATTCTACATTTAGATATGTCCCGGGGGAATAAATGGTGTCCAATTTGCGAATATATCCCTTTCCGGATTTTTCCTGAATGTAAACCACTGCGACATAATTGGATTCCAAAATACGGGGAATGTATCGTTCAAGTGCATAATCGCGAAATCCGGCCATTAATACTTGGTTCCCTTTGTGAGAATGTTTTTTTTCACTTATATTCAGTTGGCAAATTTGACTGAGATCGCTTATGGCCGAACCATGTATATTTCCGTTATCATTTTTCAGACCGTAGATTTCAAAGAAACTACCTACTTGCATGAGTAAAATTGTATTTGGGCCATATTGATCTGTATATCGTTTGGTAATATCAAAATATTCCTTGAAAATAGATGTGGATTCCATTGAGAATTACATGATTTTACTTTTAAACCCTTGAAAAAACTTTCATTTTCTCACAATCATGTGATTCTATGATAAAAATATATAGATAGTTTTTATCATACCCAATATTGTGATGGAGAATGAGTATACAACACCCCATATGGCTGCTTTGCAAAACATTCAGATGTTTGCAGTCTCAGATGGGATGGATGAAACAAAATTGCGTGATTACATGCAAACATTGGTAGACGATGTGAGAGATGAAAAGCACTTTCCATTCTACTATATAAATGCTTATAATGCCATTGAGTCAAATGAAACAATTGATTCGTTGAATGTGTACAAGAAAGACAAAGAGCGAGAACCATGGGACGAGGATGATGATTCACATATTCCTGGATATATATCTCAAATCAAACGTGAATTCATTGCAATTATATTGGAATATTTACAAAAATGCATACAAATATCTATTGAGAACTTTCCTGAGCAATCACAAAATAATTAATGAGAAAAAATGAAGATTTCCTCATTGGTGGTGCGATGACGTTTATTAGAAGATTGATTATACATAGGTATTGTTTGTTTTAATTTGAAATACTTTTTCGTGATGTTGTTCATATCACGTGAAAGATCAAAATCCAAGTTTTTACCATAGCCAGACAATATATAACAAAGTATTCCGTTTTTTGATAATACTCGATTGATCAGTTTGATTGTGGTTTCCCAGTAATGAGAAAGCCATTTTTCATACGTATCATATTTGTCTGTGCTCTGATGGTTGCTTTTGTATAATTCCAATTTGTAATATGGAGGGCTAAAAAACACGACATCGAAATGTTTTTTGTATTTTGCATCAAAAGTGGAATTAAATAAGGATTCTGATGGTTGGCATAAAATATGTGTTGTTTTCTCAGGGTAGTATTTATTGGCAAATAGTTGGGTTTTCTTGCAAACGGATGGAATAACGTCCGTTCCGACATATTCCACAACTTCATCGCATTCAAGGAATCCATAGCAATAAGAAGACCATCCCAATGTCGGCGTGAAGATACGTTTACCATGAAATATGGATTTATTCAATGAAAACACTAAATATGGATTCATAATGGAAGCACGAAAGTACATAGATGAGTAAACACTACCGATTTGGTCATTTTCGATATATTTCATTGTACTAGGAATGACTAGATTATAGTCTAGTATTAATTTATTGAAGAAGTCTTCCAAAACGGTCAAATAACTGGCATTATTAAATCCGGATTGGGTGTTTTTTAATATGTCTTTGTAGTGCATATTTCGAATGACGTTCTTGTATTTCATTTCCTGATTGTTATTCATCTTTTTCTTCATAGGTTCGTGTTGAATGGACAAGTTCTCAGGAATTTTCATAGAAAAATTGTAGAAATTGGATAAATACTTCTTCTTCTCAACATAATGATCATAAAGGGGTTTGAAACTATGTGGTTTTATATTTTTCTGATGAGCATATTCCAGAAGAGGGATCAATCTTACCTTGGATTTCACTTGTGCTTTTGTGAGAAAGTCATTAAATGATAATGATTCATCTTTGAATAACTTCAAAAATGCATTTTCGGTTATAAACATTGATTT
>VMHT01031434.1_pt1 | contig 18189 bp, 40 predicted proteins | sample 4693611 | NCBI WGS metagenome assembly VMHT01 (sample SAMN12280063, study PRJNA550983) | marine metagenome | isolation source: seawater sampled from same location over 5 years 0.02-0.2 micron viral filtrate | place: USA: collected off the coast of southern California halfway between the port... ...
CGGTTGTTTCGAATGCTACGAACGGTGTTGAACCGCCTCGTGATTTTCTTTCGATTAAAAAAAGTAAAAAAGGAACACTCAAACAAATAGTTCCTGATTACAATAGACTAAAAAATTTCTACACATTGTTATGGGATATGAAAAGTAATGAAGGTTACATTAATACAATTTCTATTATGCAAAAATATTTTGACCAGGCGATAAGTGGGAACTGGAGTTACAATCCAGAAAATTATACTGACGGCGAGGTGCCGACTTCAGTAATGGCAAATGACTTGTTAACCACATACAAGTTAGGTTGGAAAACATCTTATTATCAAAATACATATGACGCAAAAGCAGATGTAGATGAACCATCACATCCAGTTGGTTGGCATGATGATGTGAAAGATGATATAAAAACGAGAGAGGAATTTAAAACAGATGAAGATTATCAAGAATATTGTGAGGCGTGTGCGATATAATGTCTAAAACATTCAATACAAAAAAAGTAGATTGGTTAAAACAACCCATGTTTTTCGGAGAAGAACCTAACACACAAAGATTTGACCAACAGAAATATCCTATATTCGAGAAGTTGAATCAACAGCAGTTAGGTTTCTTTTGGCGACCAGAAGAAGTATCTTTACAAAAAGATAGAAACGATTTTCAACAATTATCAGATGAACAAAAACATATCTTTACATCTAATCTAAAGTATCAAACACTATTAGATAGTGTACAAGGTCGTGGCCCATGTTTAGCATTTTTACCTTTTTGTTCTTTACCTGAATTAGAATCTATGTTAGTTGCATGGGACTTTAGTGAGACAATACATAGTCGTTCATACACCTACATAATGAAAAATATTTATCCTGATCCTACTGCTGTCTTAGATACTATTATTGAAACACCAGAGATTATGGATAGGGCAAAAACTGTAACTGAAGCATATGATAAGTTTATAACTTATGCTCATCAATATCATTTATTTGGTAAAGGTGACCAGTATGAATTAAAGAAACTGTTATATCTAACACTAGTAAATGTGAATATACTAGAAGGTATTAGATTTTATGTTTCATTTGCTTGCTCATTTGCATTTGGTGAATTAAAACTTATGGAAGGTTCTGCTAAGATTATATCATTGATTGCTAGAGACGAAAACTTACACCTTGCAGTATCACAAAACATCATAAATAACTATCGTAAAAAAGAAAATGATAAAGAAATGCTTAAAATTATGAAAGAATGTGAACAGCAAGTTTACGATATGTATGATACAGCTGTTCAACAAGAAAAAGATTGGGCAAAGTATTTGTTTAATCAAGGCTCTATGATTGGTCTAAATGATACACTACTAAATCAGTATGTAGAATTTATGGCAAATAAAAGAATGGGAGCAATAGGTCTAAATAAAGTTTATGACCAACCAACTAATAATAACCCTTTACCATGGACCCAACATTGGTTGAATAGTAGAGGACTTCAAAACGCACCACAAGAAACCGAGATAGAAAGCTATATCGTTGGTGGTATAAAACAAGATGTCGAAAAGGAGACATTCAAAGGATTTAAACTATGATAAAAAACCCTAATATGAAAACGGTATGTGATAACTGTGGCGCTACATACATAGTAAAACATGATTTGCCAGATGATTACATAGAACAATTTTGTCCATTTTGTGGTGAAGAACACGAAGAAGTTGAAGAAACGGTAACGGACATTGATGAAAACTGGGACTGAGTGGACTCATCAAGGCAAAATAATCGAAGAACTACCTAAAGATTGTGAAGCCTTCGTATATTTAATAACTAATCTTACTGACAATAAGAAGTATGTAGGTAAGAAGTTAGCAAAATTCAAGACTACAAAGAAACCACTTAAAGGTCGAAAGAATAAAAGACGAGGCACTAAAGAAAGTGATTGGAAAACTTATTGGGGTTCGTCTGAAAGTTTAATTAATGATGTACAAAGTCTTGGTGAAGATAAATTCACTAGAGAAATATTATATTTCTGCCCAAGTAGAGGTGTTGCAAGTTACCTAGAAGCACAAGAACAGTTTGAACGAAAAGTCCTAGAGACTGATGAATATTACAACGGCATTATCAATGTTCGTATCGGTGGTTCTAAAATTTTAAGAGAATCGCTCAAAAATATCTCAAAAAAATAATTTGTCTAAATAGGAATGAGCAATACCTTTTAGGTAAAACTTAATCCGAAATTTGATTTGATATCTCAAACTTCAACACTTAGGGCGATAAGATGGCACAGTTTAAAACTATGCTCAACTTTGCTTCAAAGTGGTGGTATGATAATGTATCTCATAGATATGATCCTGCTAAACACTACTTACGAGGCAGATTGAGTAATTGGCATAAAGAAGAACAAAAGTAGAACAAAACTTACTCATTTTAAAGCCCTAGGTGTCTCTATACTGTTTTACAAGTTAAAACACATTAGAATCATTCTAAATATCTCTATAAACCCTTGATTTTACTACCTTTTTTTATTCCATTTTTATTGGAATAATGCTTGCAATATGCGTAAGTTTCTGATATACTATATCTATATTATGAAAAAAAACACAATAACAAAAGAAGAAACTCAAAGTCTTGCTAGATTAGAGAGAAGAATTACGATTGCAAAAACAAAACTTTTCTCAAAAGGTAAAACTTTGTTTGAAATAATAAGTGAAAATCTAATTGACAAAGAAATTGAAAGGGAAACTATATAATGAAAAAATTTATTACTACATTAATTGTTGTTAATACAATCTTATGGTTCGGTCTTTCTACTTTTATGTCAAGTGCAAAGGCAAACGATTACAACACAGCTGTTATCGGTCATATACTTACTGAAACTATCAAAGGTACTGATATGGATGAAGGTGCAATTATGAATGCTGAAACTCAAAGACTATTACACACAATGTCTTTAGAGATTATTCAAGTTGTATTTAACAATATGCCTAATATATTAGATGGTATCGCTGCTGATATGAGATTAAAGGCAGATAAAAACTACAAATGTTCATTACAACCTGAAGAATATAAAAACAAGGATTGTAAATAATGAGTAAAGAGAGTACAATACATTTAGTTTACTGGAGAGAGTATACCGATTCTGAGGAAAGATATGAACCAGATTTTAAAATACATAATACTATTTTCAGAAATGTACCTTTATCTCAATTAAAAAGATTGAACTCAAAAGAGTTAAAAGAAAAAGTTAAAGTGTTTTGTGATAAAAACTTTAATGAAACTGCTAGTAATTTTACTGGACACTCTGGTGTTGATATGATATCAGGTTCAGAATACTATCATACTTATGATGATGAGTTTGGTTATGAAAATACACCGTATTCCGATAATGACTTTTGGAATGATTACGGTCAAAAGTGGAATGGCAGACAGTTTTTTAAACATGATTTCATGCCAAAATTCACAGAAAACTTAATAAAACAATAAAGGCTTGACTTATTTGTCAATTTAGTATATAATAAGAGATATTATGGGTTTATTTTATGTATATCAAGGTAGAAGTAAGAAGAAAAAACTTACTGAAACAAAGAGTTTGTTAGAAGCAAGAGCAAAACACAGAAAATTTTTGATTAGTAAAGGCATTGATCCCGATAGAGTTGTGAGTAAAAAAGATTTCAAAGTTGTCCCCAACTGGTGGGAAACAAATAAATCAGCCCCTTTAGCTCATTCGGTAGAGCAGCTGATTTGTAATCAGCAGGTGGTTGGTTCGAGTCCAGCAAGGGGCACCAAGAAAATTGCTGGTACTAAACCACAATCAAATTGGCGATTAGAAGAAAGTAAAAACTTTACAGTTGCACCTGCTTATAATAAGGGTGCATATCAAGTTATTAGTAAATCAAATATAAAGGATATAGGTAGATGATACAGAATTTTCAAAACAAAAAAACATTAAAAGATATGTTCTTTATTAGAAAACACGAAGGTAAACTATTTTCATTCTTTTATGTTATTTGCCTAGTGTCTATATTGTTAATTAGTACTGGTTGTTCTCAAACAAACGTAAAGAGTCATGTTGGAACTACTGTTGGTGCAGTTGCAGGTTACACAAGTTGTCGAGCATTACTTAATACAAATATGCCACTTACTGCTGCTTGTACTGTTGTTGGCGCTTTGTGGGGTTCTAATATTTTTTATCAAAATGACATGAATGTACATAGTGCCGTTTTTGTTGACACATTAAATACAGCTCCAGGAAAAAGAAGTCATACTAATTGGGGAAATGCCACTAGTGGTAATTGGGGTTCTATTACAATTAATAGAACTTTTGTTAATAATAATTTTAAATGCAGAGAATATACATCTGTTATTAGTATTGAACACTCTTGGCCGATGAACGGCATATCAAGAGAAAGTGAACAAGGAGTAGCGTGTCAATTACCTGACGGTCGTTGGAATATAATTGATACATCAAAATCATGAACCCTTTAAATTACAGAGAAATGGGCAGAGTAGTAAATACTGTCGGCGGTATGACATTAATTGAAAACTTAATTGATAAGATAATGAAATGGCATGAGAATAGAAACTTAATCGAAGGTTCTACTGATAAAGACCAAGTTTTAAAATTACAACAAGAACTTGGTGAGTTAAGTGATAGTGTTTGTAAACAAAAAGATATGAAAGATGACCTAGGTGACATGATGGTTATTATGTTGAATATAATGAAAAGAAATAACCTTACAATGGAAGAATGTTTAGAAACAGCATACAATGATATTAAAGATAGAAAAGGTAAAATGATTGATGGTATTTTTGTTAAAGAGGAAGATTCAAACAAAGAACACGCTGAAGATTTAACTCACGAAAATGAAGTGCCTGTTTATGATAAAGGATTTAATATTAGTGAGGGTGAAGAATGATTGACCCTTTTAATAATATAAGAAAATATCTTGTTTGGTCTTTTATATTAATAATATTTTTAATTATATCGGGTGTTGCTATTGCAGATGAAAAATCAAAATGGTTAAACAAAAATCCTTGTATGATTAAAGTTATTATTAAAGAAGAATGTCAAGATAGTCAATGTTTAATTAAGAAAATAACAAAAGAAGAAGTGCTACAATGTAAAGACGGATATGATGGCCCTAATTATTGGGAAATATTCGCACAATTTTATTATGCAGATTTGACAGTTCCTGCTTATTGCAGAGAAATGGCAAGACCAGACCACCCCTTTAAAACACCAGGGTTAGTTTGTTTAAATGAAAAGGGTGTTTGGAATGAGGAGTAAAATGTATAAATTATTAGTTATCATAACTTGTATAGTTGTCTTAACAATACATTGGACCGAATTTTCTGAGATTGTTAATTTAGCAAAAATCTTAGAAATAACAAGCAATATAATAACAGAAGTGAAGGAGTAAATTACATGATGAAAATTATATTAATTGCTTTAATGTCTTTAACTTTAGTAAATTGTAGTAGTACATATAAAGTTAAGCAAGAAGCAAACATGAAAGATAACCGTTTATTAAATGAGGTACCTCAATGGTATATTGACGCTTCAGTTGATGAGGGTATTCTTTTTGATAGGGATGCTGGGAAGTATATCTATTCAGTAGGTCAAGGATCAAGTCCTGATTTACAACTGGCAATCGAAAAGGCAACACTAATTGCGAAAGCAAGTCTTGCTGACCAATTGCAAGGGGAAATGAATCAACGAAGTGAATTATATATCACAGAGATTGGTTCAAATACCAACAAAGAAGTTGCTTCAAAAATTGAAAGCACAATTGTCAATGTTATTGCAAAGACTATGGTTCAAGGTTACGAAACATGGGAGAAGGCAGTATATGAAACACCAGTAGGTCAATATAGAGTTTATATTGGGTTAAAAATGGGTGTCGGTGACGCAAATAGACTTGCTGAGTATATTGCTGAGAACATAAATAATGATGTTGATGTAAACGAATTAGCAGAGAATGCTATAGAGGAGGTTCTATAAATGATTACAGTTTATAGTAAACCACAATGTCCGTATTGCGATAAGGCCAAGTACTTACTAAAAAGTCTTGGTCTACAATACGAAGAAAAAGTGGTTACGAAAGACTTATCTATTGATGAATTATTTAAAGTGCTCGGAAAACAAGTTAAAACTATACCACAAATAGTTATGAACGATACGCATATCGGTGGTTATAATGAGTTAAAAGAACACTTTATTAATGAAGGTAAGATAAATTATAAAGGTGAAAAAATATAATACAAATACATAAATAGTAGTATGATAGATTTTCAACAATATATTGCTGAAGGTGTTTACGATCCAAACATCTTTAAAGCATTCTTTTTAGCAGGTGGTCCTGGTTCAGGCAAATCATGGGTATCTGAAAGAACATTATCAGGTATGGGATTAAAAGTAATCAATAGTGATAATGCATTTGGTAGAGCTTTAGAAAAAGAAAAGATGTCTTTAAATATGGCAACACAGGATGCTAAAGAAATTGCAAGGCGTGATGAGATAAGAGCAAAAGCAAAAAAACTAACAGGCGTACAGTTAAGAATGGCATTAGAAGGTCGTTTAGGTCTTATATTAGACAGCACAGCAAGGGATGTTGCAAGAATAGAATCAGAAGCAAATACATTAAAACATTTAGGGTATGATGTTCATATGGTATTTGTTAATACAAGTTTAGAAGTTGCTCTTAAAAGAAATCAGATGAGAGCAAGAAAAGTACCAGACGCTATTGTCATGACAAATCATAGACAAGTACAAAACAACATAGGTAAATTACAAAGAATATTTGGTACAAGTAATTTTATCGTAGTAGATAATAATAAGGTTGCTGAAGATGTAAATCCTACTGTACATAAAGCAATACGAAGAATGGTCAATAGAAAACCTACATCATATCAGGCAGTCTCATGGATAAAAAGAGAACTACAAAAGAGAAAAAAATAAAATTCTTTCATGAAGAATGGGCCGAACAAGAAAAGCTATTAGAACTTTCATACAAAGAATCAATTAGACAAAGAGAAGAACGAAAGAAAAAATCTGAATCACAAAAATTACAAGATGAATTGGAACCGATAGATGGGTGAATTAATTAAATTTCCTGCTCATAAAATAAAGCCAAACAGTAAACCTGAAAGGCCTCCTTTATCAGAGGAAGAAGCAAGACTAATAAAAGAAGAAAAGTTTGTTGAGCAAATAACTGAAAGTTTAATTTTAGATATTATTCATGTGCTTCAAGAAAATGCAGTTGAAACAAAAACTGATATATTTTTAAGAGATTTAGCTATAATTATTGAGTCTATCAAATCACTATTAAAAAGAGACTTTGGTATAGAACATCCAATGCATAATATAACAGACGCTATTGTCAGAATACATAATTTAGATGATGGTAGAAAAGTAACCGACATCAATTATAACAATGTTAGAAGAACCAAAAAAGCAAAAAAAGTAGAAAAATCAATAGAAGAAGAACTAGATATAGAGTTTGATCCAGATATTAATTTGGATTAACGCTTGACAACAGGTCATTAACCTGATATAATATATATTATGACATACAAAGAGAAGTTAGACGACAAAATAAAAGCCCTCAATTCAACAAGAGTATTTAAAAAGATTACACCTAAATTTGACTTATCATGGTATGTTAAGTGGGTTGCAAGTGTATTGATATTAGTAGCAGTTTGCTTTAGGGCAGCTGGTGGATTTCATACATTTGATTTATATTTTAGTTTTTTAGGAACATTAGGTTGGTTTTGGGTTGGTTATCTATGGCACGATAGGGCATTGATACTATTGAATGGTGCCTTGGCAACTCTACTATTTACAGGAATATTAAAGGTCTTTATATAATGATTATAGTTGACATAAATCAAATAATGATATCGAACCTAATGGTTCAAATTAGTGGTAGAAATGCAGTTGAATTAAACGAGGACCTTGTCAGACACATGGTCTTAAATTCACTTCGGGCTCACAATAAAAAATTTAGAAAAGAATACGGTGACATGGTTATCGCCTGTGATAGTAGTAATGTATGGAGACGAGAAATCTTTCCTAACTACAAGGCAGGTAGAAAAGCAAATAGAGCAAAATCTGAACATGATTGGACTATGATATTCGACATTATATCTAAAGTTAAAAACGAGATTAAAACATTTTTACCTTACAAGGTTATTGAACTAGACACAGCAGAGGCAGATGATATAATTGCTACCTTAGTTAGAAAACATCTATCAATGATAGCACCTAATCATGAAAAGAAAGTATTAATATTGTCAGGTGATAAAGATTTTATACAATTACATAATGAATATGTTAAACAATACAATCCTGTTTTAAACAAATTTGTAGGTAAAGGTGAAACTCCAAGTCTATATATTAAAGAACATATATTAAAAGGAGACCGAAGTGATGGTATCCCTAATATATTGTCAGATGATAATGTCTTTGTTGAAGGTAGACGACAAAAACCTTTAAGTAAAAAGAAGATAAATAGTTGGGTAGAGGAAGTTTTTATGACCTTTACCGAAGAAGAACAAAAGAATTACGACCGAAATCGAAAACTAATTGATTTAAGTTGTATACCTCAGGAACTTGAGGATAAAATTAATAATGAGTTTTTGAATGTCAAAGTAGCAACTAGAGATAAAATACTAGGTTACTTTATAAACAAAAAACTTAAAACTTTAATCGAAGTCATTGATGAATTTTAGACTTCGAAAGAACTGTTAAGGAGAAAACAATGGTTATAATAAGAAGAAACCCCGATGGCTCAATCGCAAGCCAAGAAGGACAAGTAACACAATCACACCCAGCATTGGCAACAAAAAAAGGAATGCAAGCAATGGCAGATTCTGGCAGAGCTGTACCAACTTTAATGAGTGAGATTGCTACAAAAATAAACAACGCAAAAGATAAACCAAGAAAACTAAAAGTATTGAAAGATAATGATTCAGTCGCTTTAAGACAAGTTTTAAAAGGTGCTTTTGATCCAAAGATAGAATGGTTATTACCTATGGGTGATGATATTCCATATAAAGTAAATGACGCTCCTATAGGAACAGAGCATACTATGCTTAGACAAGAAGCAAAAAGATTGTATCTATTCACAAAAGGTGGTGATAGTACACTATCAGGCACAAAAAGAGAGACGCTTTTTATTCAAATGTTAGAAGGACTATCTGCTGAAGAAGCAGAATTTTTAGTTGCAGTAGTCAACAAAAAAGTCAATAACAAGTATAAAGGATTTACAGCGAATCTAGTGAAAGACGCTTTTAATTGGGACGACAATTTCATGAAAAAAGAGTAAATAATCCACGTTAATCATCATTAAAACCCTTATTTTTCAACGATTTTAGACCGCTCTAAAGTGTTGATTTATAAGGGTTTTTTTATGTGGAATAATCCAAAAAAGCGCATAAAATAAGGGTTTTTTAACTGGAATAATGCTTGTTTTTAGTCTCATAATAGTGTATAATATAAGTATATTAACAAAAAAGAAAGACTACATTATGAAATATGAACTACCAAAAGACTTTATACAATCAGATGAGTATTGTGTAATCGAACCCGGACTAACACATTTTAAACAAGATGAAATTATCAATCATACCGATTTGATTAAGTATGCTAAAGAATATACTTTAGACGCATTTCATGTAATACCACATTTATCAATACAATAATTAAAAAGAAAGACTACATTATGAAAAAAAGAAAAATTGACTTCACTTACAAGACTTTAGATGTTGTATTTAAAGAATTTAAAGAACAAAAAGATGTCTTTGCTCAACTTGACTATGCCAAACAATTAAAGGCTGACGCATATGATTATGTGTATAAAGAGTTAAATCTAGACAATGTAATTAAAAGATTACAAAATACAATAGTAATTAATTATTAATATTATGACTATACTATTATACATCACATTATCAGCAACTGTTTTTTTTGCATATTGCACGGCAGTTGCTTATTATCAAATGTTCAAAGAAGAATTCGGAGAACTGTAATAAATATAACAAAAGAGATATCAAATACATGAAATTAAATAGATACGAAAAGAGAATAATAAAAGGAATCATCGCTAGTCGTAAAGGCATTTACGAAACACCTAGACGAGTTAGAGAAAAATATACACCTTGCAAAGAATATGACGCTGCTATATCTTTGTTTATGAAAAAACTTGTATATTCAGAAGCCTCAAATGAATTAGAGTTTGAAGGTCCTGCTACACCTGAACCAAAGTTTAGATGGTTTACTTGTAGATTACATAAATCATATGCTACAAAAAGAGACTTAAAAAAGTTAATATGAAAACATTAAAATTTTACTCAATATTTTTATTATTGTGTATCTCATTATTGTACATTACTTCTAATAAACAAGAGTCATGTACAGATGATGGTTGTCTTGAATTTTTAGAAGATGAATGGACAACTACAACTGAAGTTGATGAGATAGAACAATGGATAGAAAACCCTGCTGCTACGAGTTTGAATTTTAAAAAAATAAATTTAGAGTATGGTGTTCATACGATTGTTGAAAAAACATATCATCTACCAAATATTGATACATCATCAAAAGATGTATTTGTACAATCATTAAATGGTTGTATTAATTATTTGTATCAAAATATAGAACCAAAATATCAAATTCCTAATGAACTAATTATTGCTCAGGCAGTTATAGAAACCGGTTGGGGTAAATCTAGATTTGCAAATGAAGGTAATAATTTGTTTGGTATTCGAACATGGAATAAAGATGTACCATACTTACTACCTATACCTTGGACAGAATGGCCAGGTTGGGGTGTAAAAATGTATAGTAGTAAATGTGAAAGTGTTGTTGATTATTTACATATACTAAACAATGTTCATGCCTTTGAAGAACTGAGAATGGCAAGAGCAAACGGTGTCAAAGACGCATTAGAATTGGCAAACTATCTAGACAAATATGCTAGTAAACCTACATATGTTGAACTAGTAAAAGAAATAATACAATATAACTTGAGAGGTAAATATGAACTATAATGAAGAACTATTTTGGAAACGAGTAGATAATCTTAGCAGAGCGATGAAGAATGCTAAAGACCTTAGTTTTAAAAGACTATGGGAAGATAAACTACAATTACTACTTCAAAATCAACCAAAAGGCTTGACAAAACATTAATTACCTGATATAATACTACTATATTATGAATATATTTTATCTACATAATGATACAAAGACTTGTGCTGAACTTCATGTTGATAAGCACGTTGTAAAAATGATTGTTGAATATGCACAATTACTTTCAACGGCTAAGAGAATGACAGACGGCATTAAGTATGAAGCAAAATCAAAGACAGGCAGAAAAGTACAAAGATATAGACTAGAAAATCCTAATGAAGAAGCAACTATTTACAAAGCGGTACATTATCATCACCCTAGTGCTGTTTGGGCTCGTTCTTCTACTCAGCACTACAACTGGTTGTACTCGCTGTTCAGGGAACTTGGGCGAGAATATACCCACAGATATAAAAAAGACCACAGTACAATTGAACTGCTTAAAGACCTTTTAAAGTATCCACCAACTAATCTAAAAGACAATGGCTGGTCAGAACCACCACCTGCTATGTCCCATTATCCACAATGTATAGTACCAGGTGATTCTATACAATCATATAAAAACTATTACATAGAAGCAAAAGCATATTTTGCTAAGTGGACTAATAGAGAAACACCAGAGTGGTTTGAAAGTAACATAACATGAAAAATTATTGGGATTTAATAATGAACGATAGAATAAACGCTCTTAGTAAAGCACCTATGCAGGTGAAACTAATGTCTATGCAAATATTAGCATGGATGTGGTCTGCTGTATTTGGGATTTACATTGTAGAGAGCATCTATGCTTTTGGCATATCAGCATTAGCACACGCCTTATTGGTTGCGGCTATATTTTTAACTGCATACTACTTTAAGCAAGTACAAGATGAAAAAATTAGTACAAGTCTTAGAGGCATAGGTGGCGAACATGAATAGGATAATATAATGGGTAAACATTTAAAGACATCTATGGATGAAAAAGTTATAGACTATCTTGCTATAGAACTATACAAATCTGATCCTGATAATATAGTACTAAATAAATTTATGTCTATGAAGAACGAAGAAGGATACTCTTTAACAAAGACTATAAATAAGTATAAAGAGACAGGCAAACATCCTGACCATTATAATACAGACGGTACATGGAAGTATCCTAGTGGTAAAATAACATTTGATGAGTTTAAACTATAATGCCAACATACAGATTTAAGAACCTGAAAACAGGTGTAGAATATGAGGACTTCATGTCTATTGCAGAAATGGAGAAACTAAAGAAAAACCCTAAGATAGAATTATTACCACCTACAACAGTAAACATTGTATCTAGTGTTGGTAGTCTTGATGGTAAAACTGATAGTGGTTGGAAAGAAGTAATGTCTAAAGCTGCAGAAGCACACCCTAATACTCCTCTTGCTGAGAGATATGGTAAAAAGACTGTAAAACAATCGCAAGTTGAAAGAGTAATGAAAAAGCATAGAGACCGTAAGTCTAAAGGCGGAGGTAGATAAATAGTAGCATGGCAGATTTTGATTTCTTAGATGGATTTGAGGGCGATGGCGATTGGGGTTTTACCTCAGTTAAAGAAAAACCTTCAGATGAACAATCTAAACAGACAGAAACAGTAGTTAAACAGACGGCAGACAGTACTGCTAAGGCGGTATCAAGCGATATTGTGAACAGATTAGACAGTAAACTAGATAAAGTTTTATCTCTAATTAATTCTACTAAATCAGCAGTAAACGAGAAGAATCAAACAGAATTAGATATTGCTAAAAAGCAAATGGATGATGAGTATGATTTAAGAAAAGATAATTTAGGCAAAGAACAAAAAGACAAATATGCTCAATTAGAAAAACTTATCATACCATTATTAATTAAATTAGCAAAATCACCAGAAGCGTATATACACTGGCCTAACAGAGCTCAGGTTATTGAATCACAAGTCAAAAAAATAATAGCAATTACAAGAGGTAAATAATGAAAAGTAATTATGATAAATGTTTAGAAACAATCTTACATCACGAAGGTGGTTATGTAAATCACCCTAAAGACCCAGGTGGTGAAACAAACTTAGGTGTAACCAAACGAGTATATGAAGAACATGGTGGCACTAAAGATATGAAAGATTTACTAGTTGAAGATGTAGCACCAATATACAAAAAAGGTTATTGGGATAAAATGAAAGGTGATGATTTACCTGGTGGTTTAGACCTATGTGTATTTGACTTTGGCGTAAATGCAGGACCTGGTCGTGCTGCTAAATTCTTACAACAGATGATTGGCACCACAGTTGATGGTGGCATTGGTCCTAATACTTTGGCAAAAGTTGAAGAATATGTAAGAGAAAATGGTGAAGCAGAATCAGTAGAAAAGTATCAATCAATGAGACAAAAGTATTACGAACAATTATCTACTTTTGCTACTTTTGGTAAAGGTTGGACTAGACGAGTTGAAGAAACTACCAAATTAGCGCTTGACATTATCTAGAAAACCTGTTATAATATAAGTCTAAGTTAATTAACAGGAATTATTATGAATAAAATGAATACCTTTTTAAAGGATAAGTACGACATGAAAGAATTTAATCATGTGTCTCTATCAAATCCAATCCCAGATGTATCTACTGAAACTATAAAAGGTAAACGCTTTTATGTTACACCAGAAGGCAAAAAGTATCCTTCAATCACAACAGTTTTATCAGGTAGAAATAGTGAAGGTTTAGTTAGATGGCGACAATCTGTCGGTAATGATGTTGCAAACAATATTATGAGAACTGCAGCTAAACGAGGTACTGCTGTACATACTCTAGTTGAAAACTATTTAAACAATGAGGAATTATCTAATCAAGATGTTTTACCTACAGCACTATTTACTTTACTGAAACCTGAATTAGATAATATAAATAATATTAGAATACAAGAAGGCGGTCTGTACAGCGACTATTATGGCGTTGCAGGTCGTGTTGATTGTATCGCTGATTATAAAGGTGTGTTATCTGTAATTGATTTTAAAACCTCTACTAAAGAGAAAAAAGAGGAATGGGTAGAAAACTATTTTATACAAGGTTCTGCTTATTGTGAAATGTATGAAGAACGATTCGACCAACCAATAGATAGAGTTGTAATTCTTATAGTAACCGAAGATGGTGGTGTACAAACATTTACAAAGTCAAAAGACGATTACCTGCCTTTATTAAAAACAGCAATAAAGGAGTTTAACGAAGGAAATGAAACAAACACTTAAAAATACTTTAGGCATTAGTTTAATTGCCATATACTTTTATGTTTTATTCTCACTATTAACTTTTGCACAAGCAGCAGGTTTACTTTTAAGCGTACCAAACGCAAACGAACCATTAGATAATACACCACAATACAATACTGAAGGAATGGTTCAACAACAAATACCCGTTTTCTGTGGTGATTCAAACTTTATGCTTACTAGTTCAATGAAACTAATGGAAGAATCACATATATTAGTTGGTGAGATTAGAGAAGGTGGTGCACCTTATGGTAAAGTTATAGGACTTTTATCTTTTGGTCATAGTATCGAAAGAGATACTGGTACTTTTTTTATGACATTACCAGGTATAGGACCAGATGGTCAAAGCATGACTTGTATATTAGGATATGGTATGAATTGGAAGTTTTTTGATGATGATGGTAATCCAATGATTTTACAAGATTCTCTGTGAAGGTAATGAAAGTAAGTAGTATGGACCTGGGTGCAATACCCAGCGCCTCCACCAAATCCTAGATAGACCGAATAAGGGGGCGAAATAGGATCGACAACTATTAGAAATCGTACTGGAGAGGGTAGTCGGAAGACTCTAAATTCATTATAAACGCAAACAATAATAACTTTGCTTTAGCAGCCTAGGCTGTTAGGGGTTTGCCAGTACCTTGCAACAGAAACTGGCACTACTGCTTGACAAGGATTGAAAAATATAGTATAATGATAACATGAATAATTATATACAGATATACAAAGACGTTTTAGATCCTAGTTATTGTAAAGACTTAATTCATAGGTTTGAAAAGAATAAAGAACATCATGAATCACATGACCAAGGACCTATGTCATTCACACAAATTAATTTTAATCAACACTTAGAATATCAAGAAGATGTTACACAACTTTCTAATGTTTATAGTGAGTATGTGAATAAATACAGAAAAGATTGTGCTGTACATCAAACACAATGGCCTCAACAATATGCCTTTGAAGAAATAAGATTAAAAAGATATTTAGCAAACGACAAGGATGAGTTTGCACCTCATGTAGATTCAATGAATATAGAATCTGCTAAAAGATTTCTAGTATTTTTTATATATCTAGATGATAACGAAAGAGGAGAAACTAATTTTCCTCAGTTAGGCCTGGCGTCACCTTGTAAACAAGGGTCTTTATTAATGTTTCCTCCTTTATGGCCTTGGGTTCATGCAGGTATGAAACCAGTTAAAAAATCAAAATACATGATAGGGAGTTACTTACATTACACATGAGCATAATGACACCAAATAAATTTGCTATAATTGTTGAAAATATAGTAAGAAAAAAAAGATGTAATTATATAGACGCTATAGTTTTATATTGTACAGAAAATCAAATAGACCCTTCTACAACAAAGTCTATGATTAATAAACAACTTAAAGAAAAAATAGCATACGAAGCGTCAAGTTTAAATATGTTAAAAGAAAAAACAGCAAAACTACCAATATAGAAAGGAGATAGATTATGGGATTATACAATTTTGTTAATAATATGTTAGAGAAACTTATTGCACCAGCACAACCACCTCTAATATTAGACGAACCAATTACTAAAACTGACCTTAAACATAAGACAAAAAAAGAGTTAGAAGAAATTGGCAGAGATTTAGGCATAGAACTAGATAGAAGATTAACTAAAGATAAGTTAATAAAACAATTAGAAAAAGTTATATAATAAGGAGTTATATTATGATACACGATAATACTTTTAAATTTAGAGTGGGTGACAGCGATGAAAAAGGCGGTTGCACATTCATAGGTGGTTCGTGGGTAGATAAAACTACAAACGATTTATTCAAAGATAAAAAAATTGTAATGTTTGGTTTACCAGGTGCATTTACACCAACTTGTTCAGGCGAACAGTTACCAAAATATGAAGAACGATATGATGAGTTTATAGCAAATGGAGTTGATGATGTTTATTGTATATCAGTAAATGACGCTTTCGTGATGAACGCATGGGCAAGAGACTTAGACATAAAAAAAGTTAAGATGATACCTGATGGTGATGGTGCATTTACAAGAAGTTTAGGAATGTTAATCAATAAACCTGCTCAAGGGTTTGGCATGAGAAGTTGGAGATACTCTACTTTTATTGATAATAAAAACATAACACACTTTAATGAAGAACCAGGACTAAACAACTTAGGGTTAGATGATGATCCTTATGAGGTTTCTGATCCTGATACTATGTTAGAGTATTTTAACACGGCGAAGTAAGTGAATGGTTTTGAAATATATAAAATCTATTTGGCAATCAAACTCCACTTCACAAGTAAAAACCAGTCTTACGACTTTCATAAACACAACGGTAGAACAACTGCAAGATTGGCGACCTTTACTAAAAGAAGGGATAGGTATTTCTTTCACAAGCTTAGTAAATCTTATAACGATAAGTCTATTGTTGATTACTTCCTTAGTAATTTTGTTTCTAATACTAATATATGGGTTGGTGACATCATTGGTCAAACTGGCGATGATACTTATAAACAATGGTCAAAAAAATTAGAAGCATTACATTATTATTATGAACAAGATATTGATTATATTATAGAGAGAATGACAACAAAAGATATAAAGTTTAATGATTTATTCTTATCAGTAGGCGGTCAACACCCACCTATTGTTAAGATGTTTCTATCAAAGAAGATAAACTTTGAGACATTAATAATACTAGACGATATATTAAAGTTTACTAAAAAACTAAACAAAGATATTACAGAGAAGGTATTGTGGCCTAAACTATTTGATAGAATGATAAGATATAAACCATTCTTATCATATAATATTACAAAGTATAAAATATCTTTAAAAAATAAACTAAAGGATATAGAATCATAGATGGGAACTTTTACTGTTTCAAGTGGACTAGGATTATTGTTATGTGGTATCATAGTAATGGCAGTCATGGGTATTGTTGGTCTATGGATATTAAATAAAATGAAAGATGAGGAATAAATGAAAGAACATACCGCTCACCAAGTTAAAGTATCAAGCACTTCATTAGGTACTATGATAGTTAGATTTGAACTAGACCCAAAATTGGTTGACGAAATCAATAAACTGTATGAAGAACACAAAGAAAACTTAGAACCTTGGAATGATAATCTTGCAGGTAAAATAGCAGACGAAAAAAGAGTTGAACACATACTAACAAATGAACATAAAGGTGTTTTTCTTGGTTGTTTTAAAAAGTATCTAGAAATGATATTGAAACCTAATTGGGTTTGTATACCAGAGAATGCTTGGATAAATGATATGTATGCAGGAGAATATAATCCTTTACATTTTCATTCAAGCCCCATGACAGATTTAGGTCTATCTTCGGTATTTGTTTTGAAAAGACCAAGTACATATGGTAAAGAATTTGCAAGAGAAGGTGATCCTACTAATGGTTGGTTACAATTTACTGGTGGCGACCAATCACCACTTTCATCTTCACAATTTTCAACAGACGCCATGCCTGGTCATTTCTATGTATTTCCTTATTCATTACTACATGGTGTTTATCCGTTTAATGGCACAAAAGAAGTAAGAAGAACAATGTCGTACAATTGTAATCTATTTAAAGAGTCAGCAGTTAAATACTCTGATAAAGGAAGTTAATGTCAATACAAACAAAAGGAGAATAAAAATGCCAAAAATGAGAATATTTAAATTTTGGAATGAAACAGGTGATGAAAAAGAAAAAGAAGCGATGAGTTTAAAAAGAGCAGTAATGGCTGTTCAAGGTGACTACAAAGACAAATTTATTGGTGTCGAATATATCAGTAAAAGAGGTAAAAAGATTATTGACTCTATAAAGATACCTATGGGTAGAAAAATTAGACAATCAATA
>VMHT01179802.1_pt1 | contig 18176 bp, 10 predicted proteins | sample 4693611 | NCBI WGS metagenome assembly VMHT01 (sample SAMN12280063, study PRJNA550983) | marine metagenome | isolation source: seawater sampled from same location over 5 years 0.02-0.2 micron viral filtrate | place: USA: collected off the coast of southern California halfway between the port... ...
AATCCGTCTCGAGGGTCCCAATGCGGGTCACATTAGAGGCAAAGTCGCTCACGTTTGAGGATTGGATAGACGAGAGTCCCGACCCGTCACCGGAGATTGAAACCACCGTCAAAGCACCCACATTGGCCGTGCCGTGAACATCGAGGGTCGCGAGGGGTGCATCCGTTCCAATACCTACATTGGACTCCGAAACATCCACAAAAAGTTTAGAAGCACCAACTTTAAAGTCGTCGGCAATTTCAGCACCACCTTGAACAACGAGAGCTTGCGCCGAAGAGTGTGCCACTGTGACCGGGCCATAAATACTCGTAGAAAGAGAGTTGCTAGAATCAACGGAAATGTGAATATCTTGAGCGGTCGATAATGTATGCCCAATTTTAAGTCCCACCCCCTCGTCATAAAAAACAGCGACATTGGAGTCACCGTCAGCTCTTTTCATAATAATACCCGTATCACTAGTCCCCGTACTTCCAGATGCTAATAGAATGATTGGATCTTTCACCGAGAGATTTTCACTATCTATCGCTGTTATGGTTCCATCCACTGTAACTCCTGAAGCGTGAATATTACCAATAATTCTAAGTTTAGTTTGCGCTGTATCATCTATATATACATTTGAACCAATATCAAGTGTATGTATAGGATTCGTGTTAGAAACACCAACTTTTCCCGGAAAAGTTTGAATGTTCGTCGACGCCATTAATATTAATATATAAAAGATTTTACGGTATCTTCACCTATGTTAATCGAATTTAACTTACCATCTGGTGCCGATGACATATATTCTACAAAGAGATCGATACCATACGTTTGTGTACCGGCTGCACTTGGTTCTAAAATAACTTTTGTTGGGGTTGTTGCAACCACTGAACTCCATGGCTTTGTATTTGTATTTCCAAATAGAGACTTTGAACCAATTGCCACGTCAAGTGATGATTCGGTTCCATTTCTTGTACCACCCTGAGCATCAAATGTTAGTGTACTGACTTCTTCATTACCATGAAGTAGTTGAGCTGTAACTTTCGCGTAAAAGACATTAGATGCAAACGTCATTTCAACATTTGAAAACCCAAATGGAACACTCACATTACTGTATGCGTATCTCTTACAAGCGTACGAGTCCTTGTTGGTGATGATACCCCCTGTCGCCACTAAACCAACGTTTGAGTTTGTAAATTGGATTACATTCGATGTCGTGTTACCTTGACCTGTGACTTCTTCTAGATTATACGCTGTTGTAATTTCTATAGCACCCAATGTTATGGTGCTACCGAAAGACGCATTACCCGTGACGACGAGGACATTCGACCCATCATCATCGACATATAGGTTTGAGGCCACACTTAAGTCGTGTTGGGGGCTTGTGTTTGCGACACCTACTTTTCCATCAGTTGTAAGTTGGGATCCAGCTACGTAAACATTTCCATTTACATACAAAACATTAGAACTCGCATCGTCGACATATAGGTTAGAACCCACATCGAGTGTGTGAATTGGATTCGCATTCGCGATCCCGACATTTGCTGTCGTGACGAGACCTGTTGTGGAGTTTATAAACTCTACTGTATTCGATGTGGTATTACCGGTCATTGTCACATACTCAAGTGCGTACACCGAGGCAATCTGAATACTATCGAGTGTTATTTTGTGAGCCAAAACATTACCGTTAATCGTCAATACATTAGATCCTGTGTCGTCAACCCAAAGATTAGAACCGACTTGAAGATCGTACTGTGGATTTAAGTTTGCTATACCCACGGAACCTGTCGTGACAATACTAGTCGCATTTCTAAATTCCACTGTATTTGATGACGTATTACCATTTATAATTATTTCTTCAAAGTTAGAAGCTATGTTAGTAAGTTGTGATCCATCACCAATGAAACTAGCTGCTTGTACATTACCTGTGGCCACTATACCAATATCAGCATTTGTAAATTGGATTGTATTGGATGTCGTGTTTCCATTGTTCGCCACGTCTTCGAAGGTTGTGACGAGACCAGTGAGGTAGGATCCATCACCAATGAACCGGGCTGCTTGTACATTACCTGTGGCCACTATACCAACATCCGCGTTTGTAAATTGGATTGTATTGGATGTCGTGTTTCCGTTATTCGCTACATCTTCGAGGGTTGTGACGAGACCAGTGAGGTAGGATCCATCACCGATGAACCGAGCTGCTTGTACATTACCCGTGGCCACTATACCAACATCCGCGTTTGTAAATTGGATTGTATTGGATGTCGTGTTTCCGTTATTCGCTACATCTTCGAGGGTTGTGACGAGTCCGGTGAGGTATGATCCATCCCCAATGAACCGAGCTGCTTGTACATTACCCGTGGCGACTAAACCGATATTCGGATTGGTGAGTTGAATAGTACCCGTAGAAACATTACCATTGATTACGATTTCTTCCAAGTTTGAAGCGATGTTGTCGAGTTGAGAACCGTCACCAATAAAACTCGTCGCGTAAATATTACCAACGACGTGGATGACATTTGAACCGGTGTCGTCTACATATAGGTTTGAACCCACCGAGAGATCGTGACCTGGTTGTGTATTTGAAATGCCGACAGAACCAGTCGTCACCAAGCTCGTGGCTCCTCTAAATTCAACCGTGTTTGAAGTTGTGTTACCATTAATGATAATCTCTTCGAAGTTTGTCGCTAAATTGGAAAGAAGACCTCCATCACCTTGGAAAAGATTGGAATACACCGTGTCACTCACAACTATATTGTTTTGTACGTGAACATTACCTAGTACATCGAATAAGAATATATTACTTACATCTGGAATTACGTGTTCATCTGTGAATGTATTTTGTGTGTAGCCGATAGAAAACCGATCTTCATCACCGTGGTGGATGAGTGCAATATTGTGACCGGGATGTTCAATAATGAAACCTGTATCTAAATCGTGACTTGGATTGTTATTTGCGATACCCAAAATTCGATCGTTAATAACAAGACTATTTGAAGCAATTGTAATTGAATTACCGAATACATATAGATTACCTGTTATTTCAGTATCCGCATCAATGATAATACTTCCATTATCTCTTCGTATTGACGAATCTACGAGATAATTGTTAGCGCCTACCACTGGTAAGTAATTCTCGGAGAGACTGCCGATAGATACACCCGCGGTTGTTGTGAGACCTGTCAGATTGATTGTATTCGCCACAGTGTTTCCAGTATTCACGACTTGTTCGAGGGTTTGAAGTTTTGTGAGAAGATTGGCGGGTACAATCTTGTGTAGAGTATTTTGGTTAGTACTGCCATCCGTATAGACATATGTGGGTGTTTGTGTGATTACATTTGCGTTTGGAATCGCATTTGTACGGCCGACACCAGTCACGGACACAATACCTTGTGAGACGTGTGGTTTGACCACAATACCTATATTTTGGATAAGGTTGGGAACACCATTTATCTCACCGTGAGGTATGACATTTGATAGACCACCGGGTACCGTGTTACTCACATAGACTGTTTCACCCTCTATGAAACTATCAAGAGGAACACTATCGGCGCGTCCAAATGTAACGATGAGACCCTGTCCGTTTTGAGCCAAATCTTGATACACGATGCCAAGCGCTGGCATTTTCGTGGGATCACGAGCGTCTGCCTTGTCGACGAGAAATGTATCGTTACCAACGGCGCCGGTCGCGTAGACGACGTCACCTTTAGATAATGCAACAGCAGCCTTTGCGTACAAAAATGTATGATTTTGTTTTTGATTCACCCAATTTGAACCATCATAGACGAGCATGTCCTCATTGAGGTAATTTGTCAAAACCACATTCGCCAATTGATCTAATTTAACTTCAACATTTGAAGTCAGATCCGTCGTCAAAGCTGTCGTTGGGTTTGTAAATTGAATGGTATTTGATGTGGTATTTCCCTTATCGCTCACAACTTGAAGTGACACATTTGCCAACAAGCCACCGTCACCGTGGTAGCGTACGGCGTATATGTCCGTGTCGGCTCTAATATCACCCGCGACGTGAAGTTTATGATCGGGTGTATCTGTACCCACACCCATATCACCATCTGTGACGACGGCTATGTTTGGATTGTTAAAAAACACTGTGTTTGAAGTTGTATTCCCATATGACGTAACTTGTTCTAACGTGATATCTGTCAGCGCATTACCGATACCATGATAGTAGGTTGCGGTAACATTACCCGTAACAACCACATCTCGTGTGACACGAACGTCTCGTGTCACATTAACGTCTCGTGTGACATCTACATTCGAACTCGCGACTACATCTTGAGTGACATACAACTTTTTTGAAATATATGCATTTCCAGAGACATCCAATTCATTTGCAATACTTACATTCGAATTGGCAAACACGTTACCGGTAACTGTGAGATCTTTCGTGACTCCCAAGTTTGATGATGCGGTAATATCTCGGGTCACGGTAAGTTCTTTTGATATAAATGCATTACCATTTGTGTAGAGTTCACCTTTTATCACCGCGTCTTTTGACACGACAATATTTGAAGTTGCATAAACGTTTCCAGTCACAGTAATGTCTTTTGTGACATTGACATTTTTTAGTGCGTGTACGTTTCCGGACACATTAACATCCTTTGTGACATTCACATTTTTTAATGCATATACATTTCCACCTACATCCAAGTCATCCCAAACACTAACATTTGATTGTGCAGAGACGTTACCAGACACCGCAAGATTTTTATCGATATCAACGTTTGAAAACGCTTCGATATCCCCAAACGCGGTAATTTTTTTGTTTGCGATTAAGTTTGATGTGTATGTGTCTCTAGATACGTGTAGATCCCTCGAAACCACTATATTTGAAGAGCCAAAAATATTCCCCGTGACATTGAGATTTTGGGTTACATTCACATTTGAAAATGCGTACACATTACCGGTGACATTGAGATGTGACAACGCGTTTGTATTACCAGACACATTGAGGTCTTCAGTTATGTTAACATCCGAAGATGCGTACACATTACCAGATATGTTGAGTTCTTTGGATACGTCAACATTTGAGGTCGCATATAAATTACCATATATAGTTTCATCGTTGTAGACATATAAATTGGCAAACGCACGAGTATCACCCAATACATTCAAGTCTGCATTTGCATTTGTATTTCCAGATACAATAAGTTCTCGTGTCACGATAATATTTGAAGATGCATGCACGTCACCCGCCACATTAAGTTCTTTAGACACGTCAACATTTGAAGCGGCGTACACGTTACCAGTAATATTTAATTCAGCTAGAGCATTCAGATTTCCAGAAATATCCAAAACATTTGAAACTGTTAAATCATTGACAAAAAGTTGTTCATCAATTTTTGCGTCGCCGTGTACAACTAAAATATTTGACGCGGTATCGTCAACGTATAGATTTGAACCAACATCAAGTGTGTGTACGGGCGAAGTATTTCCCACCCCTACATTTGAGTCTGTCACGATAGAACCATACACGTGAAATTTAACATTATTATCGCTATTGGGTGTTATATAGTGTTCGTATGCGTTATTGTCTGTATACCCAAGAAAGAATTCATCTTGACCTTCACGATAACCAATTCCAACGTTGGACACCGCCGATGATCGTGTCATTATAAAACCTAAATCGAAACCCTGATTGGATTCATAGTTATTTTTTCCAAGTTCAACGACGGAGTCGTCTATGAGGAGATTTTGTTGTGTGACTAGGGTTGTATCCCCCAACACTTCCAAATTTCCAACAATAAATAAAGTGTCCGACACGAAAACGTTACCTGTGACATCCATAACATTTGACCCATTCTCGTCGATAAAGAACTTCGTTCCCACATCTAGGGTATGTACGGGATTTGCATTTGCTATACCAACTGAACCCACTGTAACCAAACTTGTATTTGCATTTTGAAATTCCACGGTATATGGTGTGGTATTTCCAGTGGCTGTTACATCTTCGAGTGATTTATCTATATTTTCTCCCGAATCTACAATTTCCTTAGTCACTGTATTATATACAAGTGTGTTTGACAGAACACTCGAATCTTTGCGAATAGGTGCCACATGAAAGCCACTTGTGTTTGCTTCCAAAATTTCGGAGGAGGCGTTAACGATAATAGAATTTATCGCCTGCTCGTCAGGTGTGTATTTACCTATTCTGATCCTCTCGGATCTTTCAATAGTGTTCAGGTTCTTCACCATTTATATAATAAGTCATTTTATTTTAGAAAAGTTCGGTCCAACCAGATTTTTTATATCCAACAAATGTGTCTTTTTCTGTGTCGTATACGATGAGACCGGGTTCGGGTTTTTTAATATTTTCAATTTGTTCACTCGTCAATCGAGGCACTAACAATCCACCTGCCGTGGAGTTTATTGACAACGACGCACACTTATACGCGGTACTCGAACCAATCGTCACCGAGCCGTTACCATCAATAGTCATACTATCTCCAAGGCTTCCATTTGGTCTCTTCGTTTTGAAAACAATACCACCTGGTCTACCTGAACTTAATCCAGCGTTAGCTTTTGTATACGCATTTATTTGTGCGAGTTCATTAATTTTAATCGCATTAACTTCACCCAATTCCGATGTTATATTGGGTTCGCTGTAAATTGATATTCTCGAAGACGGGGTATTTGTACCCACCCCAATATTACCAAGTGTCGACATAGAGGTACCAGGATTTTCAAATGTTACACTACACACGGTATTACTCTCACACGTGGTAACGCTTTGAAGTGTTGGGAGTGGTGGAGTATACTCTTCGAGTGATTTTATACGATCATCAAGTTTGGGTATATCTTCTTTAAAAATCACAACATCATTTTCAATCGTATGAACATTTGATATATATGATTCAAGTATTGGAATTCTATTTTCAACTTTTTGTATTTCGTTTACAAGTGTTTCTAATTTTTTTTCAGTTATACTTATATTTTTTAAAACATTTATCTTTGTCAACTTTATAGACTTTTCAAATTCTGTAGTCATTGTTTGAATTTTAGAATTAAGTTGAGACAAGGGGATTGTCAAGTCTGGAATTTTTGGAATATTATCAATAATCCTATGTAAGCGTAAAAATTTTGGTTGAATATTTTTTTCAACTTTATCTATTTTATTCAAATCAATTTTCAATTTTTCAATACTATTTTCTATGTGTGTGAGATCAACTTTTTCTGGTTTAAATTCTTTGACACTCTGTTCAACATCTTGTATTTTATGATTGAGATTTTGTGATAAAGTTTCCAAAGTACCCACACGTAAATTCAGGGGTTCGAGACTTGGGATACTTTTTTCAACTTCATTTACTTTATTTTCAATTGGACCTAAATTGGGAATACTCGTTTCGACACGTTTTATTTCATTCTCAACTTTTTTGATATTTGGTAAAATTGTTCTTATTTCTTCAATGTCTTTCGTGTGTGTTTCAACATCTTCTTTGAGTGCGATACCTTCAAGTTTTCTACCGTCACCCACAAAAGATGGTGCGATCACACTTGTTTGAGAATAAATGGATTTTTTTGAGCGAAGCGCGCCGTTTAGATACACATTTTCAAGATCGAGTGAAGCTCCGTCGAGATCTTTCAACTGTTTAATAGATATATTTGAAAGAAGACTACCATCGGCCCTTAATTCTCGTGTCACATTGAGATTTTCAAAAGTATCACCGATTTCAAAGTTGAGTTGAACATTTGAAAGAAGACCCGCGTCACCTTCAAAAAATTTAGCTTTTATCGTACCATCTACACAGAGATCCTTATTTATTGAGAGATGGTTGTCCTTTTCAGAAAACTTGATATCTACATTACCACCCACGCGATGCATAACGATACCAATATCTTCTGTGGTGCGTGGTGTTCCTTTGGCTATTTCAAAAATGGGATTATCGACATAGTAATTATGAACCGTGTTTGAATTCACAACATCGAGGTTTTCTACTTCTAAAGAAGAAATCTTTAACTTATGACCTCCGATGTCTACAATTTCTTTTGTTGTGGTGTCATATGCCAACAAATTTGAAGAATACGAACTTCTTATAGGTGACACGTAAAATCCACTGTGTTCAATGTTGTCAATTTTAGCATTCGATGCATTCAATACTATTGAGTTATGTGGTTGATCACACTCGGTAAGACGACCCAATCGTACTTTGTCAGTAGGTTGGGTGACACCTGTTGCTTTCACCATTTATATAATCCCTGATTTTAATTTGCATATACCAAACCCGCCATACCATTCTCAATCTTAAGAATGTTATAGTTCACGGCATATATCGTATCATTCAATGTATTCGTTTCACTGTGTATTTTGGCATTCTCTATACGACTGAAATTAAGTGAACCCGTTGGCTGATTGAGACTTGTTGTCATACAGAATGCATGCATAAATACATCCGGTGATGTTACATAATTTGTATGATAATAATGAGAAATATCCATATAATGTGGTCTAGACCACCTGTATGATGTAAGATCTACACCGTTTATACTCAGTTTGATTCGATTTGTTTGTGACGCGAGGGGACTGCTTCCTGAATTATTTGAACTCGCGATAAACTTTACTGGGTGATTGAAATTCAAATTTTGAATCTGATCACCAGAACCAATGTTCTTTTGGACTTGGAAGATCAACATATCATGACTTCTCGAGGCAATGTTACCACGTTCTTCGTTGTCGAGGTAATAATAATTTGAATAACATTCCCAATTATAAGCACCGGCACCTGACCCCCAACGTATTCTCAATTCGACATCATGATACTGAAGCGCGACGAGTGGTATCGCCGATTGCGGACCTTCACAAAAGAAGAATCGAAGTGGATAAAAAAAGGAACTCGCGCTGCTACCACCTGGGTGTGGTCCGTTTGAACTCTTTGTTACATTTTGGGCCAACATATCGATAGCAATATTCTCACAGAATGTTGAATCTTGTTCGTCGATGATCTGACCCCCGATGACGAGTTGTACACTTTCAATCAAATTTTCCCAGTTTGAACTTTCACTAGCTTCTGCACCGTTATCTATCGTGAAATAGGTGTACCCTAGTAGATCTCCACTTCTTTCGAATTTAATCGTTGAGAGTGAATTGTTTTTCACGGCACCGTGAATTACCTGCTTTTCGATGGACTGTGAAAAGTTGGAGTGTCGTTTAAATGTTGAGTTGAAAAATGAAATCTCAGGATCACCGACGATGTGTTCATCCTGAGCCCCCATACACACTAACTGAACAATACCCGAAGACATTGTATACTACTTTAATATAAGAAAATTACAAGTTTGGTTTTCTACACACGAAACGAATCACCAAAAAGTTGTCCGCGGAGACGGATGGATTTTTGATAGTGTTTCCATTTTGATCCCTAATCGTAACCCTGAAGCGATCCACGCGACTGATGGGGTCAATGTACTGGTTGGCAATTGGATAATTATCTTTAAACACGATAAGAGAATCACCTGTGGCGTGTGAAGTGTTCTCTGTCACGAGACTCGCAAACGCATTGCGAAGAATTGTCATGGTTGACTGACCACCGAGAACATTAGATGCACGATCATTGAAGTTTGTATCAAGTTCTTCAATGGAAACATAACAATGTTCAGTCACTACATTCGAGTGAATGTGGGCTGCAAGGAGTCTAGCCTGAACAACGTTACGAAGTGGTTGTTCAAGATAAGAGGTAAAAGTATTGGCACTCGCTTGTCCAATGGAATCTAAAGTGATAGTGTGATATTCATAATTGAGATCTGGAATGGTCTCAGTGGGTGAAGTGATCAGCGCCATTTATATTAGCTTAGATTAAAGATCCACCGATTCCCCCCTCAATTCCATAAGACGCGTGTCCGTCGACAAGCTTGGACGCACCACAGAGACCCCCTGGAGTGAGGCTCATAGAATATGGACTACCCTCCTTTCCTTGTCCAGCCGCACACTCCAACTTGTGTTCGAGATCAAAGATAGACTTTTCACTCACCGTCTTTATGGTGATTGGTCTGGGTTGATAACCACTTCGCATAGTAGAGAGGACAATGATGATCGCCATGAGAACGAGGATCGATGTGATCGCGTTTCGGTTCGTTCGGTTGAACTTAAACATTTATAATATACATATATATTTTTCTAAAGTGCGTTAAAGGTAATTTAATAGTTTCCTTATAGAGAGTAGATGGACGAAGAAATAGTCATTGATCGTGGTAGTACTCATGTGATGAAATTGGACGCTGACGAACAGGCCCTGATGGATGAGATTGAAATTTCAATTCCCCGACCCCAGCCTGTGCATCGTCAGGCTGATCCGAGGAGACCTAAACCACAACCACAACACCAAGAAGCTATGGATGCGTTCGTAAATCCAAACAAACAAACAGCCCCCACCCAATCTTACCCCGACGAAGAAGTTGACTACGGTGAAGATGAACCAACTTTTTATGATGACGACGAACCAATGGGTGGTGAAGAAAGTGAAAGACCGTCCAAGGGGTACACGTCGGTCGATGAAGAAAAAACCGACCTTCTCAACAAGTTGGCTCGACTTGAAAAGAAGGGGTTTAATGTAAACAAACGACTCAATGCGTATTCAAATCTTGAAGAACTACGCTCTGAAGTAAAGAGAATTACATATAGTATTGACGTGGAACAATCTATCCGATTCTCCAGGCGCATGCTAATTGCCTGTGTGACAGGTCTTGAATTCCTTAACAAGAGGTACAACCCATTTGAGATTCAGCTTGAGGGTTGGTCTGAGTCAGTGATGGAAAATGTCGACGACTATGATGGTGTTTTCGAAGAACTATATGTTAAATACAGGTCCAAGGTCACAGTCGCACCAGAAATCAAGCTTATCATGATGCTTGGTGGTTCGGCGATGATGTTTCACTTGACGAATAGCATGTTTAAGACAGCGTTGCCAAATATGAATGATGTTCTCAAACAGAATCCAGATCTCGTAAAGAATATGATGACTGCTGTCCAAAATACGACGCGATCACCAGACCAACCCGCAGTCGATGCTCCAGTCGGTGGTACGGGTAACTATGAGATGCGAGGCCCCGGTGTTGACATTTCCAGTCTCATGGGTGGAATCATGATGCCACCACCACCACCAATGAATACATCAACTATAAGCGCGACCACACAACAAGTTGATGACGATGATATCTCTGACATTGTCTCGATTTCTGGCGAATCAACAGGGGGTGAGGTGAAGGAGGTGAACGTCGACGCGTCCAAGCCAAAGAGAACCCGCAGAAAAAAGAAGACCGAAATTAATCTCTAAGTAAAGTATAATAATGATAGGTTATTGTCCCCTTGAGGAGCTAGAACCTCCCGTGCGGCGTCAGGAAGTAGCCGTCGTGGAAAAACCTGAGACCAAAACGGGTCTCGAAGAAACAGAATGTAATTACGCAGTGATGGCTTTTGTCGTCGGCGTTCTTATTTTGGCACTCGCCGATTCTATGGAAAAGTAAAAGGATCCCCTTTTTTACCTCGTTTGAGTTATGAAACTTGGTAAAAATGGTTTATTTTAATTGTTGAATTTCATTTCGAAGTTCTTTGATGGCTTCGATGAGAATACCCGCTAGGTTACCGTATGCCACAGAATATGTCGTCTCCTCAGAACCGTACACAGCTTCCGGGAGAACTTCTTTCACCTCCTGTGCTAAAACACCTGTTTTTCGTTCACCTCGATGATCGAATGTGTATCCACCCATTTGACACACCTTATCGAGGGCGTTTTCAATTCTCTCTATATTCGATTTAAAACGTCTGTCTGAAAAGGCGGTAATATCGTCACCGGCGTAAATCTTTTTGGCCACTCCCAAACCACCGCGTACCTGAAGCGCTCCCGACGTTGTACTTGTTGAGTCTGTAGTACTCGTAAACGAACCCGTACTCCACGAGGAACGATCATAGGCTGACTTGACAGCTTTTGAGGTTGCAGCTCTTATGGTTGATGTACTGTTTATCGCGTCATTCAACTGCACAACACCTTGCGCACTTGTAGACGCATCTGGAAGACGACTCACACCGATGGTTCCAGAATCTATGTCACCCCCATCTATACTACCAGTAAAACTGTCTGCGTAAACATTTCCGGCAACACCGAGACCTCCAGATACTGTGAGAGCCCCAGTCGCCGTAGATGAAGATGCCGTAGTACCCGTAAACGAACCCGTACTCCACGAGGAACGATCATAGGCTGACTTGACAGCATTTGCGGTTGCAGCTTTTGTGGTTGATGCACTGTCTGTCGCGTCACTCAACTCCACAACACCTTGCGCACTTGTAGACGCATCTGGAAGACGACTCACACCGATGATTCCAGAATCTATGTTACTCCCATCTATACTACCACTAAAACTGGTTGCAGTTACAGAACCTGATATATCTATAGGTAAATTACCCGTCTCATCCAAGATGATTTGATTAGATGATGCGTCACTATTTGTTAAACCAAACATTAACTTTGATTCCGATGTATCGTAAAAAATGGCTACATTTGAATTGGGTTTACCAAAAAGTAAACCAACATCCTTACTACCACTGTCATTTCCCTGACCAAGTGAAATGATAGTATCCTTAACCGTAAGTGAAGTAGAATCCACTGTAGTTGTGGTTCCGTTTACCACAAGATTCCCACTGACAGTTACATCCTTACCGACATATATATTTTTAGCAACACTTAGACCACCCGTGGTTACCTGAAGAGCACCAGTTTGCCCAGAAGTTGCGTCTTCGAAATTTGTTAACAGAATTTTATTACTTGATGAATTTCCAGAACCATTCGTAACCGCCTGTAAGGTTGTGGCGAGACCAGTAAGTCCCGAACCATTACCAATAAATTTGGTCGCGTAAACATTTCCGGCAACACCGAGACCACCGGTTATTACGACAGCCCCAGTCCCCGTAGATGTAGATGGCGTTGTGTTTGTAATACTTAAAGCCTGGTCAGTTGATGGATCACCCTCGGTAACCGCCTGTAAGGTTGTGGCGAGACCAGTAAGTCCCGAACCATTACCAATAAATTTGGTCGCGTAAACATTTCCACCAACACCGAGACCACCGGTTATTACGACAGCCCCAGTCACCTTAGATGAAGATGGCGTTGTGTTTGTAATACTTAAAGCCTGGTCAGTTGATGCATCACCCTCGGTAACTTCTTGAAGTGTTAATGGGAGACCGGTAAGTCCCGAACCATTACCAATAAATTTGGTCGCGTAAACATTTCCGGCAACACCGAGACCTCCAGATACTGTGAGAGCGCCAGTCCCTGTAGATGTAGATGGCGTTGTGTTTGTAATACTTACAACCCGGTCAGTTGATGCACCTTTTGTGGTAACCGCTTGTAAGGTGACTGTATTGTTCAATTTACCGACATCTATTGTAGCATTTTGAATATTATCATTGTGAATTGTGAGTAGACCTATTTCACTTCTATTATCACCTATGAGTGAAGAGCTTCCACCAGTAACTGTGTGTCTTTGGAGTTTTGAACCCGCAATTTCATTGTTTTCAATTTGCCCAAGTGTTAATTCAGTTGACTCAAGTTTTGAGAGTGGTATACCGAGGTCTTGAATCTGTGTACCTGTGATCGTACCATTCGCTATCTTTGCCGCGGTGACACTTTGATCGGAAATCTTCGTAGTCGTCACGGCGGCGGCGCTCAATTTTGTACTTGTCACCGATGTATCACCTAACTTCGTGGTCGTGACAGAGGCGTCACCCAACTTCGCGGTTGTCACAGATGTGTCATTTATTTTGGATGTGGTAATAGATGAATCATTGAGTTTAGCCGTCGTCACGGCATTATCGGCAAGTTTTGTGGTGGTAATAGCTAAATCAGCTATTTTGGGGGTTGTGACATTACCATCTCCAATAAAAGCTGTACCAACGGCACCCGGTGCGATTTTATCTGCAGTCACCGCACCACTTGCAATTTTTTCACTAGTGACACTTCCATTGGCTATTTTAGCTGCTGTTATTGTGGAGTTGGCAACTTTATCACCTGTTACACTTAAATCCTCAATTTTAGATGTTGTTATTGCCGAATCAGCGACTTTATTTGTTATCACAGCATTTGTTGCGAGTTTTTCTGCCGTGATTGTTGCAGCACCGATACCCAGAGATGATAAGGAACCAGTAATAACAGCGGCTGGTATATTAGTAAGACCCGACCCAGAACCCCTGAAAGTGGTAGCTATGACTTCACCTGAAGCGATAAGACTCGTAGTGGGATTTGCCAGTTGTAGGGTCACCGACGTGGTGGCGGACTGTTCCATTACCGCTTGTAGATTTGGGGCAATATTTGCTATCGAACCCGCTTGTATTTGAAAATCACTTGCTTTGACAGCGCCATCGATAGATACATTTTTGTCACCATTACCATTGTTCTCGCCAAGAGTGGTGACAAAAATATGCGTGAGTTGCCCGGCGTTGCCAAGGAACGGCATATATATTAGTTTCCGAATAAAATTCCAGCCATTCCGTTCTGGATACGAATTACATTATAGTTTAAGGCATAAACAACTATATCTTCATTTGTTCTACTACTTCCTTTTACTGGATTTTTAATCACAAGTTCTGCATTATCGAGACGACTAAAATTACAAGTACCGTTCGGTGTGTGTGTAGATGCATTTCTACAGAAGTGATACACGTAGTATCTAGTATAAAAAGCAGCCTTTTCAATTTCATCGTATTGGATAATACCATACTTGGAATATTTGTAATTTTGTACAGTGTGAAAATAGACTGGGGTCATATCTTCAACCAATGGTGAGCCATTTAAAATTATGTCAGCCGTATCAAATGTAAATTTATCATTTACAAGGGTTCGTTCCTTCGCCTTGAAACCAAAGAAAATACTTTTCACCGGATGATTGAAGTAAGAAAGATCAATTTTAGGATCTGTATATGCATGTCTTTGAACCTGTGTGATGAGAAATTCTAATTTGTTATTCACGAAATACTCCCGTTCATCGGTGTCCAAAAATATATAACTTCCACACACGCGAACGTTGGTAGCTGCGTGATTTTCAAATGTGACTTTTATTTCTACTGGGTGGTATTGAAGTGCCACGAGGGGTAAAAACATGTCGTTGTCACAAAAGAAAAAATGAAGTGGTAGAAAATTAATGTTAGAACTTGAAACCGCGTTATTGATTTCTTGAGATTTCGTGTATGTGTCAGCCAAATAATTTTGCCATATACCCGTCATGTAGTCATATGTTTGCGAATCAACGAGTGTACCACCTATATACAGGTCAAAACGCGCACCGTCAAATTTAGTAAGAAGGTCATCACCCTCTAACCAAATACCATCGAGAAGATCACCATAGGTTGGAACTGTGATTGTGTTATCCGAACTCGATAGATTTTTCTTTATCAGTTTGGGGGACTGTGAAAAATTTTTTTGACGCGTGTATTTTGTTCTAAAGAGGGATGTACCACTCTCCTGATTTGTGATATATACATCTTGAACGCCCCTGGATATTAACTGAACAAGAGCGCCAGACATCTCTACTAATAAGAGACATTTTTAACTTTAACCACCTTCTAAAACTTTAATTCTTGTCTCCAATTCCTGTATAGACTTCACGAGATAGGGAATGAGTTGGTGATAAGTCACAGTTGAGGGTTTGGGACCCCAAGCACTGTAGTCTGGATCATCTTGTGGGTCATCTGAAGGTGCCAGGGGCTTTTCTTCAGTTGGCTCCGCCCCCTTACCTAAGATAACCATGTGTCTCAATTCGGGTGCGTCGTACCATAGATCTTGAGCCATGAGACCCGATTCATGACCAATGACATTTGAACTCCCAATATCTTCCAACTTATCATAGTTTTGGGGTTTGAGTTTGAGGAGGGTGTCTGTGGCATTTTCGATGTGGACCACTGTCTAATAAACGACATTAGACCAACTTAGCAGACATGAGCGCCGCCTTGTAGTTGCCATGATCCACGAGGGTATACACGGGTTCGGTTTCACCCGTCTCTTCCCAGACGATTTGACCGTTTTCATCGAGGACACCGACAAGTTCTTGGCGAATCTCAGTTTCGTCGTATGCACCTTCTTCTATCTCCACGGGGCTCTCTACAATGTCCACTCTATAGTAGACAGTCTTTTGTGTCTCCGTGTATTCAGATTGTTCTTCTGGTGTCAGGTCATCGATCGATAGCTCATCGCTGTACGTGAGTTTGCTTCGTTCATTCTCCGCGAGTGTCTCATACTTTTGCTTGCTCACCTCGTTGCCACTGGCGTCGAAATACATAGTATCGAGACCCTCCTCGTGAATCTTTCGATACACGGTCTTGGTTTTCTTCGTCTTGCGTCGTTCGCACAAGTTTTGTTCATATTCATATAAATCAACGATGACTTCAGTCTTTTGAATGTAGTACACCACATTCGACATTTCTCGTTTTGGCACACGAATGGGTCTTCGTGTGGGTTCTGTGAAATCACAGTCTTGAGTGACCTTGGCGACTGTATAGTTCATAAGAGCGCCGTCACCTTGTTTTTGTGTATACCCGGGAGCCACATTGGACGTCGTCACGAGATCCCCCGATTCGAGTGAGCCAGCCACATCCATGACCCAGATTTGAGTATCACCCTTGGTGTCCACGAGCGTATCGTAATCGTTGGTATCCGTCATTTTGTTAGAGACGACCCCGTACCATTTCTTGTCCATGTAGACATTCGAGAGCGCCACGATGGGTGTGGTATTCGTCTTGTGGGTGTTGGTGTTGGCACTCACGACGAGACCCACAGTGTTTTGACCCCACACGTTCGAAACGGTGGTCTTTGAACGAGGGAGTTCGGTGACGATTTCTTGAATGGACTTGATCGTGTACGGAATGAGTTGATCGTATTGGACTTGTGCAGGATCACTTCCCCACGCGGAATAGTCGGGATCGTCTTCGAGATTATCACTGGGGGCTGGGGACTTTTCTGGTGTTGGGTCGGCGTACGCCCCCAAGTGAACGGCGTGTCTCAATTCAGGTGCGTCGTACCACACGTCTTGCGCCATGAGACCAGACTCGTAATGTGAAATGTCGGGTTCATCCAATTTGAACTTTTTGAAGTAGCTTTGTGGCGACAGTTTCATGAGCGTCGTGGTCGCGTCCTTGATGCGCACTTCCTTGACCTTCAGACGATCATCGGAGCTGGAGTATGAAATTTCACCACTTGTTGCGTCGTAATACATAGCCGTACCAGTCTGGCTGCGCAGGGGTTTCACAAAGAACGCACTGGCGGTGGTTGTTTGTAGGGTAGAGTTGACGGCGTTGATGGCGATGGTGTTGTTGTGTTGGTCGTCCCGACCTGCGAAGTACCCCAGAGCCACGGCGTGGCTTCCCTGACTTGACTCCGCACACCGGTACCCTATAGCGATAGAGTTGCTGCCTTGACTTTTCCAACCCGCCTTCGTCCCTACAGCGATGGAACGCGCACTTTGAGAGCTCTGACCCGCTCGTTGTCCCAAAGCCACTGAGGAGTTGTTTTGGTTGTATTGACCCGATTCGAACCCAATAGCGACGCTGGAAATTTGTTGATAGCTCTCACCCGCGCGACCGCCCACGGCGACGGACTCGCCGCGTTGAATCCAATGGCCCGCTCGCCACCCTATAGCCACCGCTTGAGAACTTTGACTTTCGTAACCCGCTTGAAGTCCCACGGCGACGCTATAACTACTCTGAGTTGAAAATCCCGATTGGAAGCCTATAGCCACACTATAGGGTCTTTGATTCCAATAGCCGCTTTGGTTTCCAATAGCCACCGATTGAGTTCCCTGTTGTACACGACCACACCAGTAACCAATGCCGACAGATTGGGCTCCTTGATACCTCCAGCCAGCTTGGTGGCCTATAGCCACAGATTGAGTCCCCTGTATATCGTGGCCAGCGTTATAACCCATAGCCACCGATTGAGTAGCTTGGTACGATTGTCCGGCATTGGAGCCAATAGCCACGGATTGGGCATTTTGGGACAATTGACCAGCCACATAACCGATAGCGACCGATTCTGACCCTTGGGCTGTTTTACCTGACTCAAAACCAATGGCGACCGAAAAGGCATTTTGACCTGTTTGTCCAGAGGTATCCCCAACAGCAACGGATTGAGATCCTTGGTTGATCTGACCAGCTTCGTGACCGATAGCGACTGATTGGGACCCCTGGGTGGATTGCCCAGACT
>VMHT01097122.1_pt1 | contig 18169 bp, 17 predicted proteins | sample 4693611 | NCBI WGS metagenome assembly VMHT01 (sample SAMN12280063, study PRJNA550983) | marine metagenome | isolation source: seawater sampled from same location over 5 years 0.02-0.2 micron viral filtrate | place: USA: collected off the coast of southern California halfway between the port... ...
AGCTGAATAATAATATAAATCTTGATAATCAATTTTAGGATATTTTGGCTTTTGCCATTCAGGTTCTTTTAAATTTTTGAATCTTTCAAATGCTTTTAATCTAAAATCTAACATCCATTTTGGCTCTTTTTTAATGTTAGATATAAATTTTATTACATCTTCATTTAAACCTTTGGGGGCTCTAATATTTTCAATATCAGTTGTAAAACCGTATTTATAATCTTTTAGATTTTCTATATCTTTTTCTCTAGTATCCATTCCTATACTCTTCTTTCACTATTATCTTTTACTAAATCGTCTAAACTTTTTTCATCAAAAAAATTATTGATATGATTTTCTAGTTCATCCCATAAATTATGAGTCAAACATTTTGTTGCTTTACCATTGCATCCTTTTTTTGAATCTTTTTTGCATTGAACAGTTTTGACTTTTTCGTCTACTGCATCAAAAATATTTGAAAGTTTTATCTCTTTTGCTTTTTTATTTAAAATATATCCCCCTTGAGTTCCTCTCACACTCTGTACAATTTCTTTTTTTCTAAGTTTTGAGAATATTTGCTCTAAGTAGTCTAAGGAAATGCCTTGTCTCAAAGAGATATCTCTAAGAGAAACTGGATTGATATTATTAAATCTTGCCAGGTCTACTAAAGCCATAACCGCATATCTGCCTTTAGATGTAAGTTTCATAAATCTGCTGTTTTAAGGGGTATATATAAACCTGACTAAAATAGTCAAGTATCTAATTTAAAAAAAAAGACTAACATTTTGTCACGCAGTTGTGATAAACCTAATTTTTTTTTGAGAATAATAATCAATACTAATTATGGATAATAAAATAGTTGAAATATTTATACCTGGGCCTGCGGGCAGGCTTGAAGCAAAATATTTTAAAAGTAAAAAACCAACTTCACCTATTGCTTTAGTCTTGCAGCCTCACCCTCAATATGGTGGAACAATGAATAACAAAGTTGTCGTAGAAACTTTTCATACATTTATGGAAAATGATTTTTCTGTTTGCAGAGTAAATTTTAGAGGAGTTGGAAAAAGTGATGGTGAATTTGATAATGGTCAAGGAGAATTAGCAGATGCAGCGGCAGCTTTAGACTGGTTAGAGAGAGAAAATCTTGATAATTCTCAGTGTTGGGTATCTGGTTTTTCTTTCGGATCTTTGATAGCAATGCAACTTTTAATGAGACGACCAGAAATTAATAGATTTATTGCAATATCTCCTCAACCAAATGCTTATGATTTTACATTTTTATCACCGTGTCCAACTTCTGGATTAATGATTTATGGAAAAAAAGATGAACTTGTTCCTGTAGAATATATTAATGAATTAAAAAAAAGGTTAAGTTCACAAAAAGGAATTGAAGTTGAATTTGAGTCCATTTCAGAGTCAAATCATTTTTTTTCTAAAAATGAAGGTCCTTTAGTAAAAAGTTTGGATAAATATATAAAAAAAGAAACAGCTATTTACTAAAAATTTTCAATTATTATTCCACCAATAGTTGGGTCTTTGCATCCAGTAGTAGTAGGAAAAGAAATAGGTTTTCTTAAAAGTGATCTAACTGCTAAAAATGCAAATGCTTGAGACTCAATAAAATCTCCATCAATCTCGTATTCATCTATAAGATTTATACTTATCCTTTCAAAGTTTTTTTCGATTTCTTCCAATAAATATTTATTCTTTCTACCCCCTCCACATACTAACCAATTATTTTTGTTAGATTGAGTCTTGGTATGAGCATAAGCCATTCCATCTGCAATTAGTTTTGCTGTAAATTTTGTAATAGTTGCTGCACCATTTTCTAAGGAAAGACCTTTTGCAAAAAAAATATCAAAGTCTTTTATATCTAAAGATTTCTTATATGAAGGGTGATGATTAAAATTTTCCAGAGCTTGATTTAAAACTAACATATCAGTTTTACCTGATCTTGCAATCAAACCTTCTTTGTCATAATACTCTTTTGAATTTTTTCTAATCCATTCATCTATCAAGCAATTACCTGGTCCTATATCATGAGCATGTAACTTAATATCATGCCAGAGATTTTTCCAGTTTGATGTAGTTGTGATATTTGCAATACCTCCAATATTTAAAAAGTTGATCGGAAATTTTAATTTGAAATCTTTGTTTATCTTATTTGCTACTGCATTATGATAAATTGGAGTAAGAGGCGCCCCTTGTCCCCCATTTTCTAAATCATTTTTTCTAAAATTATATATAACTTTTTTTTTTGTTAATTGAGATAAAAGACCTCCATCACCTAATTGTTTAGTTATTTTTTTGCTTGAATCATGAAAAATTGTTTGTCCATGAAATCCTATTACATCTATCTTAGATTTTGATATTTTAAATATTTCATTTACTATCTTGCTATTAAATAAAGTAATCTCTCTCTCTAGAGCTTTAATCTCATTTAAATTTTTATCTAATTCCTCAAAATCTGTGATTTTGGCTCTTATTTTTAATAGTTTCTGAATTAACTCTTTATCGTACTCAAAATATTTATCTAAAATAGATGAATATTCTTCGTTACCATCTGTTTCAATTATGGAAACATCTACTCCATCCAAAGATGTACCACTCATTAGACCCATTGCTGTATAAATTTTTTCCATTCTTATTTTATTTTATTAAATAATGTATAATGTGGAATTATAAACTTATGAATAAATTTTTAAAAGAATTTAAAGATAGAGGATATTTCTATCAATGCACAAATGAAGAACAATTATCTCATTTATTAGATAAAAAAAAGATTAAAGCTTATATTGGATTTGATTGCACAGCTGAAAGTTTACATGTTGGAAGTCTATTACAAATAATGTGTTTAAGATTACTTCAGCATCACGGACATCAACCAATAGTTTTATTAGGTGGTGGCACTACCAGAATTGGTGATCCCTCAGGAAAAGATAAAACACGAAAAATATTATCGGAAAAGGAAATAGAAAAAAATTCTAAAAATATTGAAAAAATATTAAAAAATTTTTTAGATACAAGTAATAAAAAAACAAAACCAATTTTTGTAAATAATTATAAGTGGCTTAAAAACTTAAACTATATATCTTTTTTGAGAGACATTGGAAAACATTTTACAATTAATAAAATGTTAACATTTGATAGCGTCAAAACTAGATTAGATAGAGAACAATCTTTAAGTTATATGGAATTTAATTATATGATTCTTCAAGCTTATGATTTTTTAGAATTAAATAAAAAAGAAAATTGTGCTTTACAGATAGGTGGATCTGATCAATGGGGAAATATTGTTAATGGTGTTGATCTAATCAAAAGATACTCTGATAATCAAGCTTTTGGATTAACAACTCCACTTATTACTTTAGCCTCTGGAGCAAAAATGGGTAAAACCGCTGATGGTGCTATTTGGTTAGATAAAAAATTTTTATCTGCATATGATTACTGGCAATTTTGGAGAAATACAGATGATAGAGATGTTGTCAAGTTTTTAAAATTTTTTACTGACGAAAATTTAGATAATATAGAAAAATTACAAAACGATGATATTAATAATTTAAAAATTTTACTTGCAAATAAAGCAACTGAAATGCTTCACGGAAAAAAAGAAGCAAAAAATTCAGAAAAAATTGCTAAGGATACATTTTCTGATAATTCATCAGGATTAAATTTGCCATCAATTAAGATTAAAAAAAATCTTTTAAATAAAAAAATGAATATTATTGATTTAATTATTATCTCTAAGTTTGAAAATTCGAAAAGCGAAATAAGAAGATTGATTAAAGGTAACGCAGTCAAACTTAATAATGAAACCGTTAATGATGAAAAACTTTTTATAGGAAATAGTTTTTTTAATGATAATTATCTTAAACTTTCGATAGGAAAAAAAAGACACATAAAAATTGAATTAATTTAATTTTTTTTTATTTTTTCCAAAGTTCTTGTTATAAATCTTGGGGTTAAAGTTTTAATTGGATTTACTGTTGTTTCTAGTTTTTTTGGTGGGCCTTTAATTTTAAAACTTACACCAAAAACACCTTCACCAGTTTTTGTTCCCACTAAAATTTGACCTAAAATAGGTATTGAACCTATTACTTTATTTATCGTAGTAGCGGGTACAAGAGTTCCTCTTAAACTAACGAGCTTATTTTTTTCGATATAGCCATCCATTAATATTGAGATAGCAGGACCTATTGCATATATCTCATTAATTGTCATCAATGAAGGTTCATTTAAAAATTTCATTTCAAATTCATTAAATCTAATACCTTCACCTGATAATAAGTCTGCAATACCTTGAAGAGAGGCTAAAGTTAATAGTCTAGTTAATGCTGGAACTTCTTTTAATTTAAAGTCATAAATTTTTAAATAAGAGTCCGTCTTGTTGCCTTTATTTATGGAATGAAAATCTAAAGTTCCATTGCTAAAACCTTTGATAAATTTATATTTTTTTACAAAAGGTTTTGCTTTATCTGAAAATAACGTTGTTATTTTTTCATCATTTTTTGAGACGACAGAGAATTTAAGCTTTTCTTTGTCTGGAAAAAAAGCCTCCAAATCACCATCTAAAATGTTGCTATTCAATAAAACTAAATTACCTTTGAGATTTCTAATGCTAAACTCCTCATCTAATCGAATGTTTTTAATTTTTATTTTAAGATAAATTTTTTTTTTAAAGATAGATAATTTTTCTTCTTCATCTGAGCTTGTAAGATGATCTAATAAATGATTAGCGTTTAAATGATCGCCACTTAATATGTAATTTTTTTGATTATTTATAATTTTGAATTTATTAATTTGGTTTTCTTGATCCATATAATCAAATCTAGCTTGGCTCAATTCAACTATCTTTAAGCTTTTATCAAATATAGCATTTTTTAACTCAATTTCATCCTCCTCATTTTTTAGATTAAGTGAGTCTATTTTAATTGAGCCATTTTGATCTTTGTTACCTTTAAGTTGAATCTTTAATTTAGTCTTATCATTTTTTCTATAGTTCAAAAAATCTATTAAAAATTCATTTTCATTAATAATTAAAGAAGTATTAAAATAAATTTTTTTGTCTTTTTTAGAAACAACATACTCTATTTGATCCTTACTTTTTTGGAGTAGAACATTCCCTGAGCCCCTGCATCTAAATTCATTTTTATAATAATCAATTTCAATATTATGATTTGTCAAATATATTTGTTTATTTATTTGTGGAAAAAAATTTTCTAAATCAAAATTATTCAATATCTTAGCCTCATTAAATTTGATTTTTGATTTAAGCTTAAAATCTTTAATCTTAAATTTTTTATCCAGCTTAAATGAGAATATATTTTCTGAGTTAAGATCAATTTTTTGAATTCTTACTTTGCTGTCTGCAATAAATTCATCAAAAAAATTTTCTTTAATTATTAAATTTTTGTTAATAATTTTTCCATCAATATAAACTTCATTTTCTACATTTTTTGTAGTTAATTTTTCAAAAGATAAATTTAAACCTTCGTATAAAAAAGTTATTTCTTGAAAAATAGAATTCTCTTGTCCAACTTGAAAGTTAAAGTTTATTTTTTCAAATTCATATTTCTTAAAAAAATCAATTTTACCATTTCTAACAAAACCATTTATTTTATAATTATTTTTTACATTTCCATTTTCATCAAATTCAAGTTTTATATCTGCCAATATGTAACCTTTTTTTATAAAATTTTCTAAAATGAAAAGCTTAGGATCCTTTTTAACTGTTCTTATCAAAGAAATAAGCTTTCTAACTTCTAGTGTTTTTGTTGATATATCTAAATTTCTAAGTGGAAAACTATCTTTAAATATTGAATTCAATGAAACTTGTGTTTGGATTGACTCTAATTCAAATATTTGGTTTTTAAATTTTATTTTTGGTCCAAGAGTTTTTGAGTTAAACTGAAAATTTAATGGATCTAGTACTAATTTTACCTCTTTTAATTCAACCTCTATATCCTTAGAAAAATTTGTTAATTTTTTTTTAATTTGATTATTAAATTTAGTAGTCTCTAAACCAATTAAACTTAAGTATAATATTGATATGATTATTAGTGAAAATAATATTAATAAAATTTTAAAAATTTTTTTTTTCATTTAATTTGGTATAAAGACTCTTCTAAAAAATTATCAATTTCACCATCTAGTATTTTATCAGGACTTGTGCTTTCAAAGTTTGTTCTGTTATCCTTAACTAATCTATATGGTTGAAGTACATACGATCTAATTTGATGCCCCCAGCCTATGTCTGATTTCGAAATTTCTTTATTTTCAGTTTCTTTCTCCTTTTTTTTTATTTCATGATCATATAACCTTGCCTTGAGCATATTCATGCATGTTTCTTTGTTTTTATGTTGAGATCTCTCATTTTGACATTGTACTACAATTTTTGATGGTAAATGCGTAATTCTAACAGCACTATCTGTTGTGTTTACATGTTGGCCACCTGCTCCGCTTGATCGATATGTATCTACTCTCAAATCCTTTTCTAAAATTTCTACATTCACACTTTCATCAACCACTGGGTAAATCCAAACACTCGCAAAACTAGTATGTCTTCTAGCTCCAGAGTCAAATGGAGATATTCTAACCAGCCTATGAATGCCCGACTCTTTTTTTAACCAACCATAAACATAATCTCCCTCAATTTTAATTGTAGAGGATTTGATTCCCGCTTCATCACCTTTATGCTCACTAATCAAATTTGATTTGAATTGTTTTTTGTCTGACCACTTAAGATACATTCTTCTGAGCATATCTGCCCAGTCTTGACTCTCAGTACCTCCTGCGCCAGCATGTATTTCAATATAACAATCAAGTGAGTCTGCTTCTTTAGACAAAAAACACTTAATTTCATTTTTTTTTGCTAAATTTCTAAGTTCTTTAATATTTGAATAAATGTCATTTTTGATATCTTGATTATCTTCCTCTATTGCTAACTGATACAAATCATCAGTATCCTTTATTTTTGAATTTGATTCCTCTAATGATTTAATCAAATCTTCAAATAATTTTTTCTCTTTTATGATTTTTTTGGAGTTAATCTTATCTTGCCAAAAATTAGTTTCTAGCATTCTTTTATTGTGATTTTCTATTTTTAAAAAGATCTTATTTTGCTCAAAGATACTCCTTAATTCTCTGATTGATCTTTTCTATTTCTTTTTTAAAATTTAAATAATTTTCATCCATTAATAAAACCTTAGTATATTATTCGTATCCAATCTATTACTATTTGAGAGTAATATTTTACCATCCAAAACATTATGACTTTTAAATGACTCCATAATTGTATTTTTTGAGGTAAATTTTGCTTTTTGACCTGTGTTAGAGTCTACTATCATCATGGTTATATCGTCAGCTACTTTGAAAGGCCTAGCTTCGGATTTTTTAACAGCTTTTTTAACAAAATTTTCAAATATAGGTAAAGCCGTCTTAGAGCCAGTTTCAAATTTTCCTAGAGGTTCTGGGTTATCCATTCCCACATAAACCCCAATAACAAAATTTGAAGTAAAACCTATAAACCAAGTATCAGTATTTTTATTTGTTGTGCCAGTCTTACCAGCTAAATTTAATTTTAATTTTTTTAATTTTTTTCCTGTTCCTCTTTGAATAACGCCCTCTAATATAGAAGTGATTTGATATGCTGTTTGCGGAGAAAAAACTTTTTTATAGTTGTCTTTTATTTCTGGATATATCTCACTCGTAAACGATATTTGATCACAATTAATACATGTTCTATTTTCATTGTTTACTAATGTATATCCCTCACTATCCTGTACTCTATCAATTAGAATAGGTGTTATTAATTTTCCACCATTAACAAATGCTGAGTAAGCAGATGTTAAACTTAACAAAGTAGTCTCTTTTGATCCCAATGATATAGATAACAATTCATCAGGATTTTCATAAATACCTAAATTTTCAGAAAAGTTTACAACTTTATCTACTCCTAAATTCTGGGCTATTCTTACAGTCATAAGATTCCTGGATTTTTCAAGTCCTACTCTTAATGTCGAAGGTCCATAAAATTTTTTTCCATAATTTTCTGGTTTCCACATTTTTAAATCTGAACCTTGATCTAAAACTAAAGGAGCATCTAAAACTAAAGAGGTTGGAGTATAACCATTCTCTAATGCAAGTGCATAGACAAATGGTTTAAAAGCAGAACCTGGTTGTCTCAAGGCCTGAGATGCTCTGTTAAATTCACTATTTTTAAAACTGAAACCACCACTAAGTGCTAATACTCTTCCAGTATAAGGATCCATAACAACTATCCCACCATTAATTCTAGGAAGTTGTTTCAAGCTATATTTATTACTTTTTATATTCTTAACATAAAGAACATCTCCAACATTAAATATTTCATCAAGTTCTTTTTTAATCCAAGAAATATCTTTATATTCAATTATACCATTTTTTTTATTTTGAGTTTCAATTTCAATTTGAAATTGATTAATCTCTTTCACTATAGCAATTTCCCAACCAATCGATTTTTCTAATTTGAAATTATCTAGTCCCTCAAACCAATTTTTTTTATAAGTTAGGTTTGTTAATTCTCCTCGCCACCCTTTTCTTTTATCATAAGCTATCAAACCTTTTCTAAGAGAGTTGGTAGCAATTTTTTGTAATTCTAAATTTATAGGTGTATTAATATTAAATCCTTGTTTGTAAACTTTTTCATAACTAAGTTTTTCAATAATATTTTTTCTTACATCTTCAATATAGTATTGAGCATCCTCCAAAAATACTCTTTTTGCTTTTTTTAAAATGATTTCTTGATTTTTTAGTTTTTCGTACTCTTCCAAGTTTAAAAAATCATTTTCCATTAAATTTTTTAATACAAGGTCTCTTCTAAATTTTGCTACCTTTATATTTCTGTAAGGATTATATCTACTTGGGGCTTTGGGTAATGCTGCTAATAAAGCTGCTTCGTTATAATTCAGCTCTTTAATAGATTTATCAAAATATTCTAAGCTCGCTGCAGCAACTCCATAAGATCCACTTCCAAGATAAATTTGATTCAAATATAATTCTAATATTCTCTCTTTTGATAAAGCTCTTTCAATTCTAAAAGCTAATATTGCTTCCTTAATTTTTCTATTTAAACTTACCTCATTAGTTAATAAAAAATTTTTTGCCACTTGTTGAGTAATTGTAGAAGCCCCTTCTAATCTTTTTGATGTCATGATGTTTTTAATATTATTAATGACTGCTCTTAAAACACCTCTGGCATCTACACCTGGGTGTTTAAAAAAATTTTTATCTTCAGCAGCTAAAAATGAATTGATCACTTTTTTTGGTATAGAATTAAAAGGAACAAAAATTCTTTTTTCCTGAGAAAAATCAGCAACTAAATCTCCGTTACCTGCATACATTTTACTTGAAACAGGTGGCTTATAATTTTTAAGAAATTTATAATCAGGTATATTATTTGAAAAACTCCATAAAATCCCAACACTCAAAATCAAAAAAAACAAAGAAAAGCTGATAAAAACGATGAATATATTTTTGAATAACTTGTTCATTTTAATTTCATTATATATAGGAATTTGTTAAAGATAAGGCATAAGAATATAACAAAATTTTAAAAATTAATTATTAAGATGAAACAATCAAAAAACATATTATGGAAAAAAATTTATACATTGATGCATCGCATCCAAATGAGACGAGAGTCGTACTCAAATCAAATGAAAATATTGAAGACTACGAATACGAAGGTTTAAAAAACAACCTCATTAAAAATAATATTTATCTTGGTAAAGTAAGTAGAATAGAGCCCTCTCTCCAAGCAGCTTTTATTGATTTCGGAAGAGAAAGACATGGATTTTTATCATTTAATGATATTCAATCTGATTATTATCAAATTCCAAAAAATGATTTGGAATTAATTAAGTTAGAGGAAGAAAAACAAAGAGAAGCTCTTTCAAAAGAAGTTGTTGCTAAAGAAGAAGAAAGTTTAGCAGAGGGTAATCTTGAGATTAACGATCCAATTGAAAAAAATGATCTGTCAGATAGCAATGAATTAAAAGATGAAAAAATAAAGACCAAACAAGATCGCCCAAAATTTAAAAGATATAAAATTCAAGAAGTGATTAAACCAAATCAAGTAATTCTTGTTCAGGTAATCAAAGACGAACGAGGGCAAAAAGGAGCAGCATTAAGCACCTTCATATCCATAGCGGGTAAATATATCGTTTTAATGCCAAATACTCCAAAAGGAGGAGGGATATCTAGGAAAATTTTTAATCCAGCAGATAGAAAAAAAATCAGAACAATTTTAAATGAAATAGAAATTCCAAAGGAGATGGGCTTAATTGTTAGGACTGCTGGAAGTAATAAGACAAAAAATGAAATTAATCACGATTTAACAACATTAATAAATACTTGGAATCAAATAAAAGATAATGCGCTTAATTCAATTGCACCGACCTTAATACATCAAGAGAGTGAGATTATAAAAAGAACTTTAAGAGATATGTATGATGAAAATACAAAAAATATAATCATAGAAGGTAATGAGGGATATAAAAAGGCTCAGAATTTTATGAAAATGATGATTCCATCTCATGTAAAGAAAATTAAAAAATATAGAGGAAAAAACCCTTTATTCATTGAAGAGGGAATTGAACAAAAATTAAACCAAATCTTTGATTCTGAAATTAAATTAGTCTCTGGTGGTTATTTAGTTATTAATCCTACAGAGGCACTAGTTTCAATTGATATAAACTCTGGTAGCTCGATAAAACAAAAAAATGTGGAAAGCACAGCTTTAGATACAAACCTTGAAGCTGCTGATGAAATTGCAAGACAAATTAAAATTAGAGATTTATCAGGATTAATCATAATAGACTTTATTGATATGTTAAGTTATGGAAATCGAAAATTAGTTGAAAGAAGATTAAAAGAAAAATGTAGAACTGATAGAGCTCGAATTCAAATAGGCAGAATAAGCAATTTTGGTTTACTTGAAATGTCCAGACAAAGACTTAGGGAAAGTGCTGTTAAATGGAAAGTAACTTTGACTGATGAGTCATTTGCTCAAAAATTACTTAAAACTGTTGAATTAAAGGCTGTATTAAATAAAGGAAAATTTGTTGATTTAAGAGTTTGTGAAAAAATTTCAGATTTTCTTAAAGAAAATTTTATTGAAGATTTAACTTATTATGAAAAAAAAAACAAAATTAAAATAGATATTATAACTGACAATAAATTAATTATTCCTGAATACATAATTGATATTAAAAATAAATCAAAAAAAACTTTGGAATTGGTTGAATATTTTGAGAAACTAAAGAGTCTTAAACTATTGAAGCAAGATAATATAATTGAACTAAAAGAAAAAAAAAAATTTAAAAAAAAACCTTATAAGAAAAAAAAATTTTTTAAAAAAGCTAAATAATTCCTTTTTTGGGGGATGATGCATTTCCCATAAAATTTTTTTCAATTCGACCTGATAGGTATGATAATCTGCCAGCTATAACAGCATTTTTAAATGCCAAAGCCATTTCAAAAGGTTTTTTTGCTTTTGCAATAGCTGTATTGACCAAAACACCATCACAACCCAATTCCATTGCTATTGTGGCATCAGAAGCTTGACCTAGCCCAGCATCAATTATTAAAGGTAATTTAGTTTGGGCTCTTATAATCCTAATGTTAACAGAATTCAGTATTCCTAAGCCTGAACCAATAGGAGCTGCTAAAGGCATTATTGCACATGCTCCAGCATTTTCTAATCTTTTAGCCATCAAAGGATCATCATTACAATACACCATAACTTTAAAACCTTCTTTTGAAAGAACTTCAGTTGACTTCAAAGTTTCAATCATTTCTGGAAATAAATTTTTCCTATCCCCTAGAACTTCAAGTTTTACTAGTTTCCATCCCCCAATTTCTCTAGCTAATCTTAAGGTTCTTAAAGCTTCCTTAGAATTAAAACAGCCCGCGGTATTTGGTAAATATGTAATCTTTTTTGGATCAATATAATCCATTAATAGGGGTTTATTTTTATCTAAAATATTAACTCTTCTTACAGCCACAGTCACAATTTCTGCTCCTGATAAATTAATAGCTTTGGCACATTCTCTCATACTTTTATATTTACCTGTACCAACTATTAATCGGGAAAAAAAATTTTTTTTAGCTATTTTAAGTATATCTTTTTTCAACTTTAACCCCCACCGATAAAATGAACAATTTCTATTTTATCATTTTTTTTAATTTGAATTTTGTTAAGTCTTTTTTTATCTAATATTTGATAATTAATCTCAATAGCAACTTTTTTTATAGGAATTTTAAAGTTATCTATAAGATTTTGAACTTTAAAAGTTTCAGGAATCTCCTTTACTTTACCATTTAATTTTATTTTTATTTTTTTTATTTTTTTCATCGTATATAAGAGATTGATGAGTAACAAAATTATTATTATCAATGGGCCAAATATTAATCTATTAGGTGAAAGAGAACAATCACAATATGGATCTATTACATTCGATGAATTGAAAGAAATTTGTATAAATAAATCAAAGGAACTTGGGCTTGAAATTGAGTTTACACAATCAAATATTGAGGGAGAATTAGTGAATTTGATACAAGACTCTAGGAAAAAATACGATGGAATGATTATTAATGCAGCAGCATTTACACATACTTCAGTTGCAATAAGAGATGCTTTAAGTGTTTTTAAAAAACCTACAATCGAACTACATCTATCTAATATTTATAAAAGAGAAGAATTTAGACACAAATCATTAATAAGTGATATCGTTGATGGAGGAATTTTTGGTTTAGGAGAAAATGGTTATATTTTAGCCATAATTGCAATGCAAAAGGTTTTGACCAAATGAAAATTGATAAAAAAATAATCAAAGAATTAAGTGATTACTTAAATGAGTTTAATCTAACTGAATTAGAATACACTGAAAAAGATACAAAGATAAAAGTTTCTAAAAATAATGTATCAATAAATAATAATTCAACTCCTTCAAATAATACATCACAACCAAATGTAGAACCTCAAAAAACAAATATAAAATCAGGTATCGAAGTAACTTCACCTATAATTGGTACTGCTTATCATTCTCCTGAACCAGGAGCTAAAAAATTTGTTGAAATAGGAAAGAAGATTAAAAAGGGTGACACTGTAATGATAGTAGAAGCAATGAAAACTATGAATCATGTTCCATCTTCATCGGATGGAGTTGTTAAAGAAATATGCGTTGCAGATGGTCAGCCAGTAGAATTTGGACAAACAATTATCATTCTTGAGTAATGTTTAAAAAAATCTTAATTGCAAACCGTGGGGAAATTGCAGTCAGAGTTATTAGAGCCTGCAAAGAGTGGGGAATTTCTACTGTAGCAGTTCATTCTGATGTAGATAGAGATAGTATGCATGTTAGACTTGCTGATGAAAGTATCTGTATTGGCTCTCATCAACCTGCTAATAGTTATTTAAATATTCCAGCTCTTTTGTCAGCAGTTGATTTAACTGGTGCTGAAGCAGTACATCCCGGTTATGGTTTTTTATCTGAAAACGCTAATTTTGCTAAAGTGTTAGAAGATAATAACATTAAATTTATTGGAGCATCTTCAAAACATATAGAAATGATGGGTGATAAAATTCAAGCTAAAAAAGTTGCAAAAAAAAATGGTTTACCTGTTATCGAAGGGTCAGAAGGTGGTGTTAAAGATATTAATCAAGCTAAAGAACTTTGTAAAAAAATTGGTTTTCCAGTTTTAATTAAAGCCTCTGGTGGTGGTGGTGGAAAAGGAATGAAAATTGTAAATAAAGAGGAAGAATTTGAAACTCTTTTTTCTACCGCAAAATCTGAAGCTCAAAAATACTTTGGTAACGATGAAGTTTACATTGAAAAGTTTTTTCAAAACCCAAGGCATATTGAAGTACAAATTTTAGCAGGAAAAAATAGAACTGTTCACTTACATGAAAGAGATTGTTCGGTTCAAAGAAGACATCAAAAATTAATAGAAGAGACGCCTAGTCCTGTTTTAAATAATGAAATTAGAAAAGATTTATTTGAAAAAACAGTGAACATGGTAAGGAAAATTGGTTATGAGGGTGCAGGTACAGTTGAATTTATTTATGAGAATGGAAAATTTTATTTTTTAGAGATGAATACAAGAGTTCAAGTTGAGCATCCTGTTTCCGAAATGGTTACAGGCATTGATATAATTAAAGAACAAATCAATATTGCTTTTACTGGTGAAACAGCATTAAAACAAGAGGATGTTAGGCCAAGAGGTCACGCAATAGAATGTAGAATAAATGCAGAAGATCCTAGTAAAAATTTTCAACCTTCTCCAGGAACGATTGGAATGTGTCACCAGCCCTCCGGTTTTAGAACAAGAGTAGATGGTGCTATATTTCAAGGTTATAAGGTGACACCTTATTACGACAGCATGGTGTGCAAACTAATTTGTCATGGCAGAAATAGACAAGAAGCCATCCAAAGAATGAACAGATCTTTAGATGAATTTGTGATTGAAGGAATTACTACAACCATACCCCTACATAAAAAACTTCTAAATCATAAAAAATTTATAGACTCAGATTTTAATGTAAGCTGGCTTGATAACGAAAAAATAATTTAGTTACAACCTACTAACCAAATATCATAAACAGGATGATCAAATGGTGTAATTGATGGACTTGAAGAAAACATCCATCCATTAAAAACAAAAACTTCATCATTATTTTCTCTTGTTAAATCTTTGACCTGAATATAGGCAGTGATTTCAGGATTATCATCAAACTCAGAGTTTTTACATTTTATACTTTTAATTAAAAGGTCTTTATATTTCTTATCTTCTCCATTTTTAAGTTTTACTAAAATATTTTTTGAACTTATCTTATCTAAAACTTTTATATGAGTATTTTTACCCTCTAGATTATCACTAGAGTTTAGATTAAATGAAAAGAATAAAGATAAAATTATTATAAAAAAAATTAAATTTATATTAATTCTTCCAAGGTTTATATTTTTTTTCAACAACATCTTTATTTTTATTGGGATAATAAGAGGATTCTGTTCCAGTTAAATTTGGTTGATGAGGTTTTTGCCATTCATATTTTTTAAGTTCATGATTTTTTTCAATTTTATTTGGAGTAAAATGAATCCAGGAATACCATTCTACAGGTATTTTTGATGCATCAATTTCATCAGCATAGATAACCCATCTTTTACCTTTATTATTTTCATAATATTTATTACCAAACGAATCTTTTCCAACAAATTTTCCAAAAATTATTGTTTTAATTCTTGTGCCAAACGTATCTTGATTCCACCAAATGAAAATTTTTTTAAAAAATGTCAACATAGAATTTAATATAGTTTCAATTCAAAATTGTATAAATTAAATTAGACTATAATCCTATTTTGTATATAAATAATTTGAATCATTATTCAAATTAATTTTTTAAAATTGGGGTCAAATGGCAAAATACTTAGTAGAAACTTATTATACATGTACGTTTAAAGTAAATCACTATCTAGATGATATAAATGAAACAGAACTTAAAAATCTTGAAAAAAGAGATGATGGGAAATTTGAAGTTTTGGATGTCAAACTAGATAATAGAAAAACTAAAAACCTCGACCCTAACAACAATAAAATTGTAGATAATAAAAAAATTGATATCGTTGCTGATAATCAAAAGCCTTCTACTTCAAACTTAGAAAATTTAATTAAATCAAAAAATTCAAGTTCAGAGAGTAGTGGTAAAAGATTTGGTATGCCCGATAGAAGAAAGGGCTATATTCAAAAAGCAACTATTGGTGACCATAAAGTTTATTTACATACCGGTGAATATGAGGATGGAAAAATAGGTGAAATATTTATTGATACAAGCAAAGAAGGTGAACTTGTAAAAGCTTTAATGAATAATTTCGCTATAGCTGTTTCTCTTGGACTGCAATATGGAGTTCCTCTAGATGAATTTATAAGTGCTTTTGTAGGTACTAAATTTGAACCTTCAGGAAAAGTTCATGGCAATGATAGAATTCTTAGTGCTTCATCAATTTTAGACTATATTTTTAGAGAATTAGCTATTTCTTATCAAAATAGAGAAGATCTTGCACACACACCATCAATTGGAAATTCAGAAAATAATAGTTTAGACGAACAAAATTTGGATGGTCAAAATCAATTATTAAAAATTGTAAAAGATATTACAAGCAAGGGTTTTGTAAGAAATAATTATAGAAAAAATTTAGTTGATTTATCAGATATTAAAATCAATCTTAAAGGTAAAAAATAAACTATTTTTTTAATTTTAAAGATAAGTTTAATTCTTTTAGCTGTTTTTCATCAACTGCTGATGGTGCATTCATCATTAAATCTTGCGCATTCTGATTCATAGGAAACATTGTAACCTCTCTTATATTTTTTTCATTTGCTAAAAGCATTACAATTCTATCAATCCCAGGAGCTATACCTCCATGCGGTGGCGCACCATAACTCAATGCATTAATCATTCCGCTAAATTTTTCATCAACTTGTTTTTTATCATATCCTGCAATAGAAAAAAGTTTGTACATTAGTTCAGGAATATGATTTCTTATAGCCCCTGAGGATAACTCAATACCATTACAGACAATATCATATTGATAGGCTAAAATATCTAAAGGTTTATCAAAATTAATTTTTTCTATTTCTCCTTGGGGCATAGAAAAGGGATTGTGACTAAATTCAATTCTATTGGTTTGTTCATCTTTTTGAAACATAGGATAATCAACTATCCAGCAAAATGCGAAAGTATTCTCATCAATCAGCTTTAAGTCTTTAGCAATTTTTTCTCTAGCTAAAGAGGTAATTCTTTCCAAATCTTTTCTTTTACTACAGGCTAAAAAAATACTGTCACCTTCTTTGGCTTGAGTCATTTTCATTATTTCTTCAAGTGACTCTTTAGAAAAAAACTTCCCTACTGGTCCTTTAGCTGAAATTTCTTTATCTTTTTCTAAGGTAAAATAAGCTAATCCAGAGGCTCCTTGATCTTTTGCCCACTTATCAATATTATCAAAGAAACTTCTTGGTTTATCTTTTGTATTTTTTGTTACTATGCATCTTACTTGAGAACCAGATTTTACTAACTTTTTAAATATTTCAAATGAAACATCATCCCTTGAAAAAATTTCTGTAATATCAAAAATAATCAATGGATTTCTTAAATCAGGTTTATCAGTTCCATATTTTAATAAACTATCTGCATATTTAATTCTTGGGAAATTTTCAAACATCAATTTTTTTTTTGAAAACTCTTTAAAAGTATTAACTAATAATTTTTCTACCACATTGAAAACATCTTCTTGTTCTACAAATGACATTTCTAAATCTAATTGGTAGAATTCTCCTGGACTTCTATCTGCTCTTGCATCTTCATCTCTAAAACAAGGTGCAATTTGAAAATATTTATCAAAACCTGAAACCATTATAAGTTGTTTAAATTGCTGCGGTGCTTGTGGAAGAGCATAAAATTTTCCAGGATTTAATCTGCTCGGCACTAAAAAATCTCTTGCACCTTCTGGACTTGAAGAAGTTAATATTGGTGTTTGAAATTCTAAAAAATCTAATTTATTCATTTCACTTCTTATAAAAGAGATTACTTTTGATCTTAAAATTATATTTTCATGAATTCTTTTTCTTCTAAGGTCCAAAAATCTATACTTAAGTCTTATTTCTTCTGAATACTCTTGGTCACTAAACACAGGCATCGGCAACTCTTCACAGGTTCCTAAGATAATAAAACTTTCAATCTTTATTTCTATCTCTCCAGTTTCTATATCTTTATTGATTGTTTCCTTAGATCTATCAACAACTTTACCAATTACTTTTATTACTGTTTCAAGTTGGATTTTTTCTAATGATATAAAAAATTGGTTTTCCTTATCAATAATACATTGGGTTACTCCGTAGTTATCCCTTAAGTCGATAAATAAGAGATTACCATGATCTCTCTTTTTATTTATCCAGCCTGAAATAAAAACATCTTTTCCAACATCTTTTTTTCTTAGTTCGTTGCATTTATGAGTTCTAAATTTATTCAATTATTCTCCTAAAACTTCTTTTAAAATCTTTAAATCAATTGATTTTTTTTTTTTTAAACTAATTTCGTCAATTTTATATATAAAATTAAATATTTTACCATACGATCTATCAATTCTTTTAATAA
>VMHT01007587.1_pt1 | contig 18166 bp, 25 predicted proteins | sample 4693611 | NCBI WGS metagenome assembly VMHT01 (sample SAMN12280063, study PRJNA550983) | marine metagenome | isolation source: seawater sampled from same location over 5 years 0.02-0.2 micron viral filtrate | place: USA: collected off the coast of southern California halfway between the port... ...
TAGCCAAATACCTCCGAAACCAACAACAGTTGTGACAATTAATTTCCCGCTTGGTTTGTCTTTTCTTTCAACTAGATCAGTTTCAACTTCTTTAATCTTTGAAATAACTTCATTGGCAGTTTTGTAAAGTGTTTCACCGTTTTCGGTTAAAGATAAACCCCTTGCATGCCTTTGAAATAAGCTACACTTCAACTCATGCTCCAATGATTGTATTTGTCGACTAATTGCTGACTGGCTTAGATTTAGAACATCACCAGCTTTTGTAAAACTTCCCGCTTGGGTGACTGCATGAAATATTTTAAGCTTGTCCCAATCCATAATTACTTATTAACATTTACAATAACTCTTCCAGAAACTTCGCCTTTTAAAATTTTTGAAGAACTACTGATTAAATCGTCAAAACTCCACTCTTGTACACCTTCAGATAATTTATCAAAATCAACATAAGAAGTTGCTTGTGACCATAAAAATTCTCTTCTTTTTGCTGGGGCAGTTACTGAGTCTACTCCCCATAATTTTACTCCTCTTATAATAAAAGGCATCACTGTTGTCTCGAGTTTATAACTACTGGCAAGCCCACACGCTGCAACTATACCATTTGGCTTTGTGTGTGAAAGAGCCTTGGATAAAATTTTTCCTCCAGTTGTATCAACAACACCATCATATAAACCTTTATCAATTGGTTTCGCGTCTTGATCCATGTCTTCTCTATTAACAATTGTCTTTGCACCTAATGATTTTAAAAATTCAGATTTATCTTTTTTACCAGTAACCGCTGAAACATTATAACCAAGTTTACTTAATGCCAAAACTGCAACACTTCCAACACCACCTGTTGCACCAGTTACCAATACATCCTTGATTGGATCACCTAAAAGAATAGTTTCACGAGCTTGGATAGCGAGAACACACATTAAAGCTGTGAGACCAGCAGTACCTAATATCATTGCTTTTTTGCTGTCTAAATCAGACGGCATTTTTACTAAAAAATCATCTTGTACTTTAGCGTATTGGGAATATCCACCATAATAAATTTCACCAACTCTCCAGCCAGTTAATATTACCTTATCACCTTTTTTAAAATTTTTAGAGTCGCTCTGCTCTACAGTACCAGCAAAGTCTATACCTGGAACGTGCGGATACTCTTTTACTAAGCTGCCACCGTTTTTTAAAATCATTCCATCCTTATAATTTAAAGACGAATAATCAATTTTCACCAATACATTGCCATGCTTTAAAAAAGAGTCATCAATTTCTTTAACTTCTCGTGTGAAGTTCTCACCTTGCTTGTTTATAATAATTGCTTTGAAATTCACTAAATTCTCCTCTCCTCGATATTTGATTTTTCTTCTAACTTACTTTTTCTCTCATCATAAAAGAAAACTCTATCAGTATCTAGGTCTGCATCCTCTTTTAAAATAAAACAAATGTTACAATATCCACAGACTACATAACCTATTTCAGGCTTTATTTTATAATATACTTTTGGACTATCTATTTGAGTTGCAACATTAGTTGTGTCTATATAAACCTTTTTTAAAGACTTATGTTCTTCAGGAATATTGACCATTATTTTTGTTGATTGATATAAGTTAAAAATCTTTGTTGCAAGGATTGACTATCTCTGAAAGAGCCAGTGAAATAATTGGTTATTGTTGAAGCATTTTCTTTCATCACTCCTCTTGTCGTCATACATTGATGAGTTGCATCAATACTTACTGCTGCGCCCTGTGCTTTTAAACCTTTGCTTATTGCATTAGCAATCTGCATAGTTAATCTTTCCTGTGTTTGAAGTCTTCTAGCGTAAGACCCAACTACTCTTGCAAGTTTGCTCAAACCAACGACCTTTTCTGATGGTATGTAAGCAACATGTGCTATTCCTAGGATTGGTGCCATGTGGTGCTCACAATGACTTTGAACTGATATATTTTTTTGTATAACCATATCGTCATAACCTTCAACATCTCCAAAAGTTTTTTCTAAATATTCATGCGGATCTTCAGAATATCCAGAAAAATACTCATCAAAAGCCTTGATAACTCTTTTAGGAGTTTCTAATAGCCCTTCTCGACTAGGATTTTCACCAATATATTTTAAAATGATCTGAATAGCTTTTTTGGCTTCTTCTTTACTTATTTTTTCTTCTAATTTTGCTTTAAATTCTGTTACATTTTTATTTGTCATTAAAATTCCCTGTTAATTAAATTTGATTATTCTAATATACAACTATAGATACACTTATTACAATGTTTAAAAAAAGAATATCCGTAGAACAAGTGGAAGAAGGTAGAGAATTATGCCCCAAGTTTGATGAAAAGGGGCTTATTCCAGTAATCACCACCGATTATAAGACTGGACAAATATTGATGCATGGTTTCATGAATGAGGAAGCTTTTAAAAAATCAATAAAAACAAAAGAAGCACACTACTTCAGTAGATCAAGAAACGCTATTTGGCATAAAGGGAAGACAAGTGGGTGGATACAAAAAATTAAATTTATTCGCATTGACGATGACCAAGATTCTGTATGGATCTCAGTGGATATTGGTGAAGGCGCAAGTTGTCACGTGGGATATTATTCTTGCTTTTATAGATCAGTTCCGCTTGATAAAGAGATTAAAAATATTGAATTAGAATTTGAGGAAAAAGAAAAAAAATTTGATCCTGAGGAAGTTTATAAAGGTCAACCAAATCCGACAAAATTATAATGAAAGTAATTTCACCATTTGGACCAAAAATAGGTAAGTTTAAACTATCAAACCAAATTATAAAAAAAATTAATATAGAAGTTGATAAAATTACAGAAAAAAAGTCTCTTTATAAAAAATTGAACTACTCAAAACAACTTGTTGGGCAAGTAAAGCAAGAATTTCAATTGCCAAAAGAGTTTATAAAAAAAAATTTACATAAAATAATTGAAAAGGAAGTTAAGTCTTTTGTTCATAAAACGACAAAGAAAAGAGTGAAAGCAATTAAAATTCTAAATTTTTGGATTGTAAGACAGTATAAAAATGAATACAACCCGGTACATTATCACGATGGCCATTTATCAGCAGTTGGCTATTTAAAAGTGCCTAAAAATTTAAATAAAAGTAAAAAACAAGTTAAAACAAATGGTACTATAGATTTTATTAATGGGTCAAAAAACTTTTTATGTGAAAGCATTCATAATCATGTTCCAAAAGTTGGAGACATAATATTTTTTCCAAATTATCTAATGCATACCGCATATCCATTCAATGTGGAAGGTGAGCGACGATCTTTTTCATTAAATATCCAACTCGACCAAAAAATAACAAATATATTTCATGATTAAAGATCAGCAAAATGTTCTGGGAGAAAAACTAGAAACGTGCTCTCTAGATCCTCTCACTGGATGGTATAGAGATGGGTGTTGTAATACGGATCAAAATGATGTTGGAACACATACTGTATGCGCAAAGGTTAATGATGAATTTTTAAATTTTTGTAAAGAGAATGGCAATGATCTTATTACACCAAAACCTGAGTACAATTTTGAAGGATTAAAAGATGGAGATTGTTGGTGTGTATGTGCTGTATGGTTTAAAAGAGCAGTTGATGCTGGTTATGCTTGTAAAATTTTTTTAAAAAGCACAAATAAAAAAACATTAGAAATAGTAAGTTTAGAAACATTGAAAAAGCACGCGATTGATTTGGCATGAAAGATATAGATCCTTTTGTATTTATTATAATTATTGCTGCTTTTGTAACTTTTATAATATTTGTCGCTCCAAAGATAAATTAAATGAAAATTGAAAAAGTAATTTTTGATCTTGGAAAAGTTTTAGTAAAATTTAATCCTAAAAATCCATTTAAAAATATCTTTAAATCTGAGGATGAAATTAATTTTTTTTTTAAGAATATCTGCACTTGGGAGTGGCATATCAATCAAGATACTACTTATGATACGCGACCGGCTACTGATAAAAAAATAAAAGAACACCCTGAGTTTCGAGAAGCCATCAGCGCATTTTATGGACGATTTCAAGAAATGATAGTGGGTGTTTACGACCAGAACTTAAGTATCGCATTGGAATTAAAAAAAAGGAATATACCCATTTATATTTTAAGTAATTTTCCTGGAGATCAATTTGATATCTTTGAGTCAAACTATGCTTTTGTTAAAAAATTTGACGATATGGTTATTTCTGGAAGAGTGGGAATGAAAAAACCAGACCCTAAAATTTACAAACTATGTATTTCAAAATTTAATTGTGATCCAAATAAAACTCTATTTATAGATGACCGACCGGAAAACACTAAAGCTGCTGAAATTGAAGGTTTTCAAACAATAACTTTAGATCATCCTGATAGGCTAAGTGAATATATAAAAAAATTTAATCTCATATGAAAAAAATTCTTTATATAATTATAATTTCCTTGTTAACCACAGAAATAAAAGCAAATGTAATTACAAATCTAAAATCTACTCCTCTAACAAAATTTGACTTTTTATTAAAAGATTATCGTGATGCAATTAATTCAAGGATCTCCGTATATATGAATGAAATCGACAATTTTAGGGTTCGATTAGATACAATAAAAATGAACTTTGCTTTTGATGATGAAATGCAATTATTTACAATTAATTTATATGCCAGAGCAGATCAAGCTAGATATAGCGAAAAAAAAATCAAATTAAGAAAGAAGGATTGCAATATTATAAGAAATAAAATTTTTGTTAATAAATATGGTTATGGAATGATATTTTCGTCAAAACCAACAAGCTATTTTACTAAGGATTACATCACAAACAATGCAATATTATTACTTAAAAATACTGGTTTAAATGAAAAGGAAAAAAAAGAAATTATTGAAAAAAGTGTTATTAATATTGAACTAGATCATCCTTATGCAAATCAAAAAGTTAAATGTAAAGGTGCATTAAATCAAGTTCCTCTTAATTAAACTTCTCAACATCCTCAAATATATCGATATCGCAAAAAATTTTAGATCTTGAAAATTTGATTTTATTATATTTATTTTTAATTATTATTTTTTTAGCACCAAAATCTCCTTTGACAGACTTTAGTTTCTTTAAAAAATGGATTGGGAATAAAACTGGATTCCTCATTTGATCCTTAAAAAAGGGAACAAGGGGGTATTCATTTGATTTATCAAAATGTTTGATCATTTTATTATAAGAGCTATCTGTAAAAAATGGCATATCTCCTAAACATACAAAAAAGCCTTTTGAATTTAAATTTATATGTTTAATACCTAATTTAATTGAGAACGATAAACCATTTTTGTATTTAATGTTATTTATAACTTTTATTTTTTTATTTTTTGGTAATATTTTTTTAAATTTATTGTGATCTTTACCGGTAACAATTATAATTTCAGCTATTTTGCTTTTTAAAATATTCTTAAGTGAATAAATAATAATTTCTTTACGGTTATATTTATGAATTAATTTGTTTCCATGCTTGAATCTTTTAGATAGACCTGCTGATAAAAGGATTGCTGAAATCACTTTTTATATATTTCAGTCATTAATTGAAAGATTATTGATAAGGCAATTTCCGGTGCTGATCTACCACCAAATTTAATACCTATGGGTCCAAATATTTTTTTAATATCATCTGCTTTAAAACCATTTTCCGTCAATCTTTTACATCTATTTTCATGTGTCTTTTTACTTCCCAAAGCCCCAATATAAAAACATTTTTTATTTAATGCTTCTTGAATTGCCGGATCATCAATTTTTGGATCGTGTGTCAAAGCAATTAAAGCAGTTTTCTCGTTTAGAGGACAATGCTGAAAAGCTTCCTGCGGCCATAGATTAATAATTTTTACATTAGGAAATCTTTTTTCAGATGCAAAATAACCACGTGGGTCAATAATATAAATATCAAGATTTAATGACTTTGCAATTTCAACAAAAAACTGAGAAATATGAACGGCACCAACTATTACAACTTTAATTGGTCGATGATAGTGTTTGATGAATAGATCAGTATTTTTGATCATTCCATCTTTTCTTGAATTGTACAATTGCATAATTTGAACTTCAAAACTTTTTAGGTCATTATCTAATGGTTCATTGACAAAGAAAATATATGTCTTGGAAGTCTTTGTATCTGTAATAACAGAAAACTCTTTTTTAGAATTTTTTAGGGTGATAATTTGTTTTAAAATATCAAGCTGCATCTGAAAATTTTTCTAAAAAAATTGCTATTTCACCGCCACAAGCCAAGCCAACATTCCATGCACTTTCATCGGAAACTTTAAATTCTATTTTTGTAAATTTTTTGGAGTCATTTATTAAATCTAAACATTGTCTGACAACTTCTCCTTCTACACAACCTCCAGATACTGAGCCAGAAAAATCACCAGAGTCGTTGACAATCATTAGGCTACCAATTGGTCTAGGGGAAGATCCCCAGGTCTGAATTACCGTTGCTAAAATGACAGTTTTTTTTTGTTCAATCCATTGCTGAGCTTCATCAAGAATTTTTTCGTCAAAGGTATTGATCATCCCAATACCTTATCAGAAAATTTTAAAAAATTTAAATTATTTGCAATTAATAACTGCTTTTTGTGCTGCAGTTATCACTAAACTAGCTCGATATTCAGCTGAAGCATGAATATCAGCATTCATTTCATTTGATTTTAGATTTAAATCATTCAATGAATTTGGGTCAAAATTATTAGTTAAAGCTTTTTCAATTTCTTTTGATCTAAAAACAACTGGTTGAGCCCCTGTAACTGCACAAATCGTTTCTTTCTTATATTTGGCTAAAAATACTCCCACAAGTGCATAACGGGATGCAGGATTGGGTATTTTAATATAAGCAGATTTTTCTGGAATAGTGAACTCAACAGCTGTGACTAGTTCATCTTTTTTTAATGCTGTTTCAAACATCCCTTTAAAAAACTTTTCTGCATCGATCTTTCTGTTTGATGTATGAATTACTGCATTTAACGCAATACAAGCTGATGGATAACATGCACTCGGATCATTGTTTGCTATTGAACCGCCTAGCGTCCCTTTATTTCTGACTTGCATATCTCCAATACCACCTGCCAAAGCTGCTAATGCTGGAATTGCCTTAATTACATCTTTAGATGAAGCAACCTCTGCATGCTTCGTTGCGGCACCTATCTTAACTGACTTTCCACTTACCTTTATACCTTGTAGATCTTTGATATTTTTTACATTAATTACATCGCTAAAACTTGATAATCTAAGCTTCATCGATGGAATTAGAGTTTGTCCGCCTGACAAAAAGGCTGAATTTTTAGATGCAGTTTTAATTGCTTCTTTTACACTTTTTGCTTCGTGAAAATTAAATTGTTTCATTGTCCCTCCTTTTGAAACTATGCAGCCTTTCTAGCTGATTTGCTTTTCTCTTTAAGCGCTTTCCAAACTTTCTCGGCAGTCGCTGGCATTGTTACCTCAGTACCAATTGCATCAACTACAGCATTCATTACTGCCGGTGGAGATGCTATTGCACCTGCTTCACCACAACCCTTAACACCTAAAGGATTTGATGTTGCTGGCGTACAAGTATAATCAATTCGAAACTCTGGAAAATTATCTGCTCTAGGCATACAATAATCCATATAAGATGCTGTCACTAATTGACCAGTTTCATCGTAATATGCATTTTCATATAAAGCTTGACCAATTCCTTGAGCTAATCCACCATGAATTTGCCCTTCAACAATCATTGGGTTGATTAAATTTCCAAAATCATCAACACAAGTATAAGTGTCAACTTTAGTTTCACCAGTTGTTGGATCAACTTCTACTTCACAAATATGTGAACCCGCTGGGAAAGAAAAGTTAACTGGATCGTAAAATGCAGTTTCTTTTAATCCTGGCTCCATACCTTCTGGCAGTGGTGATTTAATTTCTCCATAAGTACCTGGTAAGTAACATGCAAATGCTATTTCACCGATTGTTTTTTTCTTGTTAGTATTAGGTACAATAAATTCACCATCTTTAAATTCAATTTCATCTGCTTTTGCTTCAAGCATATTTGCGGCTACTGCTTTTCCTTTTTCAACTATTTTATCACAAGCTTTAGCAATCGCAGTTCCGCCAACCGCAAGTGATCTTGATCCATAGGTACCCATTCCAAATGGTCCTTTATCCGTATCACCATGTACTAATTCTATGTTTTCCATTGGAACACCTAATTTATCAGCTACTATCTGACCAAATGTAGTGTCATGACTTTGTCCGTGACTATGTGTACCTGTAAATACTGAAATGTTGCCAGTTGGGTTAAATCTAATCTCTGCAGACTCCCAAAGTCCAACTCCAGCACCAAGTGACATCACCGCAGCTGAGGGTGCAATACCACATGCTTCAACATATGTTGAAAAGCCAATTCCTCTAAGCTTTCCTTTAGCTGCAGACTCCGCTTTTCTTTTTTCAAAACTTGAATAATCTGCCAAGTTTAGAGCTTTATCAAAGTGTGCATCATAATTACCTGAGTCAATGTTATGTACTAAACACTGTTGGTGTGGAAATTGTTTAATAAAATTTTTCTTTCTAAATTCTGCTCTGTCCATTCCTAATTCTTTTGCAGCTTTATCCATAATTCTTTCAATTAAATAAGTTGCTTCTGGACGACCTGCTCCACGATATGCATCTACAGGTGCAGTGTTTGTGTATACTGCTTTTACATTACAGTAAGCTGTTGGAATATTATACAGACCAATTACTAATGGACCATATAAGTATGTTGGTGTTACTGTTGCAAATAACGATGCATAACCACCAAGGTTTGCAATTGTATCAACTTTTAAACCTATAACTGTTCCATCATTTTTTAGAGCAATAGAGCAGTTTGTAACATGATCTCGCCCATGACAATCAGATAAAAATGATTCTGTTCTTTCACAAACCCATTTGACGGGACGTTGTAATCTTTTTGCTGCCCAAGCCATTATTACATCTTCAGAGTAAGGGTAAATTTTTGATCCAAATCCTCCACCAACATCTGGTGCAACAACTCTAAATTTGTGTCCTGGATGTACTGCATTAAAAGCTGACATAACTAGTCTTGATAAGTGAGGGTTCTGACTTGTTGTATATAAAGTTAATTCTTCTGAAGAAGGATTATAATCACCAATAGAAGCTCTAGGTTCCATTGCATTTGGTACTAGTCGATTGTTTAAAATATCCATTTTAACAACTTTATCAGCGCTTGCAAATGCTTCATCTGTTTTGGCTTTATCTCCAAGCTCCCAGTCGAAACATAAATTCTTTTCAATGCCTTCGTGAATAACATCTGAATTCATTGCCTCAGCTGTACTTGCTACTGCTTTTAAAACTTTGTAATCAACTTTTACTAAATCTGCTGCATCTTTTGCTTCTTGTAGAGTTTCAGCTACAACTAATGCAATATGATCTCCAACATAATTTACAGAGTCTGTTGCTAACGGAGGATGCGCAGGACATTTCATATCTGTACCGTCCTTACTTACTATTTTCCATCCAGCAATAAGACCGCCAATTTTATCATCTTGCATGTCTTTACCGCTTAGCACATCTACAACCCCAGCAGCCTTTTTAGCTTTTGAAGTGTCTATTGCTTTAATCTTGGCTCTCGCATGAGGTGACCTGATAAAAACAGCGTGTAACTGATTATGTAAATTTATATCCGCTGTGTATCGACCTTTACCTGTTAAAAACTTTTTATCTTCTTTTCTCTCAACTTTAGACCCAATCATGCTTGCCATTTTAATTTTCCTCCTTTTTGTTTTTGTTATTAAACTTTTCCTATTGCGCCTTTAACTGAAGCAACAATATTTTGATAACCAGTACAACGACAAATGTTACCCTCTAATCCTTTTCTTATTTCTTCATCACTTGGATTCTTATGAGTTTTCAATAAGTCAATTGAGCTCATCACCATTCCAGGAGTACAATAACCGCACTGTAATCCATGATGTTTTTTAAAAGATTCTTGAACCGGATGTAATTTTCCTTCTTTTTCTAAACCTTCAATCGTCGTAACATCAGCGCCATTCGCGTCAGCAGCTAGCATTGTACAACTTTTTACAGATTTTCCGTTTACGTGAACAACGCACGATCCGCACTGACTTGTGTCACATCCAACATGCGTTCCTGTTAAATTTAAATTTTCTCTGATAAAAGAAACCAACAAAGTGTTGTCGGCAACTTCCTTTTCAACTTTATTTTCGTTTACTTTAAGTGTGATTTTTACCATTATTAAACTTCCCCTATTGATTTATTCTCTCATATAAGGATTAAAAAACAAGAGTGTCAAAATAATTCAATTATAAGTTGTCTAGTAAATAGCTAATAAAATTAAGCCTAAAGAAACTAATGTTGCAACAGCATAAATTATTTTTTTGTTAAATTTAGTGGCTGTAACAGAATTACTCTGTTGAGGGGCTGATAAACTTGCCGGAGAAACCTCGTCAGTGAATTTTCCGAAAAAAATATCTGCCATTTTTTTTGCAGTCATATCAATTAATCTGCTACCTACTTGAGCTATTTTACCTCCAACATTTGCTTCCACATCATAAGTTAATATTGTTTGGCCACCCTCTTCTGTTAAAGCAACTTTAGCTTCACCTGAAGCAAAACCCACTGGAGAGTTTCCTTGGCCAACCAAAGTATAGCTGTTTGGCGGATTTAAATCCTGTAACTCAACTTCGCCAGTAAAACTTGCGTTAAATGGACCAATTTTATTAGTCGCTGTGGCTGTAAAACTGGTGTCAGAGTTTTTTTTAAATTCTTCACATCCAGGGATACACTTTTGTAGGACATCGGGATTATTCAGTGCCTCCCAAACGGTCTGTTTATCTGTTGGAATTTTGTAAGAACCTGATAATTTCATTTTAGGATCTTATAATTATTTTTATGAATGAAGCTACAAAAAAAGAAATACAGTCAAAAACCTTAGAAAGACTTATCAACCATCTTAGGGAAAGAAAAGATGTTCAAAATATAGATCTTATGAACTTGGCTGGCTTTTGTAGAAACTGTCTATCTAAATGGTTTAGAGAAGAAGCTGGGAAAAAGGGAATTGATATTTCTGACCCTGATTCTCGAGAGCATGTTTATGGTATGCCTTATTCAGAATGGAAAGATAAATATCAAAAATGATAATTTCGCTCACTGAAGTAATATTATTTTTTATTCTAGTAACATTGATTGCATACTACTTTATACCGTGGAAAAGATTCACTAAAGCACCGTTTATAAAATTATTAAATTTCTGGATACAAAGTGTAATGTTTGCAGTTATTTTAGTTGGCGCTACTTATTACGCGATAAATAAGATTTTCTAAATTTGATTTAAAATGCTTAATTTTGCTGATCTTAACTACATAGATCTTAAAAATACTTTTTCCAATATTTTTTTAAATCTAAACAAAAAAAATATTTCAATGCGATCTAATCAAGTATGGAAATTTTATTATCAAAAAGGATATTTCGACTTAAATCTTTTTTCAAATTTACCTGAAGAAATATTAAAAAAACTTAAAAAAGAAATTAACTTTGAGAGACCGAAGATTAAGAGTAAACAAATATCAAACGATGGCACTATCAAGTGGTTATTAGAATTAAATGATAAAAATTTAATTGAAACTGTTTATATTCCATCTGAAAATCACGCAACTTTATGCATATCTTCACAGGTGGGTTGTACTTTGAATTGTAAATTCTGCCATACCGGCATTCAACCATTGGTAAAAAATTTATCAGCACATGAAATTATAAATCAAATTTTGATTGCAAAAGACGAACTCAAAGAATGGGATAAAGAAAAAAAAATTAACAATATTGTTTATATGGGTATGGGAGAGCCTTTTTATAATTTTGAGAATATAAAAAAATCTGTTGAAATTTTAAAAGACATAAATGGTTTAAATTTTTCAAATAAAAGAATTACTATTTCAACATCAGGAATATCTCCAAATATAAAAAAAGCAGCTAAAGAAATTGGTACTTATCTTGCTCTATCTCTGCATGCACCTAATAACAAAATTAGAGATTCAATTATGCCAATAAATAAAAAATACAATATTGAGGATGTTATTAATCATTGTAAAGAATACGCAATAGAAAACAAAGAAAAAATATTTATTGAATATGTTCTACTTAAAGATGTTAATGATAGTGAGGAGTGCGCAAAACAACTTTCAAAAATCATGTCGCAATTTCCATGTAAATTAAATTTAATTCAATTTAATCCATGGCCAGGAGTAAAATACAAAACTTCCTCGAGTGAACAAACTTCAAAATTCATCAATATTATAAAGAACAATGGTCACATTGTTACTTTGAGAAAATCTAGAGGAGATGATATTTTAGGAGCTTGCGGCCAATTAAAGACCGCAAGCGAGCGTGAGAAGGGATTAACACTTTCTAAGTGAACTAGATAAATTTTTTAATAATTTGAAGTAAAGATTCTTATTGTTTTTAATGTCTGCACCAAGAGGGTCTAATACACCAGTTGTAATATTTGTATCTTTTGCAATTGCCTTAATTATTTTTGGATTAAATTGAGGCTCTGAAAATATACACTTTGCATTTTCTTTTTTAATAACTTTTCTTATATCCTTTAATTGCTCTGCACCTGGCAGCACATCAGTATTTACAGTTAAAGCACCAAGAGTTTTAAGACCGAAACGTTTTTCAAAATATTGATATGCATCATGAAAAACTACATATTTAGCATTTTTATTAATATTCTTATTAATTTCAGAAACTAAACTGTCTATCTTTGTATTAGCTTTTTTTAAATTTGCATCATATTTACTTGAATTTTTCTTATCCATCATTTTCATATTTTTAGCCATCACATTCAAAATCACTTTTGCGTTTAACGGGTCTAGCCAAATATGAGGGTCATGTTCGCCGTGTGCATGATCATCGTGTTTTTTTTCTCCATGATCATCGTGTTTTTTTTCTCCATGATCATCGTGTTTTTTTTCTCCATGATCATCGTGTTTTTTGTGTCCATGATCATCGTGATGTCCTTCAAATATATTTTTTTCTCTAAATTTTAACTTTTTTATTTGACTAATTTCCATCAATTCGATTTTTTTCGCTTTTGTAGCAACTGCACCAAGAGGTTTTTCTAAAAATGTTTCAACATCTTCACCTACCCAAAATACTAAGTCGGCATTTTGTAACATTTTGGCATGCGAAGGTTTTAGGGTGAAATTATGTGGAGAATTACTGCCATCAACTATAAGTTTCGGGGCACCAATTCCATCCATTAATAAACTTGCTAAAGAATGTATTGGTTTTATAGATGTTACCACTTTTAACTCAGCTTTGGCATGTGAAAAGCTAAGGAATAGAGTGAAAAAAGTTGCAAAAAGGCATTTATTTATTAAATTTTTCATGATTAATATCTCGTATTGTTGTTATAATATAACGTGTTATAATATAACAGTTTTATGAAGTCAACAGATATATGAAAACAAATAATAAAAAAACTTTAGTCAAATTAGAAAACGCAAGTGTTGAAAAGAATAAAAAAATACTTGTGAAACATATTTCATTAGAGGTGAAACAAGGAGAAATTGTAACTCTTATTGGGCCAAATGGATCAGGGAAAACAACAACTGCCAAAATGGCCTTGGGCATAAATAAAGCCTTTGAAGGTAATGTTCAAAGATATACTAATCAAATTGGTTATGTTCCTCAAAAGGTAATGATTGACTGGACATTACCAATCAGAGTTAATGATTTTATGCAATTGACCTCAAAGATTAATCCTGAGGAGGTTAATGAAGCATTAAGTTTTACTGGAGTAGATCATTTAAAAAATAAAAATTTAAATGAATTATCAGGAGGCGAATTTCAAAGAGTGCTGATTGCGAGAGCAATAGCAAAAAAACCTGAACTTTTAGTTCTTGATGAACCAGTGCAGGGAGTAGACTTTAAAGGTGAAATTTCTCTTTATGAACTTATTAGATCTATATCTGAAAAAACAAATTGCGGTATTTTACTTATATCCCATGATTTACATGTGGTAATGTCAGCTACTGATTATGTTGTATGCCTCAACGGCCATATATGTTGCTCTGGTACTCCAAAGAAAGTAGCAAATAGTAATCAATATCGGGAGTTGTTTGGAGATCGAGCTTCTACAATGCTTTCAATTTATGAGCATAATCATGACCATAGTCACTCAACTGATGGAACAATAAAAAAAAATTAATTATGTTAGATGATTTTTTTATAAGAGCATTAATTGCAGGTCTTGGAGTTTCACTGATTACAGGTCCAATGGGTTGTTTTACGATTTGGAAAAGGCTTTCTTTTTTTGGAGATACTCTAGCGCATTCTGCCTTATTGGGGGTTACAATGGCATTAACATTTGAATTAAATATTCCACTCGCTGTATTTGTTATCTCATCAATTATTGCTGTAATGCTTTTATCACTTCAAAAAAATACACGTCTTCCAGGTGATGCTCTTTTAGGATTATTAGCTCACTCGTCATTAGCAATTGGATTGGTCGTTATCGGTTTTTTATCGAATATACGATTTGATGTTATGGGATTACTTTTTGGAGATATACTTGCCGTAAATAAAATAGATATTTTAATTATTTGGATTGGTGGAGCATTAATACTAATTATTTTAAAATTAATATGGAAGTCTCTTTTTGCAGCAACTGTTAATTATGATCTTGCCGAGGCTGAAGGAATGAAACCAGATAGAGCCAATGTCATTTTTACAATTTTAATGGCTGCTATGATTGCTATAGCTATAAAAATGGTAGGTTTGTTATTAATAACTGGCATGCTGATCATGCCAGCTGCTATGGCAAGAAATATATCTGATAACCCGACTAAAATGGTAATTTTATCTATTGTAGGGGGGGTAATGTCCGTATCAATTGGTTTATTTGCATCACTAGAATTTAATTCACCATCAGGTCCATCCATAATAACAGCTGCATTAATTCTATTTTTGTTGTCTTTGATAAATTATAAAAAAACAAATAAGGTTTAAAATTATTGAATATGAAAATAAAATTACAAAAACTAAGCAAAAATGAAAAGATCGTTTTAGAGGTAGTGAAAAAATCAACCGGACCTATAAAAGCTTATACAATCTTATCTGATGTTAAGAAAAATGGTTTAAAGGCGCCACCTCAAGTTTATCGAGCTTTAGACAAATTAATTAAGAAGGGAAAAATTCATAGAATTGAAAGCAAAAATGCTTACTTAGATTGTCAAAACTCTAAATGCAAAACCTCATCGAAAACAGCTTTTTCAATCTGCCAAAAGTGTGAGAAAGTTACTGAAATACTAAATACAAAACTTTCAAAATTTTTATCAAGTTTTAAAGGTGATGCAGGAGAAGAATATCAGAAGTATAATTTAGAATTTTATGGTATTTGCAAAAAATGCAAATCTTAATTATCTCTATTTTTCGTTAAGTCTTGGAATTAATTCAATAAAGTTGCATGGTCTAAATCTAGAATCTAACTGAAATTTTAAAATATCTTCCCAGGCATCAGTTACAGCTCCAGATGAACCCGGTAACGCAAACACATAGGTTCCTTTGGCTAAAACAGCCATTGCTCTTGATTGAATAGTCGATGCACCAATTTTTTTATAACTAATTAATCTAAATAGCTCACCGAAACCTGGGATATCTTTATCTTTAATTTCATCTAGTGCTTCTGGTGTAGTATCTCTACCGGTTAAACCAGTGCCACCTGTTGCTAAAATTACATCTACATTAGTATCATTACACCATTCTAATAATATTTTTTTTATCTGTTCTTTCTCATCTTTCACAATTTGTTTACAAATTAAACCGTGGCCTTTTTCTTTAATTTTTTTTGCTAAAATTTGACCAGATTTATCTGTTGTTTCTGTTCTTGTATCAGAAACAGTTAGTACTGAAATATTAATAGGTTTAAATTCTTTTGTGCTATCAATTGGCATAGGGACTTTATACTACGAAAAAACTATCTTGGAAGATCAATAAATAAAATTTCACTATCATCTAAAGAGGTAATATTTACATCTTTCAAATCTGTAATTTCCGCACCATCCCCTTTTTTAATTTCAATATCATTAATTTTTATCTTACCTTGTGAACACAATACATATGCTTGGTCTCTATCTATTGATTGTTTAACACTTTTGCCTTTATTAACTCTTCCAGCATATATAGCTGCGTCTTGATAAATTTTTAATGTGTCATCAATTTTATTTTCAAAACCAGTAACTAATGGTTTGAGTTTTCCATCAACTGGCTCTTTTGGAAATTGTTTAGCATCCCATCTTGGTTTTACATTTTTTTTATTTGGAAACATCCAAATTTGATAAAGGGTTGTATCTTCATCCTCTAAATTATATTCTGAATGAACAACTCCAGTTCCAGCAGACATCACTTGAACATCACCTGCTACTGTTCTACCCTCATTACCCATATCGTCTTTATGAGTTATTGCTCCCTTTCGTACGTAAGTGATAATTTCCATGTTGTCATGAGGATGTGGATCGAAACCTTTTTTTGGAGCAACAATATCATCATTCACGACTCTCATTGGACCAAATTTTACACGATTTGGATCTTGATAACTTGCAAAACTAAAGTGATGTTTGGCTTTTAACCAGCCGTGGTCTGCACCGCCTAAATTGTTATATTCAATTACCTTTATCATTAAATTAGTTTAATGTATTTAGTAGAAAAATTTAGAATTACAATAATGGATATTAAAGAATTTTTTAAGCAATATAGAGTATTTGATGGTGGAATGGGCCAAGAATTATTAGCTAGAGGCGTTAAACCTATTTCCAATTTATGGTCAGCAACTGCTTTACTTAAAGAGGAATATCACCAGACAGTAATTGATACACATACAGATTTTATAAATGCTGGCGCAGAAGTAATTTTAACCAATACTTTCGGAGCAAGATTAAGAAGATGTGAGGATACTGATATCGCTGATAAATTTGAGTATTTAAATAAGACAGCTGTTGATTTGGCAAAACAAGCAGTAGAAAAATCGGGGAAAAAAATTTTAATAGGTGCAAGTCTACCACCACAAAATTTCACTTATATGTGTGATTTAGGTCCTGATAAAAACAAAATATATGAAAATTTTAAAAAACAAGCTGATCTAATAAATGAAGGAACAGACTTTTTTTATCTTGATGTAATGTGTAGCTTAGAAGAAGCTGAAATAGGTATTAATTCTATTAAACATTTAAATAAAGGGTTTATTGTTGGCCTACATTATAAAAAAGGTGGAAAATTACCGTCTGGTGAATATTTTATTGATGTTTTAAAAGCACTTAAAAAATATAAGCCTTTAGCGGTAACAGGTTCTTGCGTTTCTGTAGAAGATACATTTTCTATGAAAGACGAATTAAAAAAAATAGATATTCCATTTGGTTTTAAAATTAATGCTTTCAAAGAAATACCTTTTGGATGGAAACCAGATGCAACTAACCCTAATGAGGTCCTAGGTAAGGATACTGATATCACAATAGAAAAATTTTTAAATATTTCACAACAATTAGCTGACTTAGGGTCAAAGATAATGGGAGGTTGCTGCGAAATAACTCCAAAGCATATATCTGAGTTAAAAAAAATTAAATGCTAAATTTAATAATTTTATTTTTTATAACATCTACTATCTACTCAAGTGTAGGTTTTGGGGGTGGCTCAACTTATCTAGCACTATTGTTGCTCTGGGGTATTCCATATACCGTTTTTCCAGTCATAGCTTTAAGCTGTAATATCATTGTAGTTACTGGTAATTGTATCAATTACTCAAGAGCAGGTAACTTAAGCCTAAAATTTCTCACTCCCTATTTAGTTGGCTCTATTCCATTGGCCTTTTTTGGAGGTTCATTATCTTTAGAAAAAGGACTGTTTGAAATATTATTATTTTCAATTTTATTTATTGCAGGTTTATTATTATTAATAAACTTTAAAACTTATGATGATAATGAAGAAAATTATAATAAAATACCTTTTCCAATTGCTGTTGTTATTGGCAGTATTTTGGGCTTTATATCTGGTGTTGTGGGTATTGGTGGAGGAATATTTTTAAGTCCAATTTTATTTTTATTACGTGCTGCAAAACCTAAAATTATTGTAACTGCAGCATCAGTATTTATTTTAATTAATTCTTTGTCAGGAATAGTTGGGCAACTCACTAAA
>VMHT01145813.1_pt1 | contig 18164 bp, 20 predicted proteins | sample 4693611 | NCBI WGS metagenome assembly VMHT01 (sample SAMN12280063, study PRJNA550983) | marine metagenome | isolation source: seawater sampled from same location over 5 years 0.02-0.2 micron viral filtrate | place: USA: collected off the coast of southern California halfway between the port... ...
AGGCATAGGCTGATCAAATAACTTAAATCCTGTCTCGATGTTGCCAAGAGGAACATCATAGCAACTGTAGCTACGTTTGATACTTCCGTCAGGTTCTCTAATGATAATACCTTGATAGCCTGCGTTGCAACTCCATCCTTTAAACTTGTTAAAGTTAAATGCATTAAATCTCTCCGCTTGATCCATGTACCATTTTTTGCCTTTACTATCTTCAAACTCTACTTGCATATGCCACGGCACACTTTTATCGTTTTCGCCTATTGAGTAAGGCGGCAGTTCGAAACTAGGCCTTGGACGAAGATCCCATTGTCGCTTCGACTCTGTATATGCCATTTGCGGCATTCCGTTGTACAATCGCTGTAGCATGTCGTCCGTATAACCGTCCACGACTCGGGAAGCTGTCGGATCACTTTGCGGTTTGAGAGTAACGTTGATTCCTTGTTCGTGGAAGAAGAGGGCGTTTTCCCAATCTCTTTCAAACCAGTCTGGAACCATAACCATATTAATTGTAACTTGTACATCATACTCCTGACAGAAAATTAACTTGTCTGCAAAATCCTGCAGCTTGTCCTGTGTATTTAAGTGTTCAGTGTGTAAACTTGCTGTAATACTAGCTCTATGAAAAGGTTTAACTCGCTGTACATAATCTTCATGCCACTTCATGTTGCGTGACATGTTAGTTGTCATGTGAACGCTAGTATAATTAGTATTGTCTACGTCATCTGCAAGATGTTTGAGGATGTCCAAGTATCCAGGATGAAAAGTAGGCTCACCACCACTAAGACTAAAGTGGAAACTGTTAAAACCATTAGCACGAGCTTGCCTCTTTATTTCGTCGATCGTTGTAAGACATAGTTCTGTAGGTCGATGATCTTTCCTGTCGCTTCTTGCGTAGGGCCAGCAGTAGCTGCATTTGTAGTTACAGAACCTTCCGAGGAGCCAGCTGACAGTAAACACATCTCTATATAAGAGTGTCCTTTGCCCGACGCTAACAAGGTCATCATACGGGATTTTGGTAAAGTCATATTCGCTCCATTTTAAATCTTCATCCAATTGTGCCATTCAGTCTTCTCTCTAGATATTCTATTACATGAGGTAACATAGGGTTCTTTGTTTCCATATACAATTCACGAACACCTTTTAATTCGTGTTCTAAAAATTCTTTTACTGTCCAGCTTTCGTATTCACTAGACTCCATTTCTTACTTGCTCCGTAAAACTTTCTGCACCATTAGCTACATTAGTAGTCCAGTCTTCCATAGCATTTTCATCTGCCATATCACTAATATATTTAAAACTTCTAAATTTAATACTATATTGTTGTGCTACATAAGCTAGTGCCCAACCTTCCATATCAACACAATCTATATTTTGTTTTTCAAACCAAGGGTCAGCCGCCATAACAAAACTATCTCCTGTACCACAACGTATACCTTGACCTGATGTTTGTATTTCACCTAACAATGGTTGTGTAAATGGAATACTACCTCTGGGTGCTTGTGGCTCCGCCATCATATCACGCTGTAAAAATGTACCAACTTCATGTAGTCCACTAATACTACTTACACCTCCTGCGGTGCCGTAATTCCATATTTCAACTGGTTTATGAACGTGACATAAACTTTTTGCAAGTGCAGTAGCCGCCTGTACTTTACCTACACCAGTGTATAATACTGTATATCCATTCATTTTAAAATCGGGTAGTTCAGCTTCTAGAGCTACACATATTGTTATCATTCTTGCCTTTCTTGCATAGGATCAATGCTTATCTCGTTTATTGTAACATGTTTGGGTTGATCTATCAACCACTTTATGTAGCTCACAGCTACATCTATATCCATACACACTCTGTCGGGGTGCTTGTGTTGATTGTTGCTGAGTGTGCCAAAGCTAATATAACTTACTTTTGGACCACTGTGCCATACACCTACTAGCCCTAAACTGTTACAATAGTCTCTGAGTGCTTTCTTTTCAGCATTGTATAACCATGCTGTTCCTTTACTAGTTCTGTCAGTAGTTGAGCCAATACACACAATATGTGCTTCGCTTTTGGCTGTTCTAAGTGCCTTGTATACTATATCCAGTAGGATAGTTTGATGAAAGCGCCATAATGCACTGTTTAATATGATAACATCATGCTTAGTACATTTATTAGCAAATTCAAATATATGATCTGTATTAGTTAGGTCTAATTGACTGGTCTCTCTACTTATATATTCAGCCGTAGGGTATAATTTGTATAGTGCTTGTGCTACACCCTCTTTTGGATTACCTGTTATAATCATATGTCTCTCCTCTTATCTCATCTAGTTTTTTATTCCAAGTTACAAACTCTTTTTGATATTTAGATTCTGATACAGCGTTAATTTCTTTTAATATGTCATCAAAGTATTGATGGTTTGGAAATCTTTCTCTTAATCTATTCAGTTGTGCTAGTGATTGTAATTTAATTCTATCAGTTGCGTGTCTTGCTTGTAGCTGTTTAGGTCCTGTTAGTACACGCATTTCAATATATTCTAAATCAACATACTGTAAGCACCAGTTATAAAACTCTTCTAAATTTAACATATTGTATATTTGATAAGTTCCATTTAGACTTAATTTATAATTGTATACAGTCTGATGATCATATAGTTGTTTTATCTTATCGTCAACTTGTTCCCATGTATAATTGTAACCACGCATGTATTTGTATAGATCTCCAGTAGCATCAATGCTAACATGAATTTGCAATCGTTTGAATCCTTGTAGTTGTTTAAGTTTGTGTACATCTAGTTTGCTAGCATTTGTTGTGATTAATACTTTAAGTTGTGCAGGGTCACAATACTGTTCCAATTTTTCAAAAAAATCAAACACACTGTTGTCCATAAAAGGCTCTCCGCCTGTTACCCATATACCGTACAAGTCTTTTAGTTCACTGCCAAACTCTTGCAAAAACTTGTCTACATCTATTTGTTGTTTGGGATTACTTCGACTAGCGTCATATTTACCACCCATCTTTTTCCAGTCTGGTATCCACGCATTACTAAAGTGTGGACCACACATACGACATTTAAAATTACATATATTATTAAAGTTCATATATAGATGTTTTATAGTATTTCTATCTACACTTAAATTTTGTATATAAATATTTTCTGCACCCATATACTTTAGTTCACTGTCTATCCATCTATTGCGTCTACTTTTTTGACCATTTGTTTCTTTGAACCAACAACTGTGACATCCATCTTCGTCCCATTTACCTGCAAGCATGTTAGTACGCAGAGCGGTAAACTTATCGTTACTCCATGCATTACGTTCAATTGGACCCATGTCGTAGTTGCTCATCATACATCTTGTTAACCAGTTGTTTGGATTGACTGCAAGTGTTACAAATGGCATTGGGCAGTAAGTGTCCTTATGCATAGTGACTCCATTCAGGATAAGCTAGTGCGAAACTTTGCTTACGACTTGTGTCGAGAAGACCTTGTACTCTTCTAAATTCTTCGAGATCGATATCTTCTTTTGTATTATCTCGTGCAATATCTATTGCACGTTTAATTATATTTAAATGTTTAATTACCAATGGCTGATTTGTACTTCTAATTCTTTTGCTATAAAACTCACTAACTTTTTCAAGGTCTTCTTTGTAAAAATTCATGATGCTCATTTCAAATGGATCTTGTACAATATTAAAAACAAATTTTGTATCTGGATAGTACTCAACCATATCTGCCAAATGATACATGTTCATCCAACTTATGCCTGAATGAAAATTTATACTCCATCTGCCTTTCATTTTATCTACAAACTGTTTGTATTGTTGTATATTATCTTCAACTATGTGCCAATCATCTTTTGCACTTCTAGCCCAAGCATGACGTTGTCCCATACCTTCAGCACTTATTTGAATAATCTTTTTGCTATGACCTGTATTAAAGTGACTGAGACGTTCTAATAGATTGTATTTTCCATATTTTATTGTTGTACCATTTGTTATTAAACTAAGACCTACTTCAGTATTACCTATTTCGATAAGCTCATCCAACAGTTGATATGTACCTGGCATAATAGTTGGCTCCCCACCTGCTAGTTTAATTTTCTTTACATAAGGTAAATGCGTTTTAAAGTCGTCCCACTTCATATCAAACTCTTGAATACCAGTTCTTGGATCAACTTTCTTTACTTTCATGCCCAGCATCTTAGCTTCTTTGAGCCAAAGATTACTGCTCTGTAAACCACAGAATCTACATTTATAATTGCACAAGTTGCTCCAGCGTATATCCAAATACTCCAAGTGAAAGTTATCCATACTGCCGTCCTCGTTGGTAGCCAGTCTGGCAGTTTGTTCGTCCCACCAATAATATGTTTCTAAACTATAGTTGCGTACACTTTTGCTTTTTAACCTTTCTCTATTATCACATTTCCAACACATGCTAGGAACGGTGTTAGGATCAAGTAGTTCTAGCCTTAGTTGCTTCATAATTGAATTATTTGCTGTTTCAGCTATTGTGCTAGCCATATCAAAAGGATCGTTATGAGTTTCACAACAGGCTTGTACTCGACCACTGCTTCTGAACATCAAATGGTTCCAAGGCAAAGGACAAAAGAAATTATTCATAATACTTAAACTCAGGTATTAAACTGAACAGGTCTTCACCTCTGCTGGCATCTATTGTGCGAGTAAACTTATAAAATGCAGGTAACCGTTCTGTAAAGTCATCTGCCCACATGTATTTGATTATGTCAGACACTTTATCCATGTGCAAGTAGGGCTGTAAACTGTGTTCAGCTTGTACTTTGAGTGCATAAGGCAAGCACTGTATATTAAAGTATTCAGGGTGATTTAATATATTAAAATATATTTTATGCCCATAAGGTTTGTTCCATTCAATTAGTTCGTGCAGTCTGAGTATATTATACATTTGTACAGTGTTGTGTATTTCAATTTCACCATTGGGTAATTTTCTAATTTCATCAAAGTTACGCTGTATCACTTCCCATTTGCTAGGATAGCGTATGTAATGATCCAATTCGCCTACTGCGTCAATACTACAATTCAGCTTAACTTTCTTAAAGTGGCTCCACTTTTCTATTATCCATGGAGGTAGTTTAACAAGGTTTGTATTATACTTTAAACGTATATTCTTAGCAGTACCATTGTTAATGAAATAATCTAATAATTTTATTTGTTCTTTAATAACAGTAGGCTCGCCTCCTGTTAAGTATATTTCTTCTACAGTGTGTGCAATACTAAACAAATTTTCCCATACTTTATCACGTGTGGGCCAATCCATTCGACTGAGTCTTTCATACTCACTTGGTATTAGTGCGTCATTAACCAAGTGCCATTCTTTAACCCAAAGATTGGCTGTATAAGGATTACACATACGACACTTTAGGTTACACAAGTTACTGAGCCTTATGTCCACATACTTGATATCAAACGGAGCATCTTCTGTGTATTCTTTGTCTCCATCATGCCATTTGGTATTATTCCAACGCTGTCTACTGCTTACAATGCCAGCATCTTCTTCTTTAAAACATCTTGCACACATAGTAGGACGTTCGCCTGCTAGCATTTGTTTTCTAAGTGTGGTGTAAGTTTCACTGTTCCATGCTTCTTGAATATCATCTCTAAATATTTTATAAGGGTTTATTTCACTTTCTATATCTACGTCAGGTTTTTTAATAAAACCTTCGCCTGGTATAACATTACAGCAAACACGCAAGTTGCCGCTGGCATTAGTAGCTAAACTAATCCATGGTAGTATACAAAAAGTAGCTGATCTGGTCATTGAATTACTCCACTGTGTTTTAATGTTTTTTTGCGACCATATACAAAATAATTTTTGTTTTCATATCCTTCTATCCATGCCCACTCATTGTCATCACCATTCATGGTTTCATTTTTATAACCCATACCAATTGCTAGCTTGGGTCTTAGTACACCATCATAGTGCAAATCACCTTTGGTTTTTCTTTCTGCTTCCCATTGATTCATCTTAATAAGAGGATCAAGTTTTGATTTGTCAAAATGTCGCCACAGTTCTTCTGTAAATGCTTGTCTTTCTTCTGCTCCTAGTTTGTTCAAACCTTGAAAACATGCAATCTGACTTGCATTGTATCCAAGATGTATAATAGTTGTTACCATTACTCCTGCCATAAAGCCATTATTTCTATCAAATAAAGTTATTTCTTCCAACGCTTCTTTATCTATTTCTTCTAATCTACAAGCAAGAAACAAATAAGGTGCTGTTTTAATTGACATGAAATGCTCAGCAGTATCTTCCACTCCTGTTGTTGCATATCCGTCATCATGCCAAGCACAATTCCAAAAGACATAATCTTTTAATTCTTGTTTATCTGGACCTAATACAAACCATAAGTTAGCTGGTATGCCTCCTCTTTGTTGCGGAACATAATCCATTATTTCTATTACCTTGTCCACATCATATGGGTCAACAGATTTTGTTGTATCAAAATATCTACAACTCCTTCTATTTTTCCATATTTCTTTATCCCACATAATCTTTAAACTCCGGTATAACTTCAATTATATTAGTACTTCTTGTACAGTCAAGTGTTTTTGTAAAACGTAAAAACTGTTCAAAGTGTTTGCTTTGATCTTTTGCATTTAAAAAGTTCATATTTTGTTTAATAAATCTATGTATACGTTTATTACGTTCGCTTTTTGGTTCTACTGTATTTAAATATTTTTTATATTTTAGTGTAGCTTGTTGTTTAAGTTCTTGGGGTAATATTTGTGGATTAATGAATATAGGATCCCATGCTATATTACCATGCACAGGAGTATCCAATACACGTTCAAAGTATTCATAGCTTTCTGGTAATCCGAATACATTCCAAGCACTGTAGCAAAGTGCGGCTCTACCATCATATTTTTCTTTTAATTCGCTCTTGACAAGCTGTAAGTTTTTTGCTAGTACATCAGTGTCTGACTCAGTTCTAATATAGTTGTTTAGCTCAGGGTATCCATCTATACTAAGACTGAGATCAACAGCTCTAAACTTTGCCCAGCTGGCTATAGTATCAAACTTTCCAAACTTGACTTTGCTGAGATTTGTGCTATACTTAACTGTAATATTACTTGCGAAAGGTTCTAATGCTTCCAACACTTTGTAGTGCAGTGGATCCATAAGCGGCTCACCACCTGCAAATTCTACTACTTCAATAGTAGGTGCTAGCTTTACAATGTCTTCTACAAATTGATCATTATCAAAGTTTGTTTGACGTTTTGTATCATTGTGCAAATCTAAACTTTCATATTCATGTTTTACTTCAGCCCAGTCTTTGAGCCATGTTGTACTTAGATCAGGCTTGCATGTTCTACATCTGAAGTTACACAAGTTGCTCATTTTTAATTCTAATACTGGAACAACAAATGGCATAATAGGTTCTAACTGTGTGGGAATCATATGCTGTCTAGTTTTATTCATGCTTTGTCGCATACTAACTGAACCTTGATCTTCCATATCCCAACACTGAAAACAGTGTTTGTTACGCACACCTGATAATAAATCTTTTCTCAACTGTCGTTGACGATCACTATTCCATGCCTCTTCAAAGGTCATGTTGCGAATGTTACCCAATGTATCTCTGCTACGACAGCAAGGAGTTATTGCTCCGTCTGGTCTTGTGCTTAGATGTGTAAATGGCAATACGCAAAATGTGTCAGTCATGCAGTTTCCAGCCATTTGGTTGTATTAAGGTCTGCGGCACAGTTGCACCATTGTTTCATACAAAGCACAGGATCCTCTTCAAGTGTAAATCCAGTTTCTAAGTTACCCAACACACCACCTTGTTTGCATGTTGCTCTATACACGCTACCATCATTGTCTATCATAAGTGTTTCAATACCTGCCATACACTTCCAACGTTTGAATGTATTCCATTTGTTTTTGGTTAGTGTATTAACATTGTCTAACCATTGTTCTTCTTTGGTAAACAATTCACAATTTAATTCTGCTGTACCTGCTTTATTAAATGTTTTTAAATATTCCAACTCTTCGTCGCTGTAGTAATTCTCTGCACCACCATACTGTATACCAGCAAACTTCATACCACTGCTATAAGGTTTATTCATTTCACCTGTCTGTAGATTGGTCATTGGTCTGATACGTCTGACATTAAACTTTACATTGTTGTCTTTTAACCAATCAACAACACCTTTTGTTTCTTCTAATTTGCCTGGCAAGTACATTAAATGAACTTTGACCTGCTTGCGATTCAAATTGCTGAGTACATGCTTCATATGATCTACTTTTAAGAATTCAAAGTGCCAACTGAATATTAAATTATCAATATATTCTAGTGCTTGTTGATACTTTGCTAATGGTAAACTACCATTTGTTATTGTGCTTACTTCATCAACTCCGTACTTGGGGAATAGCTGTAATATATCTAATATACGTGGGTGTACAAAAGGTTCGCCTCCGGTCAAACTCATGCGTATTTGTTTGTCTGCATAAAACTCACGCATGGTGCGTACAGCATCATCAAACTTTTCAAAAGGCAAGTGCTTGCTTTTGTTGTCATGCAGGTCTGCACCACAATAACTGCAATCAAAGTTACAGCGTCTACCCATGTTCCATTCAATGCGTACCCACTCTTTATACTTTTTATTGCTGTGTTCTACTCTTACTAATTGCACTAAAACTCACCTTCCAGTTCGGGTATATAATCTAGTACATTTGTTCCTCTTATACGATCTAGTTCTCTGGTAAAATGTTTGAATAATTCCCATTCTTTTTCTTTGTATTTGGGATTTTTAAGTGCATCTCTTAGATAATCCATAGCATGATAGTTTTTATCCCATTTATCAAGTACACGTTGTTTAAGATGTGGCGGTATGTTATTAATATCTAAATATGCAGGTTTTGTTACTATGTCTGGAAAAGAATTTGGTCTATGATATTCTCCAGGAGCTATGCTGTCACTGGTTCTTGCCGCTATGAGTGTTTTCCATCCACGCAGATTACTGGTAACTTTTTCTTGCCAATCAGCTAAGTTTTGTAAATCAAATATATTATATATACTAATAGCGACACTGAAGTGTCCTTTCACATTATCAAATTGATCATACCATTTTAAGTTTTGTTCTAACTGTTCTATTGTTTGTATGTTACTACCTCTGATATACTGATAAAGATCATTGGTTGCTTCAATACTAACATTAAGTATCACACGCTTAAAATGAGGCCACAGTTCTAGTAAACGCTCTGGAGTCTTTGTGCCATTAGTAACATAACCTAATGTTACATTAGGCGCACTGCCGTTTGCAACCAACATCTCTAGCACTTCGTACATACCGTCTTGCATCAGAGGTTCTCCGCCTTTAAAGTCAATGCGTTCCATTTGACTAAGTTTGTCTTCCATGTTTCTATATAGACTAGAATCTATGTTTCTTACTGTACTATTTTCTAATTGTCTTTTAAATTGTGGATTTATTTGTTGTAATTTTTTATCTTCTTTGAACCAATGCGTACTTCCCCAACTACCACACATTCTACACTTTAGATTACAAGTATTACCAAAGTTTAAGTCCATGTGTTTTAAATTCATTGGAGGATTATTCAAGTAAGTGTTAGGTCTATTATCTATTTTTTCCAACATCCATTGACGTCTACTAACACCTGCGGTGCTTTCATTTTTCCAACAATCTTGACAACCCGGAGGTTTCTCTTTTTTTAACATTGCTTGTCTAAGTTTTTCCATTCCTTCCCAAGCATCTTGTAGTGTATAACCTTGATATATATTCATATGTGGAGGACTTGCCTCAGGATCATATTTTTTTCCAGCTTCCTTTGCTATTCTCTGATCGGAAGTAAACTTACAACAAGGTTTTATATCTCCACTGGCGCTTAGTGTAATACTAGTCCATGGTACTATACAAGTAGGAATATCTTTAGGCCACTTGTCACCAATCCTGTACTCTTTAGTCATAGTAGTTCTGCCAATATAGGAAAAACTTCCGGAAACTTGTTTCCCCAGTTGCGTTGTTTATTAATTAAATTTAACCATTGTTTGGTTTCAGGAAGTCTAACACTCCAATCTTCACTGTTCATAAAATTAACAATACCTTTAAAGCGTTTAATACCATAAGGATTATTTAAAAATGTTTCTTTATCAATGCCAGCTTCTTGAACACCTGTAAATCGGGTCCAATTATCATCTATCCAAGGAAAAAACTCTTGTTCATACTTGTCTGTTACCTGCTGTTTAATATGTGCTGGTAATACTTTTAAGTTGAGTTGTGGTGGCCAATAAGCGAAATGCATATTAATTCCACCTGATCCCAAAGGCCATTTGTTTATTTTCTTAAACCCTTGATCAACTTTCCACTTGACAAACTCTGGTATATAATGTACATTGAGAGCCATAATAGTAGTAGCTGTAGTGACTTCTACTTGTGGAGCAGTTTCGTCTAACAGCCAAAACACTTTCTCTTGATGTTCCCACACACTTGGATAGCGTATATAATCGTTGTGTTCACCATGTGCATCTATGCTGTAGTGAAAACGAACACGTTTAAACTCTGCCCACAAATCAAATAAGTCGTCACGCCATTCAACTGCATTTGAGTTGTAGCGTAGTTCTATATTCTTAGCATAACCTTGTTTAATACATTCTTCTAATAGATCATAGTGTTGTTTAATAATTAAACTCTCACCACCTGCAAAGTACAGTTGATACATATGCGGAACTTGTTCCATTAGCTCTTTCCAAAAGCGTGGATTGTTCATATGCCAATTGTATGTTGCTCCATGATTCTTTCCTTTGTTATCCCAGCCACTAGTATTTTTTAATTTTTCATTATCTATTTGTGGATAAATGCTGTTCCATTCTTTTACCCAACCACTTGAATCATGTGGGCTACACATAACACAGGCTAGTTGACACTTTGTACCCATACGCAAATCAATATAGCGTATTTTTGGTTCTACTCTACCGTCAGCTTCTGTAGCTTTGGCTAGATCAAATAGATCATATCTATTGCCCCAATAGTCTGTCTCCCAGTTGCGTTTGCTTAGATGTCCAGCTTCTTCCTCTTTGTAACACTTCAAACAAGGTGCTGGTTTCTCTCCACGCAACATCATTTTGCGAACATTACGCATGTAATCTGAATTCCATGCATCAGTTAAACTGGTGTGATTGAAGTTAGCAGGGACACCGTCGTCATTTTTAACTACGCCAACTTCACCTCCGCCTACTTTTTTATTACTATCCGGGTCTTGAACACTGCTGGCATTTGATGTACAGCATGTTCGCATTTTGCCATCTGGTCTGCTTGATAAATGTAACCAAGGTAACGCACAAAATGTTGGGCTAATTTTGTCAGTTTTCATATGTTCCTGTCCATTGATGTTTTATTATGTCGTGCATTTCGGGATGTGTTTGTGCAAATGTTTCTCCTCTGAGATTATCAAACCCATTCATCTTCCAATCACGAGAGTGCATTCTAATTGGTTTATGATCATCTGATTCTAATCTTTCAATAATACATCGTAACCATTCGATATCTTCTTCCGGACATGTTGGTCTAATATTATCTAATACACGTTGTCTTTGTTCTACTGTTAGTTCTCTTACATCAAGTCCCCAATCATGTACCCAATGATTAAGACTTAATTTGCTAACATCTATTCCTTCATTTCTAAAAAAGTTTAAGTAATCACGAACATAATATACATTAAAAATACTTACTGCTGGAGTCATTCCTATTCGTGGCCTATTACCAGTTACTGATACGAAAGTATTTTGTAATGCATAAAACTTTTTAATGTTCTCCCAAACATCCGCCCATACTCCGTTCTTTCTTTGATATTCAAAGCGACTGCCAATGTCATCAATGCTCATGTTAACTGCTAGTTTTTTAAACTGTGATAAAATGTTTAATTGTTCCTCACTAAAAAAATGTGTTCCATTTGTGTTATATTCTATCTGGATATTTTTTGCATGACCGCCGTCTATTATTTTTTGTAAAATTTCATAGTGTTTAACCACCATCAAAGGTTCACCACCCAGTAGATGTAAGTATTCAAAATCTTTAAATGTTTGTGAATCTAAACTTTCAATAAACTTTGGATCATCAATCCATTGGCAATTTTTGTTGTATTCCCATTCTTCACTGCCTTTAAAAGGAGCGTTGGAATTAAATAGTTTATGATAATCTTTAGCCCATAAACTGCTTTGTTGTGCATTGCAAATTCTACATTTTAAGTTACAAGCATTGCCAGGCATCAGATCTAACCATTTTAATTTAAATGGAAAGTTGTGAGTGCCATCACGCATTATACGTTGTGTTGTTTCTAAACATTTTCCGTTTGTACTAAAATGAATACGTTTGCTGTTGCGATTGTTTGCATCTCTAATTACACATCTTTCGCACTGTTTGGGTTTTTTACCTCCCAGTAGATCATTCACAAACTTGTGCCTCTGAGGATGATTCCACATTTCTTCTATTGTATAATCTCTAATATTAATAGGCTTACCTTTTTCATCTTCTATAGGAACCATAGCACTGCAACAAGGTTTCATATCGCCATTTGTTTCAAGCTGAAAATGCATGAATGGCAAAGTACACACATTAGGGTTAGCTTGTAACCAATCTTTTGCTTTTTCTCTACTTTCGTCCATAACACTATTTAAACTGTTCTGCAAATGGATCAAATTCTGATCCACATTTCATAGCACATACACCCAGTTTACCCAACTTAAGGCTGGATAAGTTCCAACTGTTTTCAATATCTTGCAGTAAGTTATTATCAAATACTGATTCTAAATCGTTAATTACTACATTAATACCTTGTTTTCCACCACTGCGATCAATAAAGTCCCATATTTGTTCTACTCTATAGTCTTTGTGCCACCATTTATACATGCGTCCGGCAGTCCAACAACAAGGCATCAATAAGCCTTCTGCTGTAATAAAGATTGATTTCTCTTCTGCTACTTTACATTTAATTGTACAACTATTATAATAGTTTTCCATACCACCATAAGTTTTGGCTATTTCTTTTTGTTTTAATAGTGCTAGGTTTTGATTGTCTAACTTTACAGGTTTGCTTATTAACTGTGTTTCTGTGCCTTTTCTATTTTGTGCTTGATGACTATCTTTTGCAGTGTTCTTAGCAGTAAAGAACCTGCCGCTTTTTTTCTTTTGAAAACGCTCTACTCCCCATTCAATAGCTAGTTGTTCAGCTTCGTCAACTTGATGTTCGTTGTGTCCGAATATTATAAAGTCCCAACGTGCTCTTCCTCCAGCTGATATAAATGCTCGCATATTGCGTTCTACTATATCCCATTGTACATTTTGCCTATACAAATGATTAGTATCACTCAGTCCATCAACACTAAAGATAACATTACCATGTTTGCCTATTGTTTCAGCTATACTGCGCCACCAATCAGTACTCTTAGCGCCAGCGTTGGTATTCATACTGAGCCACATTTTACTATTGTGTTTTCTAAAGTATTTGAATATTTCTAATGTGTCTCGAGCTACAATAGGATCACCTAGGTTGCCACACATGTACATAGTGTCTAATTGTTGAATAAATTCTGGCTTAAAAATCTTTTCACAGTCAGCTAAACTTAATTCACTATTGTCAATATGTCTATTATCCACACCGCCATTTTCATTACGGTCACACATAGGACAAGCGGCTTGACAGCGTTGTGTTACTTCCAAATGTACCTGTCTAATGTCTTGGTATCTATACATCGTGTAGTAATATTACATCCTTGCCTGGTCCAGTTTTACTAGGCAAATCACCATATTCATCTATATACCATTGTACTACAGCAAGATACCAATTCTGGCTGTCATGGTGTGCTAGCTTATTAAACTTACTGATGTTGTTATTCGTTGCAGACATTGTACCAAGGGCCCTGGCTGCTTCTTTTTGCATCTGCCTAAGCGACATTTTTTCTTTAGCCGCTCCTTCTGTCGAATGTCTACCAACTGACTTCCACCCACCTTTTAATGCGTCTATTTTATCTTTAGTCATTTCTTACCAATCAACATAAATCTATTATACAACTGTGTGTCTAATTCTCCTGAATAGTATGTTTCGCTCATAGGATATTTTACTTCTACTTCGGATAGGTCTTTACAACAATTTGAATGTTGTTCGTTTGAGAAGTAATCATTTGTTTGCAAGCATACCATTTGCCCTTGAGGTAAGTTGTGAAACCAATCTTCATTCATATGTTCACAACTGGTGTTTATAATTAGGTCTGGCTTTACTTGTGTTGATTTTTTAATTCCGTTTTTGTTAACAATATCTATATTACACTCACCGTTGATATTGTATTGTACAACACCGCAATCCATTTGTACAGTTTTATAACGCCAGTTCTTTAGATGTTCATAATTAAAATCGTCTGCTATTTCTACACATTGAGGATCTAATTCTAAATTAAGATATTGTTTAACATTAAAATATTCAAACAGTATGTGTGCAATAGTAGCATACCAGCCGCCATAGTGTAAAACTGTACCTAAATTCCTGTCTTCATATATTTCTGCTAGTTTATCTACTAACCACATCTTACTACAAATCTGTCCTCTGCTGAAATGATCATTTAGATTGGCAAGATCTTGCCATTTGATACTCCAACTACTCATCTTTCGTATATATGAGTTGTCTATACAATGCGCCACATAGCGTAGTATCTTCCTGTGTCTTGCAGCATTCCATCCACTGTAGTGAGCAAGTAATATATTAATAAACTCCTTACTCAACGGGCTTGCATCTGGATCATCTCTATCATCTATCCAGCCACGCTGTACTTCATGCATTATACGCTTTCTAATTTTCCATATATTTCCATACATTACTGCTTTTTTAATATCTAAAAATTCTTCTAAATGATAATGATCAATGTGTGTAAGGTATTCTTCTAACCCATTCATCCAATAAAAATTTTCAGGCGACTCATACGCCAGTACTTGTTTTCCATCTTCAGTTGTTACTTGTATTTGTTTTCCATTTGGTCCAATATCAAGTTGCGGCATTGAACGTCTCCTCTAACCATTTAAAGTCGTTAATGTTATTTAAAATGTGTTTTTTGTTTCTATACTCGTGTCCAAAGTCAGCACCTTGCTTTGCACCTGCTATTGCATAAGCACCAAATGGTCTGTTCTCTCCACGAGTTTGCCATACTTTTAATCTATATTCATTGTCTGTGTTGTCGCCGTTGGGTATAATACTACTAGCCAATTTGGTACATTCTCTGAACGCACTGCGCCATGTGCTAAAAGGATCCGCATTAAATGCAGTGATGTTGCTTACACTTAGTTTAGCCACAAACGGACAACCTAATGTTGTTGTCATGTCAACATTAAATGTTTCAGCATCTAATACTGCTTTGCGTGGAAACAGTTTTGCACCGCCATAGCCGTATAGTAAATCATTGATAGGATTAACACTGCGCCACACATATACACAAGTACTTTCAGGCACACCGGGCCATTGATCTCGGTTACGACTGGGTACAAAGTTAAAGTTAAACTGCTCGTCTATAATAGCATCAGCATCAATCACATAGAAGTTTTGTGTTTCTGCAATTCGTGCGGCTTCCTTGTGTGCTTCAAAGATACCTTTAACACCTTGTACACGTTTAGCGTGAGGTGCAAACAGTTGTAGCAATTCAAAGTTATCATCTGCATAATGTTCGTGGTAGCTAATTTGTATTACATCTAACATGTGGCTTCCTATTCATATATAAATGGATCTTTTTTGCGTAGTTCTTCTAAACGCTTTTTAATCCGTTGTTTTTCTTTATATCTGGTATAAGGCCATAATATAAAATCTTTTATTCGGGTAAACATACTTCAACTCCATATTGTTTAGTCCAACGCTGTGCATCATCTCTTGTATTAACTAAAGGTTCTCCCTTTATATTTAAGCTGGTGTTTAGTAACATTGGACATCCGGTATCAGCATACCAACGCTCTAACAGTGTTCTTAATCCAGGTGAACTTTGTTGGGTTACAGTTTGTACTCTACTTGTATTGTCGTAGTGTATAACGGCAGGAAATTCGTTAGGGTATTTGCATACACTCACATACTGCATAAAGTCTCCAGTCATTCCTTCAAAATATTCACTGGCATGTTCTGCAAGGATTGCTGGGGCAAATGGTCTAAAACTTTCTCTGTGTTTGATTTTGTTGACCAGGTCCTTAATGCCAGGTCCACGGGGATCAGCAAGAATACTGCGGTTGCCAAGAGCCCTAGGACCAAACTCAGCAGGACCAGAGGCAACTGCTGTAATTTTTCTGCTGTGTAATTCTTGGAGTATTTTTTCAACTGGGTACTTTCCTTTTATATCATATCCTAAAAATGCATGTGGCATATCTAAAAATTGTTTTGTCTGTGCTAGTACACAACCTATTGCACTGCCAGCATCGCCTGGATTAGCTGGTACATGCACATTAGTAAAAAACTCTCCCGCTAGTGGATTAGCAACACAATTTAATGCACAACCGCCTGCTATTATTATGTTACTGTACTTAGCATTAGTCATAAAGTATGCACTGCGGCATAGCTCTGTAAATATTTCTTCATATATACGCTGTACTGCGGCGGCAATGTCAGCATAGTCTTGTGGTGTGTTTAGGTCAGGTCTCCAATCTAAACAACCTCTGTGCGAGTTGCGTTTGAATATAGTAAATGGATGATAACTTGTTGGTGTTTTTTCTATGAAGTCATGTTTGATATCATCATACAGTCTGTCTTTGTCGCCTATAGCTGACATACCCATCAATATGTATTCATGTTCTTGTGGCTTTAATCCTATACGTTGTGTCATAGCACTGTACCATATACCTATACTGTCTGGATAACTTTGACTCCATAGTTTTTTTAGTTCGCCATTATCACCTGTCCATATGCTAACAGTATCCCATTCGCCAATTGAATCAATTACTAGTATTAGTGTATGTTCATAAGGACCTGTGTAGTATGCATAGGCTGAGTGGCTCAAATGATGACTAGTTGTAGTGCAACTAGGTGCCTTATTGTAGAATTTGCGTATATATGTAGTAGGTGATTGTTTACCAAGTAGTGCGTATTGCTTTGAATACAGTTGTCTAGTTTTTTTAAGCCACGGTCTCTCATAATAGCATATTCTATCTGGTTTACCGTACTGCAATGCTTCATCGATTATAGATTGATTAAGATGTTTATCGTTTTTAACCCTACTGTAGCGTTCTGCATGACCTGCAAACTCTAGTCCTGTATCTGTAAACACTGCTAAACTAGCATCATGTGCCATACCCGTCCAGCCCCAAGTAATCATTAATACATCCTAATACACATGGCTTGTTGACCTAACTTAAAATGTCCTGAACCTTCACCTACTTCATCAGATAGTGATTCTCTTGCGTAAAAACACTCAGTCATATCCCTATGTTGACTTACTTTCTCAACATAAGGAGTAACTTCATAAAAGTATACAAATACTAATACCCACATTATAGTTTACCTTTTTCTTTCCTTGTGATATGTTGTATCACTACGTCTGCTAATTGTTTATGTGTATCATTAAACCATTGGGCTATATGATAATCTATATTATTTGGTTTAAATGTTTTAACGTTATCTAAAGTATCCATCCAAACAATGTATTCAGGATCTATCTCATCAACTTGATTTTGATTAGTACATGATTCGACTATAATAGTACAACTATCTTTTAAAAGTTTCTTAAGTGGCTCTGCTAGTGTTTTCTTTCCGCTTCCCCCAGGACCACATATCAAAATCTTCATCTTGTTTCCTATTAAGTACATAGTTAATAAATATATTTATGCTTATATATGTTGACATCGACGGTACAATTTGTGAAGATCTTCCCTTTAAGGGAAAGACTGAACAACAATATCGTAGCCAAAAGCCTTTTAAAGACAGAATAGAAAAAATTAATAAACTTTACGAGCAAGGACATACCGTAGTGTACTGGACTGCTAGGGGTGCTACTCGAGGTATAGATTGGACTGACATGACCACTGAACAACTCAATGAATGGGGTTGCAAGTATCATGAACTTGTTATGAATGCAAAGCCAAACTTTGACATGTACATTTGCGATAAAAGTTTTAACAGTGAACATTGGTTTACTCAAAGTTTGTATGAACAAATTGATCCTGTGGAAGCA